>Ga0114938_1002678_pt1 | contig 11024 bp, 6 predicted proteins | sample AshMeaBigSpring_FD_88675 | JGI IMG/M metagenome (GOLD analysis project Ga0114938, IMG submission 88675) | Groundwater microbial communities from Big Spring, Nevada to study Microbial Dark Matter (Phase II) - Ash Meadows Big Spring | ecosystem: Environmental > Aquatic > Deep subsurface >...
GCACGACAATTACCTACCGGTTTTGTGGATCAGCCGCGGGGCGCTAGCCCGCGGTCTTTCGCGGATGAACCGCGGGCTAGCGCCCGGCGGCTGATGAGTGATTTCGGTAACTTATTGTTGAACTGCGCCTTACGTGCCGGTAACCGTTCACAGCCCGGTGGAAGGTTTCCCCCGATTCCAGGGGGTCAGGTCCATGTTTTCGGCCAGCGCGTATCCGCGAGGTCGAGTTGATCGGCCGAAAAATGGACCAGACCCCGCGGCCGAAAAATGGACCAGACCCCGCGGCCGTGAACGGTTCCACTTGCCGTGCGCCCCGGGGCCGCCGGCATGATACTGCATCCTGTGACTGCCCACCATAGTCGGGCCGGTTGTCCGGTCTGGCCTAGCCGATCGCCTGGGTACTGCCCGCGATCCGGAGACCGCCCACCCTGGGCGGGCCCGTAGTCCCGCCTGGGAACCAGGCCCACGCCGGCCGAAGCCTGGCGGGACTGCCCGGGGATCAGGTCGATGTTTTCGGCCAACGCGTCAATCTCTCAATCTCTCAATCTCTCAATCTCTCAATCCACCCCCCTCCCAGCACCCGCGTTCCCAGGTAGCAAACGGCCGCCTGCCCCGGCGCGACGCCGTAACATGGCTGGTCCAGCACGACGCGCATCCGCCCACCCTCCAGCGGGAAGACCTCGGCGGCATGGGCCAGGCGGCCGTAGCGAATCTGCACGTGGCAGCGGAGCGGCTGGGTCGGGGGCGGGATCAGCCAATTGACGCGCGACGCGGTCAACTGGCCGCAGGCCAATTCGTCGCGGCGTCCCAGGATCACCCGCCGCGTGCCGGGCTCGATCCGCACCACGAAATAGGCCTCGCCCAGGGCCACCCCCAGGCCCTTGCGCTGGCCGACCGTGAACCGCTCGATCCCCGCATGTGCCCCCACGACGCGACCGTCGGTCGTGACCAGTTCGCCCGCCGTGGCACGCGCCCCTTTGCGGGCCGCCACGAACGAGGCGTGGCGGCCAGGAGCGACAAAGCAAATCTCCTGGCTGTCCCGCTTGTCGGCGACCGCCAGCCCCAGTTGGGATGCCAGCCGGCGAATCTCCGGCTTGCGGTAGCCACCCACCGGCAACAGCATCCGCGCCAACCGGGAGCGTTCGATGCCAAACAGCACGTACGACTGGTCCTTGTCCGCATCCACGCCACGGCACAACTGGGGCTGGCCGTCCGCGCCTTCCGCCGGCAGCAGGCGCGCGTAATGCCCCGTCGCCACGTACCGTCCGCCAATACTGTCGGCAAAATCGAACAGCCGGCCGAACTTCAGCCAGTGATTGCACACGACGCAGGGGTTGGGCGTCCGACCCGACGCGTACTCATCCACGAAGTACTCGATGATCCGCCCGAACTCGTCCCGCAGGTCCACGGCATAAAAGGGGATCCTCAGGCGGTCCGCGACACGCGCCGCGTCCAAGGCGTCGACGGCACTGCAGCAGCCTTGTCGCGCGGCGCCCGCGGGGTTCACGACGGGCAGCCCCCCCGCATCCGCCGCTCCCTCGCATCCCCCGGCCGGAGGCTCGCCGTGGCGCATGAAAACGCCCACGACATCGTAGCCCTGCGCGCGCAGCAGGTGCGCGGCCACGCTGCTGTCAACACCTCCCGACATGGCCAAGACGACCCGCGTCACGTGCGGTCTCCCCGTCCGGAAGAGTCTCTTTGTAACCGTTCACAGCCCGGTGGAGGATTATGCCTGATTCCCTGGAATATCAGGGAACAACTTCCACCGGGCTGTGAACGGTTACCTGCAATCGCCGCAAGAACCGCAGGCTAGCGCCCCGCGGCTGATTTGCGTGGTGTTTGGGGCAGGATGGCTGTAAGTCCCCATGCATGAACTCGTTTTGCCGAGCGCGAAGCGACGGGTGAATCATCCGGTCTAAGTGAATTTCGTAGACGGCCCCTTGCGTAATGCTTCAGGCGGCATATATTACCCAGCTCATGCTGACTTGTTATTTTTGCCAACAGTTAAAGTTAGCGTTTTTGTTCCCAATTTGTTGTTTTTTTAGTCCATGGGAGGAAGAAGATGTCACGGAAAATTGGCATGTTGGTGGTCACCGTCGCGCTGGCGATGGTGTCCAGCCAGGCCCAAGCGGGGCGACATCATTGTCGCAGCTGCTGCGGGCCGGGCAATGGTTGTGGTGTCGGTGCCGCGTGTGGCGCCGGCGTCGCGGCCGGGGCAGGTCCCTGTGCCGCCGTCGAGCCGACGTACGTGGAGCGGACGATTTTTGTACCCCAGTGGACGTCCGAGACCCGCAAGGTCCAGGTGGTCGAATACCAGAGCGAGACGCGCGAGCGCACGGTGACCGTCCAGCGGTGCGTTCCCGAGACCCGGCAGGTGACCCGCGAGTTCACCACGATGGTGCCCGAACAGAGGACGCGGACGGTGAACTACATGGTGCGCGTCCCGGTGACTCGGACCGTGACCCAGGAATACACCGTCCAGGTTCCCGAGTGGAAGGAAGTGACCCGCGAGTACCAGGTGCAGGTGCCGGTGTGGAAGGATGTCGAGCAGACCTACACGGTCAATGTGCCCGTGACCAAGATGGTCGAGCAGACCTACACGGTGCAAGTGCCGGTGACGAAGCAGGTCGAGCAGACCTACACGGTGATGGTTCCTGTGGTGAAGGAGGTCGAGCAGACCTACACAGCCCAGGTGCCGGTGACCAACCAGGTCGAACAGACTTACGCCGTGCATGTTCCGCACACCGAGACCCGCAGCGGCACACGGACCGTCTGCCAGATCGTGCCGGTCACGGAAACCCGGCAGGTCACGCGTGACCTGGGGCAGTGGGAGACGCAGGTCGTGGAGGCCTCGGCGGCGGCTGCGGTGAGCGGTTGCGGCCCCTGTGGAACGGCGGCCGGCTACGGTTGCGGTGGCGGCTGCTTTGCCCGCCGACGTTGCGGAGGCTGCCGTCCGTGTGGCGGGTATTCGGCCTGTGGCGGCTGTGCGACCGCCGACGGTTGCGGCCCGGGCGGGGCCTGCGCGCCGGCTGCGCCTTGCACGATCACCAAGCGGGTCTGGGTGCCCAATGTGGTTACGGAGGACGTACAGGTGACCGTTCATCGCCGGCAGATGGTCGAGCAGCCGTACGAGTACCAGGTGACGGTGATGAAGCCCGAGACGCGGACGCGGACGGTGAACGTGACTTCCTACAAGCCGGAGACGCGGACGCGCACCGTCCAGGTGCGGTCGTGCGAGGCTCAGCAGCGGACGCGGACCGTGCCGGTCACGGAGTGTGTGGCCGAAACCCGCACGCGGCAGGTGCCGGTCACCGAGTGTGTGGCCGAGACCCGTACCCGCACCGCCAAGGTCTGCTCGTACGAGACCCAGACGCGGACGCGGACCGACCGCGTGTGCAGCTACCGTTCCGAGACGCGGACCCGCAGCTGTGACGTCACGGACTATCAGACCGAGCAGCGGTCGCGCGACGTGACCTTCACGGCATACGTGCCGCAGAAGCAGAGTAAGACGTTCAACGTGACCGCCTACAAGACCGTGGCGGAGGAGCGGGTTCAGACCTACACGGTCCAGGTCCCGCGGACGGTGGAGAAAGAGGTTCAGGTGCGTGTCTGCCACCGCGTGCCGCAGACGATCACCGTGCCGGTCTACGGCGCGGGGGCTTGTGGTGCCGGAGCCTGTGGCGCCAGAGCTTGCGGCGCCGGAGCCTGTGGTGCGGGATGCGCCGCCGGCTGCCGCTAGTTCGCCGCGGAACCCGGCCGTTAGTTCCCAGATGTTCCGGGCGGGCTGGACCAGACCCTGGTCCGGCCCGCCTTTTTCATTGCGCTCCTCCCGCCGCCACCGATCGACGGGCACTTTGCGGCTGGCCGCCCCGCGATCAATCGATATACTTGCCCTACGGACGTCGCCGTGACAAGGCAGGTTATCGTGATTCTGGGAGGGCGAGGCTCCCGCCGAGCCGAGAACCGGCTCAGCGCGCCGGCTCGGCGGGAGCCTCGCCCTCCCGGTGGCGCGAAACCCCATTTTGCCGACGGCCATCCATGAATCGGCTCCCCAAACCGCTGGAGAATTCCCGACATGCAGCGCGAACAGCTTGACCGCATCCAGACGATCCACGAGCAGATTGTGCAGCTGCGAGACAGTCTTTGACTACGATCAGAAGCGGACCGAGATCGCGCGGATTGAGGCCCAAATGGCGGAGCCCGGCTTCTGGGACCACCAGGAGGCCGCCCAGCAGAGGGTTGCCCAGCTGAAGGCGCTGCGCAACGTCGTCAAGCCGCTCGACCAGGTGACGCGGACTGTGGCCGACCTGGAGACGATGGCGGAGATGGCGGATGAGGACGCCGACTTCGCCCAGGAGCTGGATGCGGAGCTGGCCCGCTGCGAGGAGCAGCTCGAACAGCTGCAGTTGCAGACCCTGCTGGGCGGCCCGCATGACGACTGCGGGGCGATCGTGACCATTCACGCCCGCGACGGCGGCACCGACGCCAACGACTGGGCCGAGATGCTGTTGCGGATGTACACGCTCTGGGCCCAGAAGGCGGAGTTCGACGTCTCCCTGCTGGACCGCAGCGACAACGAGCAGGCCGGCATCAACAGCGCCTCGATCACGATCCGCGGGCCCAAGGCCTACGGATACTTGAAGGGTGAGACAGGCATGCACCGGCTGGTGCGCATCAGCCCGTTCAACGCCGAAGGCAAGCGGCAGACCAGCTTCGCGGCGGTCGACGTCTCGCCCGACATCCCCGACAGTGTGGCGGTAGAGATCGAGGACAACGACGTGCGCGAGGACGTCTTCCGGGCCAGCGGCGCGGGAGGCCAGCACGTCAATAAGACCTCCAGCGCGATCCGGCTGACCCACCTGCCCAGCGGAATCGTGGTGCAATGCCAGAACGAGCGGAGCCAGCACAAGAACCGGGCCACCGCCTGGAAGATGCTCCGCGCCCGGCTGGCGCGGCTGGAGGAGGAAAAGCGCGAGGCCCAGCAGGCGCAGAAGTACCGGGACCAGGCCAAGGTCGGCTTCGGCTCGCAAATCCGCAACTACTTCCTGCACCCCGACCAGCGGGTCAAGGACAGCCGGACCGGCGTAACGGTCGGCAGCTTCCACCAGGTCCTGGACGGAGACCTGCAGGCGTTTCTCGACACGTATCTCCGCTGGCGCATCAAGTCCGATGCGTAAGCGGCGCTGTAACCGTTCACGGGGTGGACGCCTGATCTGCTGCACCCCAAGGGGTCAGGCACATTTTTCGGCGGACAGGTGCGTGCAGATCGCTCGCGTCTTCCCGCCGAAAAATGAGCCAGACCGCGGCCTGTGAACGGTTACGCGGCGCTGGGCGAACCCGCAGGACGAATTCCGGATTCCGCCGCGGAGTCCGGCCCGCCCGCGAGCGGTTCGGCGAGCGGGCGCGTGGACGGGCTGCCCTGGGGTACTTCAATCAAGATAGGATTTCCTGACCCCGGGAGGGCGAGGCTCCCGCCGAGCCGAGAACCGGCTGATCGCGCCGGCTCGGCAGGAGCCTCGGCCTCCCACAAACATACCTCGGCCTCCCACAAACATACCTCGGCCTCCCACAAACATACCTCGGCCTCCCAAGATCGTGCACCTCTGGTCAGCTCGCCGCATATCTCCCAGGATCACGCAAGGCGCTGGAGGGTCCGCCAGGGAGCCAACCTGTCCCCGGGCCCGACCGTAGCTCAATCGGCCAGCTGGAAGAGGCGTTTGAGGGCGTCCAGCAGCCCCTGGGGAGGGCCCTGCTGGGCCTCGTCGCGGATTGACTCCAGGGGTGGATGGAGCAGCTTGTTGACGAGCCGATCGAACGCGCGTTCGATCTCCTGACGGCTCCGCCCGTCCAGTTCCTCCAGCCGCTCGAAGAGCCGCGCCAGCTCGTCCTGCTTCAACTGATCCGCCCGATCTTTCAGCCGGCGGATGGTCGGCCCCGTGGCCCGGTGCTGCAGCTCGGCCATGAAGCGGGCCGTTTCCTCCTCGATGATCCGCTCGGCTTGCGGCCATTCCCGCTGGCGGGCCCGCCGATTCTGTTCGCAGGTCTCGCGCAGGTCGTCCAGCGTGTAGAGGTAGACCCCCAGGCAATCGCCGATCGCCGCTTCAAAATCGCGCGGCACCGCCAGGTCCAGCACAAACAGGCTCCGCTGGTAACGCGCGTGCTCGAGTCGGCGGAAGCGGTCCAGGGTCACGACCGGCCGTTCGGCCCCCGTGGTGCTCACCACCAGGTCGGCGTCGACCAGCAGGGAGTCCAGCGTGTCCCACGACCGGGCCTGGCCGCCGCAGCGGACCGCCAGCCGCTCGGCCCGCCGGAGATCGCGGTTGATCACGGTTACCTCCCGCACCCCTTGATCGCGCAGGTAGCGGAGCGTCTCTTCCGCCATCTCGCCGGCGCCGATCACCAGCACCTGCTTGTCGTCGAACCGCTCGAAGATCTGGCTGGCGAAATCGGCCACCGCGACGCTGGCGATGCTCACCCGTTTCTGGTTGATCGCCGTTTCGTTGGCCACGCGTTTGGCGACACGGATCGCCGCCTGGAACACGGCGTGCGTCAGGGGCCCGGTGCTGTCGCCGGCGGTGGCCAGCAGGTAGGCCTCCTTGACCTGGGCCAGGATCTGGGCCTCGCCGACCACCATGCTATCCAGGCTGGCCGCTACGCTGAACAGATGCCGCACCGCATCCTCGCCGGTGCGTTCGAACAGGTCGTCGAAGATTTCGACGGCGGACAGCCCGTGAAAGTCGGCCAGGAACTTCACCACGTCCTGGTGCGTGGGGATGGAACGCGGGTCCTCAGCCGCCGTGTACAGCTCCACGCGGTTGCAGGTGGAGAGCAGCACCGCCTCGGCCTGCGGGAACCGCTCCCGCAGCTGCTGGAGGGCCGTGCTCACCTGCTGGCGCGAGAAGGCCAGCCGCTCGCGCAGCTCCAGAGATGCGTTGTGGTGGCTGCAGCCGACAAGTTGCAGCTTCATGGGCCGCCTCCCGCGCCGACCCCCGCCACCCCGGTCGCCGGCGGCGGCTTCCACCCGCCATGGTGCGAAGGCACCAGCAGCACGGTGCCCAGCACCATTCCCAGAAAGATGAAATTCACCACCGTCAAGTACGCCACCTTGTGGCCGCGCCGCGCCGGTCGATAGACCACGCTGAACGTCGTCGCCGCCAGCAGCCAGAGGAACAGGACGCCGGACGTCCAGACGACCGGATCGGTCCAGGGGACCGCGTGGCTGGGGCCGCGATGGATCACCAGGTTCAGCAGGATGCCCGAGATCACGCCGGCCGCCAGGAGGCAGGAGGAAACGATCAGCGACCGCTCGTTGGCCTGCTGCAGCCATTCCAGGCTGGGCAGCCGGAAGCCCGGCCGCGGCGGCAGCTTGTGTTTCAGCCGGTACGCCTGCACCAGGAACATCACGCCCGCGGCAAGACCGATCACGGCCGAGACGGTGCCCAGCAACAGCGCCGCCCCGTGGATCAGGCTCCAGAGGCGGTACACCTGGTCCGTGGTGAACACCTCGCGCCGCGGCACGAGCAGGGCCAGCAGAATCAACCCCAGGATCAGCGGCAGGAAGAACAACCCCACCGCGGTCCGCGGGCGGGCCAGGGTCGAGCCCACGTAGACGGCGGCCACCACCCAGGCGACCATCAGGCACCAGTGATACCAGCTGGACAGCGGGGCGCCGCCAAGTGCCCCGCCGCGGGCCTCGACGAGCAGGTAGATCGTGTGCGCCGCCAGACCGGCCAGGGCAAAACTGATCAGCACGACCAGCCGCAGGCGCACGCGGAAAAAAAGCCGGCTGACCTCCAGGGCCAGGCTGACCGCATAGCTGGCCGCAAAGCAAACGATGGAGACCCCTGAAAACATGCCTCCATGATAGCCTCGGCACCCGCCGCGCGCAACCGGATCGCAGTCCCCAACGAGCCGCACACGGCTACAATGGCCGGCAAGGTTCAAGGTATCCAAAAGGGTTGCGTGTTTCCGGGAGGGCGAGGCTCCTCCGGGGTCGGGGAGGGCGGGGTGGCGACGGCGTGTCGGATGGCGAGGCGCCTTCGGGAGGGCGAGGCTCCTGCCGAGCCGGTGCGTAACGCGGGTCCTTGGCCGCGGCGGGAGCCTCGCCCTCCCAAGATCGTGCAACTCGGATTAGCCCGGATGATTCATCAACCTAACGAGTAAAGTTGCAAGGTGAAGCAGAGAACCAGGTTGTGGCTATCTTCCCAAAAACACCGCGCACATCAGCCGGCACGCGCTAGCGTCCGGTTCTCCCCAATTCCACCAAAACCGGACGCTAGCGCGCTTGCGGCTCATGAATAATCCGGGTTAGCGCCTCCCGGCTCGTCGTTTTCTGCCCAGGATCACGCGCGGCCATTCAGGTAGCATTCCGCCACGGGAATCCGGTCCAGGTGACTTCCCCATCGTTGACACGCGACCGTATCGGGTCGCTCTATTTCGAACAGCTCCCCTACCCGCCCTATCCGGTCCAGGAAGAGGCCCTGCTGGCCTATTTCACCAGCGAGCAGGGGGTACTGGTCTGCGCCCCGACCGGGACCGGCAAGACGCTGATCGCCGAGGCCGCCTTGTTCGAGGCGCTGCAGACCGGCCAGCAGGCCTACTACACCACGCCCCTGATCGCGCTCACCGAGCAGAAGTTCGACGAGATGCAGGCGGCCGCCGTCCGCTGGGGATTCTCGCCCGACGCCGTGGGACTGGTCACCGGCAACCGGCGCGTCAACCCGTCGGCGACGGTCCTGGTCGTGGTGGCGGAGATCCTGCTCAACCGCCTGCTGCACCGCGAGGCGTTTGATTTCTCCGGCGTGTCGGCCGTGGTGATGGACGAGTTCCACAACTTCGCCGACCGCGAGCGGGGGATGGTCTGGGAGCTGACCCTGGGCCACCTGCCCCGCCAGGTGCGGCTCCTGCTGCTGTCGGCCACGGTCGGCAACGCGTTCGAGTTCACGCAGTGGTTGCGCAGCGCCCACCAGCGCCGGGTGGAGCTGGTCCAGTCGCAGGATCGGCGGGTGCCGCTGCACTACCAGTGGGTCGGCGACCAGCTGTTGACCGAGCAACTGGAGAAGATGGCCGAGGGCCCCGAGCAGCGGCGCTCCACGCCGGCGCTGGTGTTCTGCTTCAATCGCGATCAGTGCTGGAACGTGGCCGAGCAGCTGACGGGCAAGTCGCTGCTGGCCGACGGACAGCAAGGCCGGTTGGCCGCCGAGCTGGCCCGCTCCGACTGGTCACAAGGTGCGGGTCCCAAGCTGAAGCAGATCCTCCAGCGCGGGGTGGGCGTCCACCATGCCGGCGTGCTGCCGATCTATCGCCGCATCGTAGAGGACCTGTTCCAGCGCAAGCTGCTCTCGGTCTGTGTCTGCACCGAGACGCTCGCGGCGGGGATCAACCTGCCGGCGCGGAGCGTGGTGCTGCCCACACTGCTCAAGGGCCCGCCGGGCGAGATGAAACTGATCGACGCCAGCTCGGCCCACCAGATTTTCGGCCGGGCCGGCCGCCCCCAGTTCGACACCGAGGGGTTTGCCTTTGCCCTGGCCCACGAGGACGATGTGAAGATTCTTCGCTGGCGGGAGAAATACGACCAGATTCCCGAAACCACGAAGGACCCGCAGCTGCTGCGGGCCAAGAAGGACCTCAAGCGGAAGATGCCGACGCGGCGGAGCACCGAGCAGTACTGGACCGAGGGGCAGTTCGAGAAGCTGCGGCTGGCCCCGCCGGGCAAGCTGTACAGCCGCGGCCCCATCCCCTGGCGCCTGCTGGCGTACATGCTGGACGCCACGCCGGAGGTCGAGCCGATCCGGCAGCTGGCAGGGCGCCGTTTGCTGGAAGGGAGCCGCCTGGCCGGGGCCCAGAAGCAGCTCGACCAGATGCTGCTCACGCTGTGGGCCGCCGGCTGTGTGACCCTCGAGCCGCCGCCGCCCACCGCCGACTCCGCGCCCGCCGTCGCGACACCCGCGCCGAAGATCACAACGACCGAACGGCTGCTGGCTGAAGCCGGGATCGTCAGCGCGCGGGAGAAGATCGCTCGGGCGACGGTCGCTCCACCGCCGGCCTACCAGCCGCAGTACGCCCGCGCCACGCCGGAGCTGGCCAAGCTGCTGCTCTTCCGCGGCGTCAATCCACTGTACGGCCTGTTTCTGGTCAACCAGCTGGGGATCGCCAGCCCCGACGAGCGGATGCAGGCCCTGGAGAGCGTGCTGGAGATGCCCGGGTCGGTCGCCCGCCTGGTGCGTGTGCCGAAGCCGGACCAACTGCCGCCCGGGCCCCTGGCCACGACGCGCCTGGACCCCCAGTTGCTCGAGATGGGCCTGGCCACGCCCGAACAGCTGGGGGCGGCATCCGAGGACGAGGAGTCGTCCCGCGAACGTCGAGGCCTGTTTGCCGAGGAGCGGGTCTGGGTCCTGACCTTGGCCGAAAAGCTCCGCCTGCTGTTCGATGCCGCCTTTCCCGACGTCCATTCGCTGGCCACCCAGCCGGTGTGGGTGGTCGGCGCGATCCTGCAGTACGGAGGAAAGTTCAACAAGTTCATCACGACCAGCGGCCTGCAGAAACAGGAGGGCGTGATCTTCCGCCACCTGCTGCGGATGATCCTGCTGTTGAAGGAGTTCCAGCCGTTGGCGCCGGCCGAGGTTCCGCGCGAGACGTGGCGCGGCGAGTTGGAAGCGCTGGCAGCCGCCCTGGTCGAGACCTGCCGCGCGGTCGATCCGAGCAGCACCGACAAGGCGCTCGAACAGGCCGCCGTGGCCGATCTCTGAACAGCCTGGCTGACGCGGGACACCCGCCGCAGCAGCCACGCATCAGCCGGCGGGTAACCGTTCACAGGCCGGGTGAAGCGTGGCCGCGATTCAAGGGGGTCAGGTCCATGTTTTCGGCCAGCCCGCGTTCGCGTGGCGAAGTCTATCGGCCGAAAAACGGGCTCTTCCGCACTATTTGTGGGTGAAGACGGGGGTGTTTCGCAGTTCCGGGGTGCGTTTTGGAGGCATGACAAGGCAAATGAATGAGGGGAGATGAAAGCAGCCCTGACGGCCGTA
>Ga0114938_1002681_pt1 | contig 11020 bp, 9 predicted proteins | sample AshMeaBigSpring_FD_88675 | JGI IMG/M metagenome (GOLD analysis project Ga0114938, IMG submission 88675) | Groundwater microbial communities from Big Spring, Nevada to study Microbial Dark Matter (Phase II) - Ash Meadows Big Spring | ecosystem: Environmental > Aquatic > Deep subsurface >...
ATCAGCCGACTCTATAAAAAATCCTCTTTTTGACCAACCTATAATCTGTCCATACTGAAATTTTACCCACCCATCTTTTTCATCAATTACGGTTACTGCATCTCCACGAACGAGGTATCCAAGTATCTTTGCATCAAGAGATGGGGCAAGACGGATATTCAGCTTTCTTTCATTTACAATAAAAGTATTTCCTTGTGAAGGATTTACTGTTTCTTGTTTCTGAGAAGGAAGAGTTATTGTTTTTTCCTCAGAAACAACTTTCTGATTTACAGGAGACACTGCCTTTGGTTTTATAGTTTCATCCTTCACAACAGGAGTGGGAACGCTTGTAGATAATGGCAACTTCATAACAGGAGTTCTTTTCGGAATTATTTTCTTTATTGTTTTAATTGTTCCTGTTGAAGAAATAATTCATCATGTTGAAGTTGTAACATCACTTGAACTTGATCATGTAAGAGAAGATGGAGAGAGAGCTGGTGAAGAGCCTCCACCAGAAGTAGAGCTACTCGAAGATGATGATGGAGGAATATATGATCATCCGCCACCTCATCCACTGCCTCCTGATGGTCCTCATCCAGATGGAGGATTCGAAACAGTAACAGAACGAGAAATGGTAGTACTCATATTTCCCGCGATATCTGCTTTTTTATAAAAGAGAGTATATACTCAGAGAGTTCCTGTATTGACGCTACCAGAAAACGCTGTTACCGTACCAGTTCCATCAACAGCATCAACCCATGTTGCACCCGGATCAGTATAAACCGTGTTTATATATACCGTATCTGAACTTGAACCATTCAATGTAATATTTGGAGCGGTTTGATCTGTTACATTTACTGTACGGGAAATAGTTGTACCAGTATTTCCATGTGCATCGACTTTTCTATATTGAAGTATATACGTTCAAACACTATTCATATTTACAGTTCCAGAAAATGCAGTAACTATACCCGTACCATCAACAATATCAGTCCATGTAGCACCCGGATCAGAGAATGTAGAACCATGAGCTACAGTCATAGGGGTTGATCCTGAGAGGGTCATGGAAGGAGCTGTAGTGTCAATCACAGTAACTGTACGAGTTATTGATCCAGTATTTCCATGAGCGTCGATTTTTCTATAATCAAGAGCATACATTCATGGTACTCGCATATTTACTGAACCAGAATATGCAGCTACTAGAGTACCTGTACCATCGACGATATCATCCCATGAGGCACCTGGATCAGAGAATACTCAAAGAGAAGCTTCAACAACCATACTTGTACCACCAGAAAGAGTGAGTGTTGGAGGAGTAGTATCAACGATAGTAACTGTACGAGAGATAATTGCACTAGTATTTCCATGTGCATCAGTTTTTCTATATTGAAGTATATATGTTCATGGGAGTTTTGGATTCACAGAACCACTATAAGCAGTAACTACACCTGTACCATCGACGATATCAGTCCATGTGGCACCAGAATCAGAATACGCACCACTAAATGCTTCAATGGTTTGAGTTCATGATCCATTTAAAATAATGCCTGGGGGGGTAGTATCAATAACAGTAACAGTTCTTGAATTACTTCCTGTATTTCCTGAAGTATCTGCTTTAGAATATGTAAGAGTATAGGTAGCTGGAACTTTCATATTTACAGAACCTGAAGTAGCAACTGGTATAGTTCCAAGACCAATAACGGTATCAGTGTAGCTCGCACCTAAGTCGTTATACGTACCAGTTGATGCTTCGAGTGTCTGTGAACCTGATCCATTAAGATTTACAATAGGAGCAATCGTATCACGAACAATAACAGTACGGTTTACTGAACCTGTATTTCCATGTGCATCAACCTTTTGATATGTAAGAATATATGTTCCTGGGAGAACATTATTTACTGTTCCGCTAGATGCAGAAGCAATAGTACTTGTTCCATCAACGATATCATTTACAGAGGCACCTTGCTCAGCAAAAGAAGATCATGCTTCTATAGTAATAGTTGAAAGTCCATTCAAAGTAACAACAGGAGGGGTAGTATCAACAACAGTAATAGTTCTTGAAAGAATTGTTGATGCGTTTCCTGCAGCATCAGTTTTTCTATATTGAAGTATATATGTTCATGGGAGTTGCATGTTTACGGTTCCAGAAAAAGCTGTAACAGAACCTGATCCATCAACAATATCAGTCCATGTTGCTCAAGAATCAGAATATGTTCCAGTTGAAGCTTCTATAGTTCCACTTGCTGTACCCGTAAGGACAAGAGAAGGTGCTATTGTATCTCGTACTTGAATCATTCATGATATAGTTTGAGTTTCTCCGCTAAATGTCTGAGTGTACTCTAAAATATAATTTCACGCAACAAGATTATTTACCGTTCCACTTGATGCGCTCATACTTCACGTAAGTGTTCATCCTGATGTTGTCCACAAAGCTCCAGTATCAACAAATGTTATCCCTGCCTCGAGAATTGCTGGAGATGTCCAATTCAGTGAAAGTGTAGAACCATCAAGAAAAGTTACACTCGTACTCGCGAATGTAAAAGAAAGATACATAGAAAATGCACCTATAACGAGTCCTATAGGAGCAAAAAACTTAAGAGAGGACAATTTCATAATTGGAGATTAGGTCAATCCATTGTATGGAGAAGGAGTAAAAAGCAAATAAAGTAAGGAAAATTCACTTTATTTTCACTTATCCATAGCAACATTGGAAAGTCTATCCGCTTCAGTGTTTTGTTCTCGAAAAATGTGAGTAAAAGAAATCTGTCCCTCCCACGATTTTAAAACTTCTTGGATTTGAAGAAATATTTTTTTTAATTCTTGATTTTTAACTTTATAGTTTCATGAAAGTTGTTCAATAACAAGTTTACTATCTGCTCGTAAGTCTATCTCAGTCGCTCAAAGATCTATGGCTCTTTGTATGCCAAGAAATGCTGCTGTATATTCTGCAATATTATTCGTGGCAATGCCAAGGAATTTAAATCTTCGTTCGATAACCTTCCCTCATGAGTCAGTAATATATACCCCACACCCTGCATATCATGGATTTCCTCTTGATCCACCATCTGTATAAACAATATATTTCATGTTGATTAGTATAAAAAAAACTCTTGCAAATCAAGCAAGAGTTTTTTCTTTTTGAAGTTTTTCTATTCCTTCATACTTTCCACACCACTTACGATTTCAGATACTTCCTTTGTAATTGCAGCCTGTCGAGTTTTATTGTAGACAAGAGTAAGTCCAGAGGCTTTTTTACTTGCAGCATCTTTTGCATTCTTCATAGCTACCATACGAGCAGCATGTTCAGAGGCTTTTGATTCAAGAAGTGTCTCGTGAGTGAGAGCATCGAGAATCATCGGAATTGTATAATCTAAAATTACTGCAGGACTTGGTTCTATGGTATATGTAAGACTTTCTTCCGCTTGGAAAGCTTTCCCTGCAACCTCCTCCAGAAACTCCTGTATCTGATTTTTATGAAGAGGAAAAAGTGTTTTTACTGTTGGAAGTTGAGAGATAGCAGAAATGTAGTGACTATAGATAAAGACAATTTTTGAGTATTTTCCACTATCCCATTCTGAGAGGAGAAAACGAACAATTCTTCGAGATTCAGTCGTTGTAAGAGGGTCTTTTATCTCATCAGAAAAATCAGCAATCAAATTTTGTCCCGTTCGCAAAATAAAATCACGAGCTCTTTTTCCAATAGTTACAAAGTCATACTCTCTCGTATATGGTGCATCTTTATCATCTCGGATATACTCAGTTGTTTTCTTAAAAAGATTTACATTATATCATCCACAAAGTCCCTTTTGAGAAGCAATGAGGACAATAAGTTCTTTTTTTGATTCCTTGGGAAGAGAAAAACGACCAAATACTTCTTCATCATGACTCACACGACCAAGTATTTCGAGAGTTGCAAGAGCAAAAGGACGAAGATGGTATACACTATCTTGAGCCTTTTTCATCTTTACTGTCGAAATAAGCTCCATAGCTTTGGTAATTTTTCCAGTATTTTTTACGGATTTTATACGAGATTTAATTTCTTTTTGATTGAGCATAGAATTGGTCTATGATTATTTCTTTTGAGTAAAAAGTTCTCCAAAGTTTTCGAGAAATGCAGAAAGATTTGCCTTTGTTTCATCAGAAAAATCTCCTTTTTCACGGATAGAGGCAAGAATCTTCTCCTCACGATCAAGAGCAATATAGAGATCATGTTCGTACTTTCCGATATCAGCAACATGAACCTTATCGAGATAACCACTATTTCCAGCAAATATAATACATACTTGTTTTTCAAATGGTACTGGAGCATATACTCATTGCTTGAGAATTTCCACCATTCTTTTTCCTCGTTCAAGTTGCTTCTTTGTATCAGCATCAAGATCTGAAGCAAACTGAGCAAATGCTTCAAGTTCACGATATTGAGCAAGAGAAAGCTTCAGAGTACCCGCGTTCTTTTTCATTGCCTTTGTTTGAGCAGAACCACCAACGCGAGATACAGAAAGTCCCACATTGATTGCTGGTTTTACACCAGAGTTAAAAAGTCCTGATTCAAGAAATATCTGACCATCGGTAATTGATATGACATTTGTCGGAACATATGCAGACACATCACCACCTTGAGTTTCAATAATAGGAAGTGCCGTCATAGAACCTGCACCAAGCTCATCATTCAATTTCGCTGCTCGTTCAAGGAGACGAGAGTGAAGATAAAATACATCCCCAGGATATGCTTCACGTCCAGGTGGACGACGAAGGAGGAGAGACATCTCACGATACGCATTTGCATGCTTCGTAAGGTCATCATAAATGATGAGTGCATGTTCACCCTTAAACATAAAGTATTCACCCATCGCAGCCCCTGTATAGGGAGCAAGCCACTGCATGGCAGCTGGAGCAGATGCACCTGCAGAAACAATAATTGTATAATCAAGTGCTCCTGCCTTCTTGAGTTCCTCAGCGATAGCAACGACTTTTGAATCTTTTTGTCCGATGGCAACATAGATACATTTCACTCCATTTCCCTTTTGATTGAGGATAGTATCGATGGCAATTTGAGTTTTTCCTGTTTGACGGTCACCAATAATAAGTTCTCTCTGTCCGCGTCCGATAGGTACAAGTGCATCAATCGCCTTGAGACCTGTTGCAAGTGGTTCATGAACGGATTTACGACTCATAACTCCTGTGGCAACTCTTTCTGCTGGATAATATTCTTTTGTCTTTATTTCACCTCTTCCATCAATAGGGTTTCAAAGGGCATCAACAACACGACCGAGAAGAGCTTCGCCGACAGGAACTTCGAGGATTTTCCCAGAAGCCTTTGCGACCATACCCTCACGAACCGAACTAAATCCAGAAAGAATAACGACTCATACTGAGTGTTCTTCGAGGTTCATGGCAACTCCACGAGCACCTGATTCGAAGTCAACAACTTCATTATAGGCAACTCCTCTGAGTCCGACAACCTTTGCGATTCCATCACCGAGATACGAAACCACCCCAGCAGAGACTCTCTCAGGAGAGAGATCAGCAGAATCAATACGCGCTTCGATGCTTTTAATAAGCTCCTCTGCAATATGAACTGATGTTTGAGACATAAAAGAAAGTATTATTTACTAAAGACTGATTTAAATTTTTGGAATGAGATATCTACGACTTCATCTCAGCAAAATATGCGAACACCTCCTACAATATAGGAAGACTGTTTATACTCGAGAGAGTACTCCTTTTCTTTTGTTTCAGGGAAATATTCAGGAAGCGCTCCCTTTACAAAAGATTCAAGTTTTTTCTGCTCAAATGAAAGAGGATACTCTACTCGAATAAAAAGAATTGGAGGACTTTTTGAATCTACAAGTTTTGCTCTATCTCCAGCCTGAAGTGTATAAGACTTATATGTTCTCATAACACGAAGAAGAGACTCAAGATCGGCACGAGAATATGATGTAAGATGGGAAGTCTTCATAATTATTAGAATTCTATATTTTTAGCGTTATTTTTTATAAATTCCACATTTGATTCATTTTTTCCGAAGAGTTTTTCATTCATTTTCAGAGCAATGTCGATAACTTTTCCCTTAAGTTCTAGAGCAATCATCTTGCGTTCATGTGCAACATCCGCAAATCACTTTGTTCGAGCTGCATCTGCATCAGCATGAGCACGAGCAACAATTTCTGCACCCTCTTTACGAGCATTTTCTGTAATTTCAGATGCAACAATCTTTGCTGAAAGCTTCGCTTCATCAATGATATTTGTTGCTTGATTATGTGCATCTGAAAGAATATGTTCAGATTTTTGAAGTTGTTCATCAAGCATAACTCTTTTTTTTGCCTCTTCATCAAGAAAGCGAAGGTATGGAGAAAAGAGAAATTTCCAGAGAACAAATATGATAATTGCCAGATTTACTGACTGTATAAAAAGAGATGATATATCTATAAGTTCCATAAATGAAAAGTGAAAAACAAATAACTTTACTATAATTTGAAGTTATGAGTTATGAGTTGTTTATCCGAAAAAAACTACTTAAGAAGGAAAAGTGAAAGAAACGCAAGAAGTCCGAGAAGTTCAGCAAAAGCAAAAGCCATAAGCATAGGAGTAAAAATTTCTTTTGCAGCTGCTGGATTACGACCGATTGCAGACATAGCACCAAAACCAATAAGTCCAATAGCAATACCAGGTCCAATAAGAGCAAGGAGGGCGATACCTTTAGCGAGAGCAACGTATTCCATAGAAGAAAAATAAGAAGATAAAAAATATAGAGATTCCTGAAAGCCAGGAGAAAGATATCTTTATAGAGAAGAAAGATATCTCTGATCCAAGTTTCCGAAGGTCTTAATGGTGTTCTGCAACTGTGAGAGATTCTTTTAGATATACACCTGAAAGTGTCATAAATATAAACGCTTGTAGAAATGCTACGAGGAGCTCAAAGAACCAAAATGGAAGAACGAGTATTCCACCAACAGAACCAATCGGGATAAGAGTTCCAAGATACGCCATAACCCCAATCAATGCCACTCATGCAAATATATTGGCAAAAAGTCGAACTGAGAGAGAAAGGATACGAGTGAATTCTCCGAGGAAGTGAATCCATCCAACAGGAACATTGATAATTTTTTCTACGAGACTTGAACCACTCCAGTTAAAGAGATAGTGTCCAAAATGATGAAATAATCCTTTTTTAAATATACCTGTCATCTGCGCTACAAAAATCGTCGTTACTGCAAGCACAACTGTCGTATTCATATCTGAGTTAATCGGACGGAGGTATGCATGCATTGCTGGAAATGAGAGATTAATCCAATCAAATATGAGACCAAAAACATTTCCGAGAAAAATAAATACAAAGAATCAACCAACGAGTGGGAGAAACTTTCGAGCGATTCTCTTCTCTGAAAGGGCATTTGTGAGAAAATCATCGAGTCGAGAAACCATATCTATACCGAATGCACGAACTCGTGGAAGTCCATTTGTTCGGAGAGCAGTATAAAGTACTGCAACTCCGAGAAAAAGGAATACCATAAATATCCATGTAGAGAGAATAGTATTCGTTACAGGAAAACCCATAACAGAAAGCCCATCTATAACCTCACCCTGCGTTCCAGGAATATGAGGTCCTGCATGATGCTCTGTAGTTGCATGAAGCTCACCAGAAACACTATGAGCTTCTGATGAAATGAGGTTTCCAGTATGTGTAATAGTTGTAGCCTGAGACATGAAAATACAAATTTGAACGAAAGAACGCGAGGAGTATATAAAAAGTGGTATTTTTTGCAAGTTTTTCCCCTACAAAACTTTCTTGTCTATGCTTTTTATAGAATAATTCAAAATTTGCATAATTTAAATTTATATGTTAGATTAATAACATACCTAACAAATACATATGGATAATCAAGAAATTAATTCTGTAGCAGAAACTATTTCCCAAGAAATACATACTTCTCCTATGGTACTAGAAAGTAAAAAGAGTTATAAACTCATTTTCACAATCGTGGGAGTACTTATTTTATTTATCTTAATAACTGGATGAGTATTTATATATCTTACCTCAGGAAATAAAGCAACGAGCCTATCTGGTGAAATCGAACTAAATAGTGCTCCCCCACAAGAAACAAATACTTTGAGTGGAACATGAAGTAATTGAAAAGTGGGGAGTTGAGTGGAAAGTAATAAAAATTCAATTCCTGAGAAAGAATCTATTAAAAAAGAATCAAGTATACCAAAAGTTTTTAAAATAAAAAGCTATACAAAAAATGAAAATAATTCTTACGAATATATAAGTTACTGAAGCGCCATATCTATTGGTGGTGGGAGAATACTAACAAATGCACATGTAGTTCTCGATGAAAATGATATCCCAACAGGAAACTATAACCTCTGCGTACCAAAAAATGATTCCGAAGCACCAGAATGTGTAGGTGCCCTTGAGCTCGTAAAGTATGATAAGACAAATGATATAGCATTATTGTTTTTATTGAAAGACTCTACTGATTTATGACAACCTGTTGATACTACAGAAAAGGAGTTATCTATGGGTGAGACCGTAAAGATTTATGGTTATCCTTCAAACGGGGGAAGTACTCTCAGTCTGACTGAATGAAAAATGAGTGGCATGGAAAAACTTCACTATAAAGTAGATGCTAATATCGATAACGGGAACTCTGGATGAGGTGCATTTGATAAAGATAATAAATTTATATGAATGCCTTATGTGGCTCGTGTTTGACTTACAACTATGGGATATATTATTCCGAATAAAATGATAAATGAATTTTTATTAGAGGAGTGAGACATAACAAGATATGATACCTATGATAAAAATTTTGAGAACTATATCAGTGCAATAAATAAAACAGTACAAGAACAAAAAATAGTAAACCCATTTTTTAGTTTTGACTGATTCCAAAGGGGTTGATTTAAACTTGTTTCTGTATCTGGAGACATTGAAAGCGGTTACTCAAAATATGAATTTACTACAGTCTCTGAAAACACAAGGATTACCATATCCGTTCCACATGTTACAGGAAAGGCCCGTGTCCCCTATATAGCAGATATTTTAAAACTAAAGGATAATTTTGAGAATTTTGAGGTACTTGATGCGACTCAAACAGGATGAAAACTTGTACTAAAGCAAATTCGTGCAGAATGACTTAAAAAACAAAATGGAAATATTGATACAAATTATGCATTATATTTCTATACAACACAATGAGTAAATTATTCAATTGTGACAAAGAGTAAACGATGAGAAAAGAAAAAAGTAGAAAATGCTATAAGACTTTTTCTAGAGAATCTCCAAGTAACATGAAATACTACTAATTCAGTTTGGGATGATTTTGTTGAAGTATATTCTGGTTCTATTAGTCTCCCTGATTCAGTATATGCACAAGAGAGTTGTGAGGGGAAATGCTCGTATGCCTTTGTTCTGAATGAAAATAACTCGATTATATTGGATATAAATGAAAAGAGGTTTTCCGATAACCACTGAGCTACTCTCGCTACAGTCAGAGATGCAAGTCAGAGTATCATGGAAAAGCTCGGACAAGGAAATACCTCAACTGCAGAGATAAAGACAAATAAAAAGTGAATAAACTATATTTTCTCAAAGACAAAATGATCTGATGGTTCCCAGGAGATTATTGCAACATTTATCAGCTCAAACGATCCAAAGAATTTAGTTATTTATAGATTTTCTATAACTATAGAAGCATGAAATGAATATTTAGAGTCAGCATTTGAACAAGTAATTGATTGATTTTCATCAAATTTGTACAGTATACCATAAAAAAATATATCCCTCATTTTGAGGGATATATTTAAAAACATATTATAAATTTTTTTCATTTGTTTTATTATTAAAACTAACATACGGATAATATTTATTATACAAAATAATGAATATATCCATAAATAATAGTTCCAAAAAAACATATAACTCATATCCAAAAAAATCAGACTGACTTATGATAATTCATTCCTCAGTTTCATATTTGTTTTTTATGATAAATATCATAACCTCATGAGATGATAAAAAAACAGGCAAAGAAATGGCATACCTATAAACATCATAAGTGTCCGATCCGTTTTTCAGAGAACATATTCTAAGAAAATTGAGAATATAATAAATAAAAGTATTCCATAAAACCTTATTCTCATACTTATTAGTGAAAATTTCCATGATTTGTCAGCTTTTCATTTCTTAATTATAATAATATTAAAAAACTCGAGTAGTATACAAAATACTACAAGTATTAAAGCTATTTTTATAAGTTTATATGCCTCAGGTGATGTTATGATGGTATTTGTTATATCGAAAGTTTTGCTCATGGAAATAAGAATTAAATTACTAATCAATAATTTTTTACAAAAAGATGTTTCATGTATTTACAAGAGAAGAAAATCATGACTATTTCTTTAAAAGGAAATAATTAATCTAGTATATAAAACTGGTAGAAAAATCAGAGAGGGTATAAAATATAAAATATCCTAGTAAGAGTAGTATAATTTCATAAAACATGAATCTGTATTCCGCTTTTCAATATAGAAACCTTATCTTTAAGTATACATAAGCAATTAATACTATAATTACGATAAGCATACTTAAGTCTAGTCATCCAATTTTAGTAATACTATTTAAGTAGATATTATCTCAAATTAGAACTCATACTAAAACAAATACAGTAATTAAGCAAAAATCAGCTAAGAGGGATTTTAAGAAAAATCTATTTCATGTCTTATATAAGAAATATCTACCCAAAAGCATTATTCAATATGATAAGAATGGTGCAGAAATTCAAAGTATAGGAGCCCAGATAGAGCAACAAGTAAGAGGATTCATGGTAAAAATTTTAATTATTAAGGTTCTACTAAAACCTTCATGCACTAAAGTATATCTCCCCTAAGCTCATTAATGCAACTGAAAGGGCTCAAACGAAGAGCAAAGCTAATTCAATAAGAAAGTATTTCACTGAGTTATTTCACATTAAAATCCTTTCTCGTAGCGGAGTAATTATGAAAATAAGATAAAGTAAAATACAATCTTATTTAGCTC
>Ga0114938_1002682_pt1 | contig 11019 bp, 9 predicted proteins | sample AshMeaBigSpring_FD_88675 | JGI IMG/M metagenome (GOLD analysis project Ga0114938, IMG submission 88675) | Groundwater microbial communities from Big Spring, Nevada to study Microbial Dark Matter (Phase II) - Ash Meadows Big Spring | ecosystem: Environmental > Aquatic > Deep subsurface >...
CAGGGTGACGTGGGTCTTCGAGACACCCACCCGCTCGCAGGCCTCGAGCTGTGCGTCGTCGAAATGCAGTCCAGCGGTGGGCGCAGCGACGGCGCCCGGCACACGCGCGTAGACGGTCTGGTAGCGATCGCGATCGAATTCCTCGGCCTCGCGCCGCAAGTAGGGTGGCAGCGGCATTTCGCCGTGCGCCCCGAGGAACGAGGCAGGGTCGGTGCCGAAATCGAGCAGCCAGAAGTCGCCCTCGCGCCCCACCACGGTGGCCTGCGCACCGCCGTCGAGTTGCACGGCGGAGCCGACCGTCGGTGGCTTGCTCGAACGCAACTGCACGAGTGCGCGCTGCCCGCCGACCACGCGCTCGAGGAGCAGCTCGACTTTGCCGCCCGTGGCCTTGTGGCCATGCAGCCGCGCCGGGATCACGCGGGTGTCATTGAAGACCAGCAGGTCACCGGCACGCAGCAGCCGCGGCAGGTCCAGGAAGCGCAGGTCTGCGAGGGCGCCGTCGCGGCCGTCGAGATGCAGCAGCCGGCTATCGCTGCGGCGCGCTGTCGGATGCCGCGCGATCAGGTCGTCGGGAAGCTCGTAGTGAAAGTCGCTGCGCAGCATGGGCCGCGCATGCTAGCAGAGGGCCCGCCGCGGGCGGGCCCTCCGGGACCAGGCCTGCCTCAGGCCGAGTCGCCGCCGCTTGGCGCGGGTGCCGGTCGCGGCGCCGGCGCGGGTGGCGGGGGCGTTGCAGGCACCGCGAGGATGCGTTTGTCAGTACGGCGCTGCGCAGCTTCAGGTGCCGGGATCGTCGCTTCGAGCACGAGCGGCTTGCGCTGGCGCAGCACCCCGAGCTTCACCTTCTCGCCCGGCTGGTACGAATGCAGGATGCGGAACGCGTGTCCCGGGCTTTCCGGCGCGCGACCGTCGATCGTCTGCAGGACGTCGCCTTCCTCGAGTGGCAGGCCCCTGCTCGCCGGCGCACGCACGACGAGCAGACCTCTGTCCGTGCCGAAATACGCCCCGAGCTTAGGCGTCACGGGCACGAGTTCGAGCGACGGGAACGCGCGCTCCGGTCCGAAGACACCCTCGAAGCCGGGCATGGGCATCGGCATCCCCTCGCCCATTGGCCCGACCCTGCGTTCGCGCAGCACGCGCACGATCGGCGGCTCGGCCGGCGCAGTGGTCACCGTGGCCGTGCGCTTCTTGCCATCGCGGAGATAGTCCACCTTCACGGCTCGGCCCGGCTCCACGCCTCGCATGAATTCGACGAGCTGCTGGTTCGCGTTGCGCTCACCACTGCGCTTGAGGGCCTGGCCGTCCACGGCGACGAGCACGTCACCCGCCCGGATGCCGGCCTGCTCGGCCGGACCGCCCGGGCTCACGCCTGCGACCTCCACGCCCTCGTCACGCGGCGCTCCGCCGCCCAGATTGACGCCGAGCATGGATCCGCGCGGACCGCCATGGACGAAGCGCATCACGTCACCCAACTCGCCTCCGTACAGCTGGCGGCTGATCTCGGCGACCTCGCGTGCCGCCTCGTCGAGTTCCGCGCGCGCTTCCGCAAGCTCCTTCTCGAGCTCGGCGCGATCGGCGGTGTCCGCCGCAAACCCGGCATTGGGCGCAATCGCGAGCAGCGCCGCGCCACAGGCTCCCGCCAGGACCGGCGCAACTCGGAAAGTTCTGGAATTCATCGACGACCTCCGGTTCAGAAATTGATTTGCTGTGCTTCGACATAGCGCAGCTGGACGAGCGAATTCATGGCCTCGACACGGTCGCGCCACAGCTGTTCCGTCCCGGTGGCCTGGCCTGTGGCACCCGCGAGCGTCAGCTGGTGGTCGAGCCACTGCACCTGGGCCTCGAGCGACTCGATCGGCACCGACGTCCCGGCCCGAGCCACGGCGGGACGCTCCGGCAACTCAGCGAGCAACGCCTCGAGTTCCTGCGAGCGCGAGCGCAGCTCGTCGAGCGACTCCGTGTCGAGCACGATCAGTGGTGCGGACCAGGGCTCTGCCGGCGCCGGCACGCCGGTCCAACGCAGCGCGGCGAACAGGGCGAGCGCCACCACCGATGCCGCGGCTGCGTACGGCGCGACGCGCGCCGGGAGCGGCCTTTTGGCGCGCGCGGCCGCCAGCCGCGACTGCACCTCGGCCCACCCGTCGGCCGCTGCGTCCGGTGCGGGTGCCAGCGCACGCAGGCTCAGTTGCAGCGACTCAGTGCGCGCGAGTTCAGCTGCGCACCGGGCGCATTCGTCCACGTGGGCCCGGACGCGCGCATCGACCGGCGCGCCATCGCGCAGGCTCAGCAGTTCGTCGAGACGGGCATGCATGGCGTCTTCACTCCATCGGGTTCGAGCAACTCGCGCAGCCGCGCGTGTGCACGGACGAGCTGCGATTTGGACAGGCTGGCGGTGCCGCCGAGCAGCGCGCCGATCTCGGCGTGGGTGTAACCCTCGACGTCGTGCAGCCACACGACGGCGCGCGCCGTGTCGCCGAGCTGCGCGAGCGCGCGCTCGAGGTCGAGGGACCGGCCATCTCGACTGGCATCGGCGCGCCCGCCCTCGGGCGCATCCGCATCCGGAGGCATGAGGCCGTCGACCCAGCGCAAACCCCGATGCCAGGGCGAGCGCAGATGCATCAGGCACTTGCGGACGGTGATGGTGCGGATCCAGCCGGCAAACGACCCGCGGCCGTCGTACTGCCCGAGGCTCTGCAACACCTCGACGAACACGTCGTGCGCCAGGTCCTCCGCCTGGGACGGACGCGGCACCAACCGGCGCGCCAGCGTGCGCACGGGCTTCTGGAAGGCACGGTAGATGGCTTCCTGCGCCGCCAGATCCCCGGCCCGGGCAAGGGAAACGGCGTCAGGCGGCAGGTCGCTGTCGAGAAATGCGCTCATTCACGCATTTAGATGCGCGGGCCGCGCAAAAGGTCGCGGCCAGGAGCGCGGGACCGGGACCGGTCAGCCCCGCGGCAAGGTGTCGGGAATTGCGGCGAGCGCCTGGCCGCGAGGGGACTCACCGCAACGGAGCATCGGCGACTCCTGCAACCACTTGCGGTCGGGGTAGTACGCGAAGATGAGCGCCCCGCCTTTCAGCGTGTCGATCACGGTGCGCGCGACCTCCTGTCGCACGGCCGGGCACCCCCAGCTGCGGCCGATGCGCCCGACCCGCTCCGCGATCGCCTTGCTCACGTACGGCGCGCCGTGCATGACGATGGCACGGCTGAGGGCGTTGTCGTTGAAACCGGCATCGAGGCCGCGCAGCCGCAGGGAATAGCCGTTGCTCCCGTAGTACGTCTCGGCCGTCTGGAACAGACCGAGGCTGGACATCTTGCTGCCCTCGATGTTCGAGAAGCGCTCGGCCAGTCCTTCGCCGGTGTTGCGCCCGTGCGCCACCAGCTCCTGGAACAACAGCCGGCCTTGGGCGACGTCGAACACCCACAGGCGGGGCTTGGTCGACGGCAGCGAGTAGTCGATGACGGCGAGGTGGCGGAATCCGCCTAGCAGGCCCTGCCGGCGCGCGCAATCGGCCGCGCGCGTGGCAAGCGAGATCACGCTGGGATTCGCCGCCGGTGCCGCGGCGGCCAGACGCGACACGAGCGAATCGTCGGCGCGCGCCGCCCCGGACACCATGACGAGGCCCAGGAGCGCGGGCCACCACCGTCGTCGCATGCGAGCACTCTCCGTGCAAAATACGCAGGCCGCCCGCAGGCGACGTGAGCTTCCTCCAACCCGCGGGGCGGGCAATGGTTCCCGTGGGATGGGCCGAAAGCGGCGAACAGTTTGCCGCCAACCGGACGCGACCTTCAACAGGTCACGTAACCGACTGATTTAAAATGCTATTAAATTCACATCAGGCGATCGGTTAAGCTTGCGCACCCCGGCCGGGATGGCGGAACTGGTAGACGCACCGGACTCAAAATCCGGCGGTGGCGACATCGTGAGGGTTCGATTCCCTCTCCCGGCACCATGACTGCACCCATGAAGTTCTGTTCCCACTGCGGCCAACCCGTCACGGTCCAAGTGCCCCCGGGCGATCACCGTCCGCGGCACGTCTGCTCGGGCTGCGGGGCGATCCACTACCAGAATCCCAAGATCGTCGCGGGCTGCGTGCCGGAACACGAGGGTCGCATCCTGCTCTGCCGGCGGGCGATCGAGCCGCGCCTCGGCTTCTGGACCATCCCGGCAGGCTTCATGGAGAACGGCGAGACCACGCAGGACGCCGCGCGCCGCGAATCGCTCGAGGAAGCCATCGCAGACGTGGAGATCGGGTCGTTGCTGGCGGTGGTGCACGTGCTGCACGCCGACCAGGTGCACGTCATGTTCCGCGCGAAGCTCCCCAAGCCCGAATTCGGCCCGAGCCCGGAGAGCCTCGAGGTCATGCTGTGCAGCGAGGCCGACATCCCGTGGGCCGACATCGCGTTCCGCAGCGTCGATTTCGCCCTGCGCCGCTACCTCGAGGATCGGCGTGCGGGCCTCGAACGCCACCATTTCACCGCCATCGACCTGCGGCCCCGCGACCCCCGTTGAGCGCTCGTGTTGCAGTGCGGCGTAGCTTTGGCACAATAGAGAACTCTCGCCCGCCCCTGGCCGGCGCGCCGTATTAACGACCCTGGAGCGAGCCGATGACCTTCGTCGTCACGGAAAACTGCATCAAGTGCAAGTACACGGACTGCGTGGAAGTCTGCCCGGTGGACTGCTTCCACGAAGGCCCGAACATGCTGGTCATCGACCCGGACGAGTGCATCGACTGCACGTTGTGCGAGCCGGAGTGCCCGGCCGAGGCGATCTTCTCGGAGGAGGAGCTGCCGGACGGCCAGCAGGCCTTCAAGGCGCTCAATGCCGAACTGGCCAAGCAGTGGCCGGTCATCACCGAGAAGAAGGAATCACCAGCCGACGCCAAGGAGTGGGACGGCCGCACCGACAAGCTCCAGTACCTGGAGCGCTGAACCCTCGGCGATCGAGCCCGGGCCCCGCCGCGGGCCCGATCAGTGGGCCGCGACTGCGGCCTTCTGCGTTTCCTGGATGGTCTGGACGAGCTGGTCGGGGGTCATGAAACCACCGACGTAGTCGCCCGTCTGCGTGAAGATCGCGGGCGTGCCCTCGACGCCCAGGTCCTCGCCGAACGACCACTGCGTCTTGATCGACTCAGCCTCGGCACACGGCTTGGTCTTGAGGTCCTCGCCTTTCTTGGCGCGCGTGAGCGCGTCGCGGCGATCCTTCGAGCACCACACCGCCTCCGCCTTGCGCCACGCCTCCGTGCCCGGGCCGGTGCGCGGGAACATCATGTAGCGCACCCGTACGCCGGCCTTGTTGATCTCCGCGATCTGGTTGTGGAAGCGGCGGCAGAAGCCGCAGTCGATGTCGGTGAACACCGTGACCGTCATCTTCGAGGTCGCGGGCCCGAAGATGATCATCTGGTCTTCCTTCGCCGCCGCGAGCGCCTTGGCGCGCACGGCATTGCGGCGCGCCGCAGTGAGGTTCACCTGGGTGTCGAGGTCGTAGACGTTGCCGCTCAACAGGTGCTTACCGTCGCCGCTCACGTACACGATCATCCCGCCCATGGTGACTTCGTAGAGTCCCGGGATCGGCGAGAAGGCCACGTCGTCGGGCTTGGCGCCCGGCAGCTTGGCAACGACGCGCGCACGCACCTCCGCCGGCACGGCGCCTTTGACCGCGGGGCCCTTGGCCGCTTTGTCCTGGGCGTGGGCGGTGGGGATCAGGGACAGGCCGAGCACGGCCGAGGCGAACACACTGGCGATGACGAGTACGGGTCGCATGAAATCCATCCGTGCTGGGCAAGCGGCGTCCGCCACTGAGACAGCGGAACCGGCCGCGGGTTCAACGCGCGCGGCGGAGTCTAGCAGAGCGCGGTGCCCGGGGCGGTCAGCCGCGGGGGTGGTGCTGCGAGTGCAGGTCCTTGAGTCGCTCGCGGGCGACGTGCGTGTAGATCTGCGTCGTCGAGAGGTCGCTGTGGCCGAGCAGCATCTGCACGACGCGCAGGTCGGCGCCGTGGTTCAGCAGGTGCGTGGCGAAGGCGTGGCGCAGCGTGTGCGGCGACAGCTCCTTCTGGATGCCGGCCTTGCGCGCGTAGCGCTTGATGATGTGCCAGAACGCCTGGCGCGTCATGCGGTCGCCACGCCGCGTCGGGAACAGGTAGTCGGTCTGCCGCTCGAGCAGGATCTCGACGCGCGGGCCCTGCAGGAACTGCTGCACCCACTGCACGGCCTCCTCGCCGAGTGGGATCAGCCGCTCGCGGTCGCCCTTGCCGACGATCCGGATCACGCCCTGGTTGAGGTTCACGGCCGCCAGCTTCAGGTTGACGAGTTCCGAGACGCGCAGTCCGGTCGCGTACAGCACTTCGAGCATCGTGCGGTCGCGGTGCCCGAGCGGATCGCTCACGGCGGGAGCGGCCAACAGGGCCTCGACTTCCTCCTCCGTGAGCGATCGCGGCAGCGAGCGCCCCACCTTGGGCATGGCAATCTGGGCAGTCGGGTCTTCGCGCAGCGCGCCCTCCCGCACCAGGTATCGGTAGAAGCGGCGGAAACTCGAGAGCTGCCGCGCGGTCGAGCGCGGGCGCGCGCCGGCCTCGATGCGCGAAGCCATGAACGACAGCAGGTCCCCGCGCTTGGCAGCCGTGAGGTCGCCGTCGTGGTCGTCGAGCCAGCGCTCGAGCGCCGTCAGGTCGGCGCGATACGCCGCGAGGGTGTTCGGCGACAGGCCGCGCTCCATCCAGACCGCGTCGAGGAAGCGGTCGATGGGGCCGGGCCCCTGGGCTCCGCCGCTCCCACGCTGGGTCCGGGCTGCGACGCTGCTTTTCACGGCTGTGCTCATCTGGGGTCGGGTCTCCTGATGGCGGCGAGTATGCGAGCCCCGAAAACGCCGAGGGCGTGACACCCCTCACAGAAACCGGCCGGCCGTTAACTTAACCGGAACCAGTTCACAGAATGCCCCCGGGCACGGCAGACTGCGCGCCCCTGATCGAGGTTCCCACCATGCGGCTTGCGCCGGGACGCTTGCTGACCGCTTTCTACGGCGTCTTCGCGCTGGCCGTCTTCACGTCGATGTTCGCCTTCGCCACGGTACTCGCGCTGATCGTGCCGCGGCTCGAGTGGCGCCGCCGGCTCACGCACCGGCTGGCAGGGCTCGCCTTGCCCGTGCTCGGCATCCGCCTCGTCGTGGACGGACTCGGACGCCTGCCGCAGGGTTCCTGCATCGTCGTCGCGAACCACGCGAGCTACCTCGACGGCATCGTGATGAAGGCTGCGCTGCCGCCGCGGTTTTCGTTCGTGATCAAGCGCGAGGCCGCCTCGATGCCGCTGGCCGGTTTCCTGCTGAAGCGCATCGGCTCGGAGTTCGTCGACCGCCACAACGAGGGCGGGCGCCGCCGCGACGCCATGCGCGTTTTGCGCCGGGCGGAACTCGGTCAGGCGCTGGCGTTCTTTCCCGAAGGCACGTTCGACGAGTTGCCCGGCCTCAAGCGCTTCCACGTCGGCGCGTTCGCCGCGGCGGTGCGTGGCGCGATGCCGGTCGTGCCCGTCGTGATCCACGGGGCGCGCCGCGCCCTGCCGAACGGCGCGATCATCGTGAGGCCCGGCCGGGTCCGCATCGAGATCCTCGAACCGATCGCTGCTCCCGGCTCGCCCGATGCCGCCGACGCGCTGCGCTCGGCGGCCCGCCGCGAGATCCTCGCGCGACTCGACGAACCCGACCTGGCGCCGCAGCAGACCGGCGCCGGCTGAGCCGCGCCGGCGGCTACATGCTGCGCCGGTACTGCCCGCCCACGTCGTAGAGCGCACGCGAGATGCTGCCGAGCGACGCCACCTTCACCGTCTCCATGAGCTCCGCGAAGACGTTGCCGCCGCCCGCGGCCACCGATTGCAGTCGCTCGAGCGCCCGTGGCCGCCGCGCCGCGTTGCGCTCGAGGAACGCGCGTACGGCGCGCACCTGATCCTGCTTCTCGTCCTCGGTCGAGCGGATCAGCTCCGCCTCGCGGATCTCGCTCGCGTCGTCGGTGCCGAGGAACGTGTTCACCCCGACGATCGGCAGCCGCCCGTCGTGCTTGAGCGTCTCGTAGTGGAGGCTCTCCTCCTGGATGCGGCTGCGCTGGTACATCGTCTCCATCGCGCCGAGCACGCCGCCGCGCTCCGCGAGTCGGTCGAACTCGCGGTACACCGCCTCCTCGACCAGGTCGGTGAGCGCGTCGAGCGCGAACGAGCCCTGCCACGGGTTCTGCGTCTTGTTGAGCCCGAGTTCCTTGTTGATGATCAGCTGGATCGCCACCGCGCGGCGCACCGATTCCTCGGTCGGCGTGGTGATCGCCTCGTAGTAGGCGTTGGTGTGCAGGCTGTTGCAGTTGTCGAACAGCGCGTACAGCGCCTGCAGCGTGGTGCGGATGTCGTTGAACTGGATCTCGCGCGCGTGCAGCGACCGGCCCGAGGTCTGGATGTGGTACTTGAGCATCTGCGAGCGCGGGCCGGCCCGGTACAGGTCGCGCATCGCACGCGCCCAGATGCGGCGCGCCACGCGTCCGATCACCGCGTACTCCGGATCCATGCCGTTCGAGAAGAAGAACGACAGGTTCGGCGCGAAGTCGTCGATCTTCATGCCGCGCGCCAGGTAGTACTCGACGATGGTGAAACCGTTCGCCAGCGTGAAGGCGAGCTGCGAGACCGGGTTCGCGCCGGCCTCGGCGATGTGGTACCCGGAGATCGACACGGAATAGAAATTGCGGACGTCGCGCTCGGTGAAGTACTGCTGGACGTCGCCCATCATCCGGAGCGCGAACTCCGTCGAGAAGATGCAGGTGTTCTGCGCCTGGTCCTCCTTGAGGATGTCGGCCTGCACCGTGCCGCGCACCTGCGAGAGCGTCTCGGCACGGATGCGCTCGTAGGTCTCGCGGTCGACCAGCTGGTCGCCGGTGACGCCGAGCAGGCCGAGGCCGGAGCCGTCGTGACCGGGCGGCAGGTCGCCCTCGTAGCGCGGCCGCTCGCGATCACGGAACAATTCCTCGATCTTGCGCTGGGCCGCCTCCCATTGGCCCGTCTCCCGGAGGTGGCGCTCGACGCGCTGGTCGATCGCGGTGTTCATGAACATCGCGAGGATCATCGGCGCCGGGCCGTTGATGGTCATCGACACAGACGTCGTCGGCGCACACAGGTCGAAGCCCGAATAGAGCTTCTTCATGTCGTCGAGCGTCGCGATCGACACGCCCGAGTTGCCGATGCGGCCGTAGATGTCCGGGCGCTCGTCCGGGTCCTCGCCGTAGAGCGTCGTCGAGTCGAACGCCGTGGACAGGCGCGCGCCGTGCCCGGCCGCCAGCAGGTGGAAGCGGCGGTTGGTGCGTTCCGGGGCGCCCTCGCCCGCGAACATGCGGGTCGGATCCTCCGCCTCGCGGCGGTACGGGTACACGCCCGCCGTGTACGGGAAGTGCCCCGGCAGGTGCTCCTTGAGCAGGAACGTGAGCAGGTCGCCCCAGTCGCGGTACTGCGGGATCGCGAGCTTCGGCACCTTGTTGCGGCTCAGGGTCTCCGTGTAGTTCGCGCCGCGAATATGGCGGCCGCGCACGGTGTACGTGTACTCGTCGTCAGTAGCCGCCTTGGCAATGGCCGGCCAGCGGCGCAACAGCTCGAGCGCCTCGGGACCGACGGACTCGAGCGCGTCGTTGTAGGCCGCGCGCAGCCGGGCGAGCGACGCGTCGGGCGCATCGACCAGCGCTTCGGCGGGATACCGCTCGAGCGCGACCGGCAGCACGGGGTCCACGAGCGCCCGCAACGCTTCATGCAGGCTGTTGGCACGCGTCGCCGCTTGCGCGCGGTGCTGCAGGTCTTCCAGGGCGCGCCGGCCGTTCGCCGCGATCTCGGCGAGGTAGCGCGTCCGCGACGCCGGGACCAGCGCGTGGCGCTCGACGAGTTCCGTCGGGCCCGGATCGGCGACGGCCCAGCCGCGCCCGCCCTCGCCTGCCTGCTCGTCGAGCTTGCGGCACAGCGCGGCAAACAGCCGGTTGACGCCCGGGTCGTTGAAGCGGCTCGCGATGGTCGGGAAGACGGGAACCGCGTCGTCCGGCAGCTGGAACGCCGCACGGTTGCGGCGCCACTGCTTGCGGACGTCGCGCAGCGCGTCCTCGGCGCCGCGCTTCTCGAACTTGTTGAGCGCGATCAGCTCGGCGTAGTCGAGCATGTCGATCTTCTCGAGCTGGCTCGCCGCGCCGTACTCGCTGGTCATCACGTACAGCGGCACGTCGACGAGGTCGACGATCTCGGTGTCGCTCTGGCCGATGCCGGCCGTCTCGACCACGATCAGGTCGAAGCCCGCGTGGCGCAGCAGTTCGAGCACGTCGGCGAGCACGGCGCTGGTGGCGAGGTTCTGCCGGCGCGTGGCGAGCGAGCGCATGAACACCTGTTCGGCGGCCAGCGCATTCATGCGGATCCGGTCGCCGAGCAGCGCCCCGCCGCTGCGGCGCCGCGTCGGGTCCATCGCTACCACCGCGATATCGCGGTCAGGGAAGTGCCGCACGAGCCTCAGCAGCAGCTCGTCAGTGAGGCTCGACTTGCCGGCGCCGCCGGTGCCGGTGATGCCGACCACGGGCGCACGACGCTGCGCGCGGGCGCTCGACTTGCGCAGTGTCTCGCGCAGGGCCGCGGGCACCTCGCCGAGCTCGAGCGCCGAGATCGCCCTGGCCACCTGCTGGTGGTCGCGCGCACCCAACAGGCCGAACTGGAATGCCGGCCGCACGGCGGCCGCGACGCGCGTGCGCCGGACGACGTCCGCGATCATGCCGTCGAGGCCGAGCTTGCGGCCGTCCTCGGGCGTATAGATGCGCTCGACGCCGTAGGCCTCGAGTGCCTCGATCTCGTGCGGCGCAATCGTGCCGCCGCCACCCACCACCACGCGGATGTGGCCGGCGCCCTTTCCCCGCAGCATGTCCACCATGTAACGGAAGTACTCGTTGTGCCCACCCTGGTAGGAACTCACCGCGATGCCGTCGGCATCCTCCTGGATCGCGGCACGGACGATGTCGGCGACGCTGCGGTTGTGGCC
>Ga0114938_1002684_pt1 | contig 11018 bp, 4 predicted proteins | sample AshMeaBigSpring_FD_88675 | JGI IMG/M metagenome (GOLD analysis project Ga0114938, IMG submission 88675) | Groundwater microbial communities from Big Spring, Nevada to study Microbial Dark Matter (Phase II) - Ash Meadows Big Spring | ecosystem: Environmental > Aquatic > Deep subsurface >...
ACACTGCATTTTGCCTGGTGAAACGGAGTCGGGCTCTGCTGGCGAGCAACCCGGCAAGGGATAGCCAGGCCAGGGCGGGAAGAATGTCCCGCTGGCCCCGGCGGGTCGCTCCGTCGGGGTCGCCTTTTGGCCATCCAATTGCAAACCATTCTTTTTGCCCTGAAATGCCTGAAAAACGCCTATCAAAGCCTTCCCGAACGCCTCCCGGAACCCACGAATTCTGCTGAGGAGGCCATTTTTCGGCGGCTGCGTCGCACGACGACGAGCGGACTTCCCGCTGAATAATGAGCCAGACCCCGGCCTGTGAACGGTTCCATGGATACGCAACAACCCGGCTCAACTCAACGGGTAACAGGCCTGCAACTCCGGGCATGGCCGGCCGTCATCCCACGGCTCGGTAGCGGGGGACGCTGGCCGAGGGCAGCGGATCATGCCTCCGGCTCCGCTCCAACAAACTCGAAAACACATGGCCTCGCGGTGGCCGCTCGCGTCCGACGTGCGGAACGTGAGAGAAGATCGTGACGGTACGCTCTCGATGCCAAACAGGATATCATGTTTCCGGGAGGGCGAGGCTCCTGCCGAGCCGGTGCGTTGAGCGGGTTCTCGGCTCGGCAGGAGCCTCGCCCTCCCCAGATCGTGCAGCTCCGCTGAGCCGGTGCCAGCTCGTCCCTTTTTCCCGGGAGCGTGTAAGGTCAGGTCGTTGACGCTCCTGGACAACGTCTTTCACCTATCCGTCCTGATCGCCGTCGGACACGTTCCCGGGGCGGCAGGCGCTGCCCCGTCGTTTACTGCGACCTTGCCGCCAAAGTAGCGCTTCTGGAAGTAGAGCGCCACATGCACCAGGCCGATCAACACCGGAACCTCGACCAGCGGGCCGATGACGGCGGCAAAAGCCGCACCGGAATTGATCCCGAAGACCGCCACGGCCACGGCAATCGCCAACTCGAAGTTGTTGCTGGCGGCCGTGAAGGCAATCGTCGCCGTCTGGGAATAGTCGGCGCCGACCTTTCGCCCCATCCAGAAGCTCACCAGGAACATCATCACGAAGTAGATCAGCAACGGGACGGCGATCCGCAGCACGTCCAGCGGAATCTGCACGATCAGGTGTCCTTTCAAACTGAACATGACGAGGATCGTGAACAGCAGGGCGAGCAAGGTGAGTGGACTGATCGTCGGCACAAATGTCCGCTCATACCATTCCCGCCCCTGGGCCTTGAGCAGGCAGAAGCGGGTGGCCATGCCCGCAAGGAATGGAATGCCGAGGTAGACGCAGACGCTCCAGGCGATCTGGCCGATACCGACTTGCACGGCGGTTCCCTGGAGGCCGAACAACGGCGGCAGCAGGGTAATAAACACCCACGCATAAACGCTGTAGAACAACACCTGAAAGACGCTGTTCAAGGCGACCAGCCCCGCTGCGTATTCGCTGTCGCCCTTCGCCAGTTCATTCCAGACGATCACCATCGCAATGCAGCGGGCCAGCCCGATCAGGATCAGGCCGACCATGTACTCCGGGTAGTCGTGGAGAAACATCCCCGCCAGGGCGAACATCAGTACCGGGCCGATCAGCCAGTTCTGGACGAGCGACAGGCCAAGAATCTTCCAGTTGCGAAAGACCTCGCCCATCTCCTCGTACCGCACCTTTGCCAGCGGCGGGTACATCATGAGGATGAGTCCGATGGCGATCGGGATGTTCGTCGTCCCTGCCTGAAACCGATTGATCCACGACTCGACGCCCGGTACGAACCGCCCCAGGAAGACCCCTGTCGCCATCGCCAGGAAAATCCAGAGCGTCAGATAACGGTCGAGGAACGCCAGGCGCTTCGCCAGTCCGCTGCTCATGTTCTCCCCTTCTCCACCATCTTGATTCCGTTCCTGACACGGTCCGTAACCGTCCACCCCCCGGCGGAGTATTTCGCCGGATTCGAGGGGGTCAGGTAGATGTTTTCGGCCTGCGCGTCTTCGCTTGGTCGGGCGGATCGGCCGAAAAATGCACCAGACCCCGGCCCGTGAACGGCTACACACGGACCTGACAATCCAGGGCGAGAACGGCGGCCATCTCGTCGGCGGCGGAGTTCCCGTCGTGCCTGGACGACTCGGCTCACAACCACGAAGAACTTGTCCCCCGCAATCGCCCACAAGGTCAGTTCGGCCGTCCGGCGCGCCCGCCGTACCATCCAAGCGTCACTCCCAGGACCTACCCAAACCCCCACCCGATCCACACCCTGGCCCGGATGATTCATGAGCCGCAAGCGCGCGAGCGTCCGGTTTTGGTGGAATTGGGGAGAACCGGACGCCAGCGCGTGCCGGCTGATGTGCGCGGTGTTTTTGGGAAGATGGCCACATCCTGCATCTCCGCTTCACCTTGCAACCTTGCTCGGCAGGTAGATGAATAGTCCGGGCCAGCGCCCCTGTGGTTCATTGGACGACTTATCGTCGGCGGCGTCATTTTGCACCTCCTTCCGCGGTTCGCATCGTTTGCGCGCTCCTGTCACTGACTTCTTCCATCAGGCACAAACCCTGATCCAAGAGCGAACGCACGCAGAGGTCCACAAGTCGATAGTAGATGCTGATTCCTTCACGTCGGGACGCCAGCACGCCGAGGTCGGAGAGGCGTTGGAGCTGGTTCGACACCGCCTGGGGTTTCATCCCGACGGAGGAGGCGAGGTCGGTGACGCAAAGCTCGTCGGCTCGCACCAGGGCATGAAGCAGGCGCAGCCGTGTGTCGTTCGCCAGCACCTTGAAGACCGCTGCCAGGCCGCCCGCCTGGATCGGCGTCAGCAAGGGCCGGTCTTTCAGGGCGGGCCTGGTGCAGCAGCCGGCCTCCACGCGCCTCGTTGGTTTCGGTTTCATGGTTACCTCCTGACATTCCATCATTACAGTATACTATGTAATTGTTGGCGTCGAGGCGGGGAGGTTCCCTGAGCGTCGGGAGGCAGGTCGAGGCATTGCTGCGTCGTTTCCGCACCGGCTCCGTCTGGCCGATTGGAAACGGCTGTCGTCCAGCCGTAACGTGCCGAATGACCGGGAACAACGGGGAATTTCCCCTGGGCAGATCACGCGCTCCGCCTGGGCAGGTTTGTGTTTGCACATACAAGCCAATCGAGGGGGCATGAAGCGGGAGCCGAGCAAATGCCAGCGATGATGGAAATGGTTGCCAGGGAGTGCATTGCCGTGCGCCCGCGCAGGCTCTATCGCGTCATCACCACCATCTACGACGACGCCCTGCGATCGCTCGACCTGAAGGTAAGCCAGATGAATACTCTGGTCGTCGCGGCGTAACCGTTCCCAGCCGGGTGGAGGATGATCCCTGATTCCAGGGGGTCCGGTCGATGTTTTCGGCCGGCGCGTGTGCGCGAGGTCGAGTTGATCCACTGACAAATGGACCAGGCCCCGACCCGTGAACGGTTTCACCGGACCATGCGCGACGGCGCGGGGACTCGCATCCGGGATCATCAAGAAACCGGGCACACCCTGGGCGGCCCGCATGGGCGCCTGGGCGGCCCGCATGGCCGCGTTCGGCCACGGAGTGGCCGTTGTCGGTAGCCAGGGGCGTCAGCCCCCTGGACGAGGAAAACCATACGAAGAAAGCCAGCCCCGGCAGGGGCGACCGCGCCAGCGACCCCCTGACCCGGCAGCACGTGCTGCCGATCGTCATCCGGCCGGCGCTGTATTCGTCGGGCACAATCCGGCCGCCCAGCCAGGTCGTCAGCGTAAACCGGCTGTGGTTGGGGGGCCGTCCCTGTCCTGGTCAACGCAGCCCACGACCGGGCTGTCTTGCGTCGCGGCCTTCGCGGTGTGCCCTTGGTCTTCGGCCGCGATGTGCGGGGCCGCGAGTTAGAGGGCCGCGCCGAGTATCTCCTCCAGCGCCGCGTCGATCGCCTGAAGCTTGTCCCGTGCGCGCGTCCGCTCGGCGATGCCGCGGACAAGCTCCTCGACCCGCGCATCCAGCCGCTCCGCATCCCACGGCGCGTCGTCCCAGACGACCGCTCTCGCGGAGGCGGCTGCGGACCGACCCGCCGATGGTTCCTCGGTCCGCCCCAATACCGGGACGACCCGGGGCGACTCGGGGGGCAGAACCACGCTGGCACTGGCAAACAAGCGCAGGGACCCCGTGGCGGCCTCCGCCCCGACGACCCGGGCGGTCGTCGCTGCCGGTTCGGAGTTGACGAGCGCCATCTCGACAGGCGCCTCGCCTTCGCCCTCCGTCCCGGCGGCTGCCACAACCTGCGCGGCGCTGCTCGCCACGCGCGACGGCTCATTCATGGCATTGATCACCAACAGCGCATCGATCGGCGAGACCGCACGGTCGCCGTTCACGTCGACGTACGGGACGCCACCCGCCGAACCGCTCAACGACCGCGCGCCGTGGCGATTCATGTCGTTGATGACCAGCAGGGCGTCGATCGGGCTGACCAGGCCGTCGTTGTTCACGTCCAGCGGATCGGCGGGATTGCTGAATACGGCCTCGTCGTCCGCCCGGGTGGCGCTCGTCGGCGGGTCGAAGTTGCCCACGACCGGCAGCGCGTACTCGTCGCCGAACTGGGCATAGAGATCCCGGCCGAAAGGCGCCGGGTTGAACTCGACACTCCGCGCAATCCCGTCCACCGGGTCGGCTGCCGGCTGCACGCGATCCAGCACCGAAACCGTACCGGGAACGCCATCCTGGGCGGCGTCAAAGAATCCCGAGGTGTCGCCCGACAACAGGAGGTACCACTCGTTGCCTGGGCGCGGCGTGACCCCCTCGCGGTCAGGCACCAGCAGGCCCAGGTCGTCGATCCCGTCGCCGTTGAAGTCGCCGGCCACCGGCCGTTCCCGCACCCCGATGAACCCGAACCAGAACGTCATGTCCGCCACGCCGTCCCAACCGCGACGGACGCCGTCCGCCACGTCGATCTGGAACCGATCGTCGGTCCAGGTGCCCAGGTCGTCGAAACCGTCCCCGTCGAAGTCTCCGACGATCGGGTATCCGGTCATCGACGTGGAGAGCGTCGTATCCAACTGAAAGTCATGGTTGGTGTCGAAGTGCCACTGCGACCCATCAAACAGCCCCACCTCATCGCCATTGGCGTCGCTGCTATCGAACCGTCCGGCCACCGGCAGGCCGTTGATCGAGCCGGCCGGGTTGATGTCCAGGTCGGGATCGCCGTCGTTATCGGTGTCGATCAGCCAGCGGAAGCTCCCCCCGACGCGACCGTAGGCCGCCAGCTTATGGAAGCCATCGGCCGGTCCGTCATCCGTGGTACCGAGGACGCCGTCTTCTCCGGGATCGTGGCTGAAGTTGCCCGCGAACACGTCGTCGGACGTGAAACCCTGTGTGTAGACCACGTCACGGTTGGTGGAATCGATATTCTCCGGGTCGAAGTGGAAGTTACCGTTGGTGTCCACCCACACGCTGCCCGCGGCCCAGACGCCGATTTCGGCGCGGCTATCGACGGTGAAGCGGGCCTCGAACTCGCCCCCGTGCTGGCCATCGCCCGTGGGGAAGATCGGCGGCGTGCTGGCCGGGGCGTCGTTGCCCTCGAACGGGGCCGAGGCACCGGACTCGCCATCCAGGGCGTTCCCGGCCACGTCCTGGATGCGGTCGGAGACCCAGAGCGTGAAGCGGTCGTCCGGCAGCGGCGCCCCCGCGTCGTCGGCCGTGTAGAGGATGCCGTCCGGGCCCGGATCGTGAAAGATCAACTCGTACTCGGCCCGGGCCGGGCCGGGACCGGTGAAATTGGTGCGCAACACGACTTCCAGGATCGGGATGTGGCCGTTGGCGTCGCCCACCAGCCGGTAATTGCCCTCCTCCAGGGCCAGGGCCGAGAAGACGGCGGCATACGGAAAGCTGGCGGTCCGCGCCGGCCCATCCTGGAAGCTCACGACAATGCTGCTGATCAACGGGTCCGGTCCGCCGCTTGGTTTCGGCTCGAAGAGGCTGGTCACGCCGTCAAAAGAGAACTCCCCATTCTCGCTGACCTGCCCGGCAGTCACGTTCGTGATCTTGGGTCCCTGGGTGTCGACGAAGATCAAGAGCGGTGCGGTCGAGACACGGTTGCCCGCCTGGTCCTCGAACGTGACGACCACGCTGTGCTCGCCATCGCTCAGATTCGCCTGGCTGTCGATCCGCCAGTTGCCTTCGATGTTGTTGTAGGGTGGATTCGGGGGCTGCAAGGCATTGTTGCCGTCCAGCGGCACGGCGACGGTGGTGCCCACCGGCACGCCGTCGATCGCGACGGTGACCAGGTTGTTCGCCTCGGCCACGCCGAAGAAGCTGGGCAGGCTGTCGCGGGTAATCCGGTCGGCCAGCGTGGCCGCGTAGCCCCACACGCCGCTGTCGCTGTCCGCGGCCAGATTCACGTCGCCCAGGAAGGCCGTCGCGTCGATCGTAACCGTCAGCAGGAAGTCCGCACTGATGTTGCCAGCCCGGTCTTCCACCTCCAGCTTGAGGTTGTGCACGCCGGCGGGCAGCGCCGCCATCGTCCGCTCCAGGAACATCAGCCCGGTCAGTCCGTTGACGAGCACCAGCCCGCCGTCGGTCGCGGAATCGTAAATCAACGACTCGGCCTGGCCCAAGGCCCCGTCCGGACGCACGAAGATGCGGTACTTGAAGTTTTCCGCGATCAGATGGCTGTAATCCGCGGGGTTCGCCGTCCGATCCTCGCTGGTCATGGTCAACGTGAGCGTGGTGTCGCTGGTCACGTCGTCGGCGTTGTTGCGCCCCGTGTCGCTGGCGGCCACCAGGTCCAGGTAAGGCGTATTGGGCGTGAGCGTATCGATCTCGACCCGCAACGTCCCGCTGGCCACCACGTTGCCGGCCCAGTCCTCCAGTTCGGCGAAAAAGTCATACACGGCGTCCGCCAGCGGCTCGACCGTCACTTCCCAGAGGCCCAGCCCGTCGTCGGGTTCGCCGCTGACCGCCACGCCGCCCAGCGTGGTGCCGGCCAGCGCCACATCCGACAGGTCGCTTCCGACCACACCCTGGCCGACGAGCTGCACGACATTCGTGGCGACGTTCCGGGCAAAGACGCGGACGATGCTGTTGGCCTCCGCAATGCCGCTCAACGCCGGGGCCTGGATCGCGGTCACGTTATCGCTGCTGCTCATCCCCGAATCGCTCGAGGCCAGCAGGTCGATCGTCGGCATCCCGGCAAGACCGGCGTCGATCTCCAGCTGCAGGAGGAAATCGGGGCTCACGTTGCCGGCCCGGTCCTCGATCTCCAGTTTGAAATTGTGGCTGCCCGAGGGGAACGGCGTGCCGGCGGGATCGTTCAGCGTCTGGCTGACCGTGACGTTCAACTGGCCAAGGGACGTGAAACCGCCCAGGTCGGCCAACGAATCGTAGACCAGCACCTCCCCCGCACCGCTCCCGGGACGCCAGTAGAGGCGGTACCAGATGTCGTTGGGCGCAGGATTGGCTCCGCCGTCGAGCGTGTCATTGCCGATCAGCAGGAAACTCAGCCGGGTCGCACCCGTGATCTGGTCGGTGGTGCTGTGCCCGGTGTCGTTCAGCAGGTCGAGATAGGGCGTGTTGGGTACCTGCGTATCGACGACCACCGTGGTCGTGGTCTCGGCGGTGCCGATATTGCCCGCGGCATCCTCGTAGACCGCCACGAACTCGTAGCTGCCGTCAACCAGCGGCTCGACGGTCAACTCCCAGGCACCCTGGTTGTTGCCGGCCACGCCGTCGGTCAGGTCGGAACCGACCACCCCCTGGGCGACCAGCAGCCCGTCGGCGAAGACCCGCACCTTCGCGTTGGCTTCGCCCAAACCCCGGAAGGCCGGCTGCATCTTGCTGGTGACCGAGTCGGAGTTGAGTTGCCCGCTGTCGCTGGACGAAAGCAGTTGCGGCGCCGTTCCCGCGGGGGCCGTTGTGTCGATCGTGAACCAGAGCGGAACCGAGAGCTGCGCACGTCCCGTGGCCGGATCGGGGTCGCCCTCCCCATCCTGCTGGCCGTCGAATATGCGGACGGCGGCCGAGCCAAAGTAGATTCCGTCGGGCAAGGCCCCGGCGGGCGTGAATTCGAAGAGGGTTGTGCTGGTGCCCAGCCGACTGGCAAAGCCCTCCACCGCCTCCCCCGTGGTTGAGTTGGTCAGGAACACCTGGACGGCGGCGCCCGGCGTGTTGGCCGCCGTGGCCTCGGCGGCGGTGAGCAGGGGGATGCCCATCGCCGCGAAATCGGCCAGATCGGCCTGGATCAACAGCCGCGGCGTCGTGTCGCCCGTCACGTTGTCGTTGTTCATCATGCCCGTGTCGCTGGCCGGGTCCAGGTGGACCGCGCTCGGCACGGGCGCGGCGAAGTTCTCGATCTCCAGGTCGTACGTGGTGACCTCCGCTGCGCCGCCCTGGTTGGCAAGCGCGAGGATATAGCTCTCCTGGCTCACCACCGGAATGATGACCTGCTCGTTGTCCGTGACGGAGAACGAGCCGGCAATCAGATTGCCGTTTTCGTCCAGCACTGACAGGTCGATGTCTCCCAGGGCGTGGGCGAAGAGGGCGTTGACGATCAGCTTGCCCGTGTCGTGGGCCGTGATGCGAAAGAGGTTGACCTCGTCGGTCCCCAGCAGTTGATCATTCAAGGTGACGACCGGCTGCGAGCCCAGCACGATCGGGGTGATAATTTCCGTTTCGTCCGTGGCCGTGTTGTTCCCCTCGACCAGGTCCGTGACACCCGAGGGAGCGGTCACCGTGGCCGTGTTCTCGAGCGTGCCGCGGGCATCCGCGCGCACCGTGGCGGAGACGACGTACGTGATGCTCCCGTTGACCGGGATCGTGACGACATCCACGATATTCCCCATCCCGCTGGGGATGTTGCCCGAGGCACCTCCCGCGGCCGTGCTGGTGAAGGAAACGCCTTGCAGCAAACCCGGGAACAGGTCACTCACGGTCGCCCCCGTGACATGGCTGGGACCCAGGTTGCGGACGACGATCGTGTACTGAGTCGACTGCCCCGGCAAAACCGTCCGGCGGTTGTCGGTCTTGGTGATCGTGAGATCCGCCTGAGGCGTAAGCGTCGTGGTGTCGGTCGACGTGTTGTCTGCCGGGTCCTCGTCCTCCACCCCGGTCGGCGGCGAAACCGTGGCCGTGTTGCTCAAGATTCCCGTGGCCCCGGGTCGGACCGTGCCGGTCACGGTGTAGGTGATCGTGCTGCCTGCCGTCATCGACACCGTGTCGTCGATGTTTCCCGAGCCGCTGGCCGTGTTCCCCGATACGGTCCCGGTGGTCACGCTGGTGTACGTCGCATTCAGCAGGTTCGTGGAAAAGGTGTCCACGACCCGGGCCCCCACCACGCCGGTATCGCCCTGATTGGCCACCACGATCGTGTAGGTCAGCCCCAGGCCGGGAACCGCGGACGTCTGGCCGTCGGTCTTGGTGATCGACAAATCCACGGGCACCGTATTGACGAAATTGTGCACGGCCGGTCCCAGGATGCCGACCAGGTCGATCCGCCCGTTGATCGCCGCGTTGCCGCTCTCGATCGACATCCGGATCGCGTCCACGTTGGCGGCGCTGACTGGCCCGACAAAGTCGCCGAACGGAACGATCAACTCGCCGGTCGCCGAGCCGCCGGTCACCGGGATCGTGACCACCACGGTTGAAGGCGTCGTCGTGTTGCCTTGAAACAAGTCCAAGCGCAGGTCCGTCCCGGGCTGGTCGACGCCGAGCATCAGGAGGAGGCCGTAGTTGCGTCCCCCCTGCGTCAGATCCCGGCCACCCAGGTTCAGCGCCGGCGGATTGCCGGCCACATTGTCGATACCGTCCCAGGTGACAGACATGACTCCCGAGACACCAGCCGTGATGTCGAACTGCAGGACGTTTTCCGTGCCGAACGGATTGACCTGGAGTCGGACCTCGCCCACCCCGGAGGTCAGCTGTGTAAACAGGTCGCGCTGTCGGCCGATCACCTCGGATTCGTCCGGAAAGGTCAACTGAGTTCCGTCGTTATCGGGGGCCCCGGGTCCCGCCACGGCCGACTGCTGGGTCTCGAACTCGTCGATGTTCCTTACCGGCTGGCCGGGTTGCAGCAAGCCGCTGACGCGGGTCGGCAACACAAACGTGCCGACAGTCTGGGCCGGTTGGCGCACGAAATAGCCGGCACTGGCCGAGAGGCTCTCAAAACAGTAAACACCGCCGGCATCGGTCACCGTGGTGTCGATCAGCACGTCTCCAGCGCCGGGCGCGAGCAGCCCGTCCCCGTCATCCTGAAACAGCTGGACGGTTGCGCCCTCGACGCGCTCCGCGGCCGCGGGTTGTCCGTTACCGTCCAGGTCTTCAAACACGATTCCGGTAATCGCCGGGTCAAGGCCGAGCGTGGCCAGGAGGCGGCGGTCTTCAAGCGACTCCAGCCGCAACCCGCGCAACGTGGTCGCCACCTGGGTGGAGCGGCGCTTGGCGCTCGGCGATGGCCGCTTGCGACGGATGCGAGAGATCTCTCGGCGTGACCTGTTCACAGATGTGTCTCCTTGGAAGAAGCCGATACCTTGTGTCGCTCGCAAGGTGCCATTGGCCCTGCGGTCGGTGGACACCTGAACGGTGGTATGGTCCGGGCCGCATTCCAATGCAACCACTCAATTTGGCAATCCAGGAAATGATGGTAGACTGCGGCGTATTTGCGGGTCAAGTATCCTGGACCGACAGGATAAGAGAAATTGGTCTTGAGACGACCGACGGGGACGTCCCCGTCGGTGGCCTTGGGCCAGACGGGGATTGCGACGACCGCCCGGCGCCGACGGGCTGAGGAGGATGACTGGAAGAGCGCAGCGGTGACGGCCAGGCGTGGATCCATGCTGCCGCCGGTCGGCTTTGTCACATCATCGTCGTCTTTCGCTCCGCGAAAGACCGTACTTTCGCGGAGCGAAAGGCGACCATCCTCGGCGGGTGCCGTATAGTGCCTTGTCCAGGTTCAATTTTCGGGGTCTTCGGCAAAATTTGTGGGTGATTTCGTGGACGACGGGGTGCGTTTTCAAGGCATGGCAGGGCAAAAAGAATGCCGCTTCCATGGGGGGAGCCGACGGGAGTGGCGTGGGAGAAACTC
>Ga0114938_1002686_pt1 | contig 11013 bp, 6 predicted proteins | sample AshMeaBigSpring_FD_88675 | JGI IMG/M metagenome (GOLD analysis project Ga0114938, IMG submission 88675) | Groundwater microbial communities from Big Spring, Nevada to study Microbial Dark Matter (Phase II) - Ash Meadows Big Spring | ecosystem: Environmental > Aquatic > Deep subsurface >...
TCTCTATTGTCCCTTCACGACCCATTGGTTGAATAATATGGCTGATGATCGGATATTGGCTAAGATAAGAGACTTGGGAATAGGAAACTTGCCATCGGATAAGGTGAAGGTGATTTTTGTTCCTTGTTATTTAGATGGTGCGGATGGAATTTTTAATATGAACTATTATGAATTTCTGATGGCACAGGATCTAACTGTCTATCCTTCGTATTATGAGCCATGGGGGTATACTCCATTAGAAAGTATTGCTTTCCGCATTCCAACTATAACGACTGGTTTATCGGGATTTGGACTCTGGGTTGAAAGTTTAAGATTAGGATATGATTTAAAAGATGGAGCTGAAGTGTTGCCTCGCTCAGATAGCAACTATGATTTCCTTGCAAATACGATTAAAAGGAGAATCACTTCTTTTTCAAAACTAACAGATGCAGAAGTGACTAGAAGTCGTAGATTAGCGGGTAAACTTGCAGAGAAAGCTTTGTGGAAGCACTTTATATTATATTATTACCAAGCTTATGATATTGCTTTACAAAAAGCAATGGAAAGGCATTCAAGCTAAAAAGATTTATAATTAATAAGTAAATAACAACATTATGAGAGTTAAAGTGAGTAATGTAAACACTCCTAACTGGAAAGAGGTTACAGTTAAATCTCGCATTCCAGCAGAACTGGAGAAGTTATCGGAAATTTCACGCAACCTTTGGTGGGTATGGAATTCTGAAGCAACCGAGCTTTTTGCTGACTTAGATGCGGAACTTTGGAAGGAATGTGGACATAACCCTGTTCTTCTATTAGAAAGAATGAGCTACGAAAAACTTGAAGCATTGGCTAATGATAAAGTTATTCTTAGACGAATGAACGACGTTTACTCTAAATTCCGCGAATACATAGATGTGCAACCGGACAGCAAGCGTCCGTCTGTTGCATATTTCAGCATGGAGTATGGTTTGAGTAGCGTTTTAAAAATATATTCCGGCGGTTTGGGTGTATTAGCAGGCGATTACTTGAAAGAAGCTTCTGATAGCAACGTGGATATGTGTGCCGTTGGTTTCTTGTATCGTTATGGCTATTTCAATCAGACGTTGTCGATCGATGGTCAGCAAATAGCTAACTACGAGGCACAAAACTTCGGACAGTTGCCTATCGATAGAGTGATGGATGCTGATGGCAAGCCTTTGGTAGTGGATGTACCTTACTTCGATTATTTCGTTCATGCTAATGTGTGGCGTGTGAATGTAGGACGTATCTCTCTCTATCTGCTGGATACAGATAACGAACTAAACAGCGAGTTCGATCGTCCGATTACTCATCAGCTCTATGGCGGCGATTGGGAAAACCGTATCAAACAAGAGATCTTGTTGGGTATCGGTGGTATCCTTACTCTGAAAGCTTTAGGTATTGAAAAAGATGTATATCACTGCAATGAAGGTCATGCTGCTCTGATCAATGTTCAGCGTATCTGCGATTATGTGGCTACGGGTCTCACTTTTGAACAGGCAATCGAACTGGTACGTGCTTCTTCACTTTATACTGTGCACACTCCCGTGCCTGCAGGACACGATTATTTCGACGAAGGTCTTTTCGGCAAATATATGGGTGTTTATCCTGCTAAGATGGGTATCACTTGGGACGATCTGATGGATCTTGGACGTAACAATCCGGGTGATAAGAACGAACGTTTCTGTATGTCGGTTTTTGCCTGCAACACCTCGCAAGAGGTGAACGGTGTAAGTTGGCTGCACGGAAAAGTTTCTCAGGAGATGTTTGCATCTATCTGGAAAGGATACTTCCCCGAAGAGAGCCATGTCGGTTATGTGACCAATGGTGTACACTTCCCAACATGGTGCGCAACAGAATGGAAACAGTTGTATGCTAAATACTTCAATGAGAACTTTTTGCTCGATCAGTCGAACGAAAAAATCTGGGAGGCTATCTACGATGTAGCTGATGAAGAAATCTGGAAGACTCGTTTAACCATGAAGAAGAAATTGGTGGACTATATCCGCAAACAGTTCCGTGAGACATGGTTGAAAAACCAGGGAGATCCTTCTCGCATTGTGTCGTTGATGGATAAGATCAATCCGAATGCTTTGTTGATTGGTTTCGGACGTCGTTTTGCAACTTACAAACGTGCACATCTTCTCTTTACTGATCTGGAACGTCTTTCTAAGATTGTGAACAATCCCGATTACCCTGTTCAGTTCTTGTTTACTGGCAAAGCACATCCACACGATGGAGCCGGTCAGGGATTGATCAAACGTATTATAGAGATCTCTCGTCGTCCGGAGTTCTTGGGGAAAATTATTTTCTTGGAGAACTACGATATGCAGTTGGCCCGTCGTTTGATTTCGGGAGTAGATATCTGGTTGAATACACCGACTCGTCCTCTAGAAGCATCGGGAACATCTGGTGAGAAAGCGTTGATGAATGGAGTAGTGAACTTCTCCGTGCTCGACGGCTGGTGGCTTGAAGGTTATCGTGAAGGTGCAGGATGGGCACTCACAGATAAGAAGACTTATCAGAACCAAGATCATCAGGATCAGTTGGATGCTGCTACAATTTATAGCATTCTTGAGACTGAAATATTACCTTTATATTATGCTCGTAATAAGAAAGGATACTCTGAAGGATGGGTGAAAGTGATAAAGAACTCTATCGCTCAGATCGCTCCTCACTATACCATGAAACGTCAGTTGGACGACTACTTTGATAAGTTCTACAACAAACAAGCTAAACGCTATCATGCCTTGCGTGCAAACAATCATGCAAAAGCTAAAGAGATAGCTGCTTGGAAAGAAGAGGTTGTTTCAAAATGGGATGCTATAACTGTCGTTTCGTTTGAGAAGACAGAGGAACTCAAAAAAGGCAATATGGAGAGTGGCAAGGATTATACCATTACTTATGTGATTGATGAGAAGGGTTTGAATGATGCAATCGGACTAGAGGTAGTAACTACTTGTATCACACCTGACGGCAAGCAACATCTTTATTCTGTAGAACCGTTTAATGTGATTAAGAAAGAAGGTGATCTGTATACGTTCCAAGCTAAACATAGTGTTTCGAACGCAGGAAGCTTTAAGGTAGCTTATCGTATGTTCCCTAAGAATCAGGATCTTCCTCATCGTCAGGACTTCTGCTATGTTCGTTGGTTCGACTAAACAGAAAAATGTGATGTAGATCTCCTATAAGATACTTATCACTTTCGTGCAACAGAAATAGATAAAAAGATCCCCCCTTATTCTTACGGTAAAGTAGAATGAGGGGGGATTCTATTTTGTTCTCTATTTTATAAGCATGTTTACTCGACTAAAAGCTAGAATTGTCTGCAATACAGTCGGTAATCTTTTGATGAAAAGATTATTTCAATACTTCTGCTAGTTTAGCGCTTAGCTCTTCACCGTGAAGACCACGAGCAATGATTGTACCTTGTCCATCGATCAAGATCGTGTGAGGAATGCTGTTAATAGCATATAGTTTCGCACCTTCGCAGTTCCAGTATTTCAAATCCGACATTTGTGGCCAAGTGATATTCAGCTTTTTAATTGCTTCTTTCCAAGAATTTCCATCTTGATCGAGGGATACACCTACGATTTCGAAGTTCTTGCCTTTGTATTTCTTGTATGCATTTACCAAGTTCGGCATTTCTTGACGACAAGGACCACACCAGCTAGCCCAGAAGTCAACGAGTACCACTTTACCTTTTCCTACAATATCCGACAGTTTGATTGCTTTTCCTTCAGGAGTCTTCATCTCGAAATCAATGAATTTTGTTCCTACTGCTGTTTTCTTTTGTTGATCGATAGCCTTTTGAATTTTAACAATAGCTTCGTCTTTTTGATAATTTGCAGGGATCTGTTTCAATAGAGCTTCATTCTCCTCAAGTGAATTATTGTAATAAGTAGTTTTGAAGATATGTACTCCTACAGGATTGCCAATATTTTTCTTTATGCTTTCCTTTAAAGTCGACATATATTCGTCTTCTAGCTTTTTAATATCCTGCAGCTTAGCTTCTTTTTGCTTGTCAGTCAGTGTGCTGTCGGCCATTGATTCTTGCAATGTATTCATTTTCTTACCAAGAGCGAACATCTGATCTTTAATTGCCTGATAAGCTTCATTGCTCTGTGTGCCTTTTGCTGTACTATTTTCTTTGTTTAAGTTAATAGTGATCTTACCATTCTCAAGAAAGAAATCAGCGAATATGGGATTTTTACCCTTGGGGTGGTATGTAATATAACGATTCACCGTTGAATCTTGAGTACCTTCAAAAGTAAATTTACCATCTTTGATGACTGCCGTATCAACTTTATTCAGTCCATCTTTGGTGACTTCTTGAATAAAAACTGAATCTCCATTAGCTGCGCTATCCACAGTACCTGTAACAGTGTACCCGGATTTAGCTCCTCCCGTACAAGCAGCTATGCTTAAAGCAGCAGCTGCTACGGCTAAATAAGTTAATTTTTTCATGATTGTGTACGATTAGTGAATATATATATATGCAAAGATATATTTTTTCTTCAATCATCCTAATAATTTGCAGGTTAATTATCCTAACGTTTAGGATGAAAACTTAGAAATGTGTACCTTTGCACCTCAAATAGGTATGAATATGCAAGAATATAAATCCATCATTGAAATTAGCCATGTATCAAAGTCCTTTGGCGACAAAACTGCATTAGATGATGTGACATTAGAGGTGAAGAAAGGAGAGTTTGTGACCATCCTTGGTCCTTCAGGATGTGGAAAGACTACATTGCTGCGTTTAATAGCCGGGTTTCAGACAACTACGGAAGGTGTAATCCGAATTTCCGGTCAGGAGATCACTCAGACTCCACCCCATAAACGTCCGGTGAATACAGTGTTTCAGAAGTATGCACTGTTTCCTCATTTAAATGTTTTCGATAATATCGCTTTCGGACTTAAACTTAAAAAGACCCCTAAGCAGTTGATAGAAAAGAAAGTGAAAGCTGCTTTGAAGATGGTGGGGATGACCGATTACGAATATCGCGATGTCGATTCTCTTTCGGGAGGCCAGCAACAGCGGGTAGCGATTGCTCGTGCGATTGTCAACGAACCCGAAGTGCTTTTATTGGATGAACCTTTGGCGGCACTCGACCTGAAGATGCGTAAGGATATGCAGATGGAGCTGAAAGAGATGCACAAACGTCTGGGTATTACTTTCGTTTATGTGACTCACGATCAAGAGGAGGCTCTTACTTTGAGCGACACGATTGTGGTGATGAGTGAGGGAAAGATCCAACAGATCGGTACTCCGACAGATATCTATAATGAACCGATCAACTCGTTTGTTGCCGATTTTATCGGTGAAAGTAATATCCTTAACGGAACAATGCTTTGCGATCAGCGGGTTCGTTTTTGCGGAGTGGAGTTCGAATGCGTCGACAAAGGCTTTGGCGAGAATACGCCGGTAGATGTGGTGATCCGTCCCGAAGATCTTTATATCTTCCCCGTTTCCGATGCTGCCCAACTGACCGGTGTGGTGAAGTCGACCGTGTTTAAAGGTGTTCATTACGAGATGGTTGTTCTCTGTAATGGCTATGAGATCCTAGTACAAGATTATCACCATTTTGAAGTGGACGCAAATGTCGGTTTGCTTGTGAAGCCGTTCGATATTCATATTATGAAGAAAGAACGCGTATGCAATACTTTCGAGGGCAAACTGATCGATGCTACTCATGTGGAATTCTTGGGTTGTACCTTCGAATGCGCTTCCGTTGATGGTGTAAATGAGGGAGAGAACGTAATAGTGGAAGTCGATTTCGACAAAGTATCTCTTCTAGATAACGAAGAAGATGGCACACTCACTGGTGAAGTGAAATTTATCCTTTACAAAGGTGATCATTATCACTTAACTGTGTTCTCTGATTGGGATGAAAATGTGTTTGTAGATACGAATGATGTGTGGGACGATGGAGATCGTGTGGGAATTACAATTCCTCCGGACAGTATTCGAGTAATTAAAATAACCGATTAATTGGGTAAGAAGTGAATAAGAAGTTTTTGATCTTTTTGTCGTCACGTAAGAGTTGGACTTTACCTTATCTTATCTTTGCGGCAATCTTTGTTGTTATACCTTTGCTACTGATTGTAGTATATGCCTTTACCGATGATAATGGCCATCTGACATTAGCGAACTTTGAGAAGTTTTTTCAGCATCCGGAGTCGATTAACACCTTTGTCTACTCCATTGGTATTGCGATTATCACCACAGTTGCCTGTCTGCTGCTTGGTTATCCTGCAGCTTGGATCCTGAGCAATAGTAAACTTAACCGTTCGAAAACGATGGTCGTTCTGTTTATTCTTCCGATGTGGGTGAATATCCTTGTGAGAACTTTGGCTACCGTCGCTCTTTTCGATTTTTTCAGTATCCCATTGGGGGAAGGAGCGCTCATCTTTGGTATGGTGTACAACTTTATCCCCTTTATGATCTATCCCATCTACAACACTTTGCAGAAGATGGATCACAGTTATATTGAGGCAGCACAAGATCTGGGAGCTAACCCTTTGCAAGTCTTCTTGAAGGCGGTATTACCCCTCTCTATGCCCGGTATAATGAGTGGTATCATGATGGTGTTTATGCCAACAATCTCTACCTTCGCTATTGCCGAACTTCTGACGATGAACAATATCAAACTGTTTGGAACGACCATTCAGGAGAATATCAATAACAGCATGTGGAACTACGGGGCTGCTTTGTCGTTGATCATGCTTTTGCTGATTGCAGCTACGTCACTGTTTAGTACCGATGATAAAGACAATACGAACGAAGGAGGTGGATTATGGTAAAAAAGATATTCGCACAGACTTATTTGTGGATCTTGCTGCTTTTGCTCTATTCGCCGATCGTCATCATCATTATTTATTCATTTACCGAAGCTAAAGTCTTAGGCAATTGGACCGGATTTTCTACCAAGCTTTATACGAACTTGCTCCATACCGGCACGCATCATTCTTTAATGAATGCTCTTGTCAATACAATTACTATCGCACTCATTGCCGCAACTGCATCTACTTTGTTGGGTAGTATTGCTGCTATTGGTATTTTCAATCTGAAAGCTCGTACTCGTAAAGCTGTTGGCTTTGTCAATAGTATTCCCATCTTGAATGGAGATATTATTACGGGTATCTCGCTCTTTCTTCTTTTTGTCTCTTTAGGTATCTCGCAAGGGTATGTCACTGTTGTTTTGGCACATATCACCTTCTGTACCCCTTATGTAGTACTGAGTGTGTTGCCCCGTTTGAAGCAGATGAACCCTAATATCTACGAGGCAGCACTCGATTTGGGAGCTACCCCTATGCAGGCTTTGCGTAAAGTGATCTTTCCGGAGATCCGTCCGGGAATGATCAGTGGTTTTATGTTGGCATTAACCCTTTCGATCGATGATTTTGCCGTCACGGTATTTACCATCGGTAACGAAGGACTGGAAACGCTTTCCACCTATATCTATGCCGATGCCCGCAAAGGCGGTTTGACTCCGGAACTTCGTCCGTTGTCGGCTATCATCTTCATCGTTGTATTAGCTCTGTTGATTGTACTCAATCGTCGGGCGGGAAAAGCGAAGAAGTAGAGGCGGAGAGGATAACTGCTGTAGAAATAACTGCTGTAGAAATAACTGCTGTAGAAATAACTGCTGTAGAAATAAATGCTACAGAAATAAAAGAGTTTTGCAGAACCGGAGTTCAAAGAGTTTCAATTAAGCTTGCTGAACCGAAGTTTGAGTATTCTTCAGCCTTGGTTTAGCAAGGGCTAGATTTGCAGAACCGGAGTTTGAGTATTTAGGCTTAGCAAGAAATAGCTTTGCAAAACCGGAGTTTAAGTATTTAGGTTTAGCAAGGCTGGGTTTGCAGAACTAGACGAATTAGAAGAATTAGAAGATTTTGAAGAAGAGGAAAAATAAAGCAATGAAGAGATTATTACCGACACTGTTACTTGTGATATTGATGCTGACTGGTCTGACCGGCTGCTACAATTCGAGTGAACCCCGCACTCGGGTGCTGAAGATATATAACTGGGCAGACTATATTGGTGATAGTGTGCTGGAAGATTTTCAGAAGTACTATAAAGAACAAACAGGTGAGGATATCCGTGTCGTTTATCAGACATTCGATATTAATGAGATCATGCTCACTAAGATAGAGAAGGGACACGAAGATTTTGATGTGGTTTGTCCATCGGAATATATCATTGAGCGGATGCTTAGAAAGAAACTGTTGTTACCTATCGATACCAACTTTGCCGGTTCTGCTAATTATCTGAAAAATGTATCTCCGTTTATTACCGATCAAATCAATAAACTGAGTCAGGATGGTGCGGAAGCTAGTAAATATGCCGTCTGTTACATGTGGGGAACGGCGGGTATCTTATACAACCGTGCCTTTGTTCCCGATTCGGATGCAACTTCCTGGAATTGCTTATGGGATAAGAAATATGCCAATAAGATCCTAATGAAAGATAGTTATCGGGATGCTTACGGTACGGCTATTATTTATGCTCATGCCAAGGAGTTGAAAGAGGGTAAGAAGAGTGTTGAGGCGCTGATGAATGATTATTCGCCCGAAGCGATGGCAATTGTAGAAAACTATCTGAAAGCATTAAAACCGAATATTGCAGGGTGGGAAGCCGATTTTGGCAAAGAGATGATGACAAAGAACAAGGCTTGGTTGAACATGACTTGGAGTGGAGATGCAATCTGGGCTATTGAAGAAGCGAATGCAGTAGGTGTAGATCTTGACTATGTGGTTCCAAAAGAGGGAAGTAACATTTGGTATGATGGATGGGTGATACCCAAATATGCCAAGAACGTAAAAGCAGCCAGTTACTTTATAAACTTCATGTGTCGTCCGGATATTGCTTTGCGTAATATGGACTTTTGTGGTTATGTTAGTTCGGTAGCTACCCCCGAAATTCTTGAAGAAAAACGGGATACTACTCTTACGTATTATTCCGATTTGAGCTATTTCTTCGGTCCCGACGCAGATAGTGTTCAAATTGATAAGATACAATATCCCGATCGAAAAGTAGTGGAACGCTGTGCGATGATCCGCGACTTTGGTGACAAGACAAAAGATGTACTTGACATTTGGTCGAGAATCAAAGGCGATAATTTAGGTGTAGGCATCACCATTTTTATCTTTGTGGTGATCGGCTCCATGAGCGGTTGGATGATCTATAAAAGATGGCAACGTCATAAAAGAAGTCAGTTACAAAAACGTCGGAGTAGGAGAAAGAAGTATAAGCTTAAATAACGGCTCGTATATGAGTAAGTTTGTATAGATATCACTATGATGCAATATCACTATATTACATCATTACTTATCTTACATTATCACTATATTACAACATTTTGAATAAACCTCTCTTTGATGGGTTCACTTTCGTTGTATGATTTATTATAATCAGCAATGGGAGTGAACCTGTTTTGTATCGTTGTAAATAATCTTATAGATTTGATTCTTCTCATGTTTTGTATTGCCAGGTTCGATCTTTGTTTCATCATGGGTGCATGTATAATAGGATTATAAAATACAATAAGTAAAACTTGATAACTATATTTTTGTATATAATATGTAATACTGAACTGTAAGTGGAAATTTGACGAAAAGGTAATATGTGTCTTATAACTAGTCTTATGACTATTCTTATAATTAGTCTTATTGCTAGTATTTAAATAGTGCTGATTGCTTTTGTACGATAAATAAAGTTTGAAAAAGATTGATGTTTTGTGTTGTAATTATTAGAAATAATTTACCTTTGTATTTAATTTATATCATTATTTAAATTAGCTATTGAAGGCATCAAGTTACTTCGATAGTTAATACTGTTCTTAATAATCTGATTATGAAACACACGTATTTTACATGTTCTTTTTGCTCTCAATCAAGAATAACTCAATTTGTATTGATAGCTTTAGGAGTCGTTGCTCTATCAGCTAATGCAACTCCGCTTCTCGCTTCATCAACCTCTCATTCCCCCGAGCTTATTCAGCCCGCGCAAACTTTTCAGTCCGCGCAAACCTTTCAGTCCGCGCAAACTTTTCAGTCAGTGTCTGCCTCTCAAGCTAATCAGGTTGTTCAAGTTCTTCCGACTGTTCAAACTCATCCTGCGTCTCAAACAAATGCTGGGACAAAAGCTGAGGCATCTGCCAAAGTAAACGTTCAAACAAAAGCTGAGACATCTGCTCAAGCAAACGTTCAAGCATCTGCTCAAACAAATGTAGGGACAAACGCTGAGATATCTGCCAAAGCAAAAGTTCAAGCAAAAGCTCAAGCATCTGTCCACGTAGATACAACTTCTCGAGCAAAGACAGGGCAGGCAGTTACTCTGCGCTCTTCCGATTTTATGAAGGTGAAAGACTACCACATCATGAATACATTGGCAGGGAAAGTGCCGGGACTAAACATTCATACCAGCTCTGTTGGGGTAGGCGGAGCTCCTCATGTGCAAATCAGAGGCATATCTGATTTGGGTTCGGAAAACTCTCCCCTTTATCTAGTAGATGGAATGCCAATTAATAGTTATCTGACACAATATCGGATTGGTAATATGATAAATCTGAGTCATATGACTGACGGGCTTTCGTTCTTGAATATCGATGATATTGAAGATGTATCGGTAATAAAAGGTTTCACCCCTTTATTGCTGAATGGAAATATCGGAGCAAACGGAGTGGTGATGATCACAACGAAACGTGGTCATTCCGGCAAATTATCGATCAATTATTCCAATAGCACTCTATTTAGCTCTCCGTTGATGATGCCGGAGTTTCAGAATAACTATGGACCGAAACAACCCCTTCCCGGACATGGTACTTTCAATGACCAGTCTTTTATGAGTTGGGGACCTAAGTTGAATACTCCTTCAAAGTATGATCCCGAAGATTTCTTTCGTACGGGTTTCTCAACTATGAACTCTTTGAGCATCTCGGGTGGAAATAAATATAATCGGACTTATGCTTCGATGGGGATGACAAACGGACAAAACATCCTTCCCAATAA
>Ga0114938_1002689_pt1 | contig 11003 bp, 7 predicted proteins | sample AshMeaBigSpring_FD_88675 | JGI IMG/M metagenome (GOLD analysis project Ga0114938, IMG submission 88675) | Groundwater microbial communities from Big Spring, Nevada to study Microbial Dark Matter (Phase II) - Ash Meadows Big Spring | ecosystem: Environmental > Aquatic > Deep subsurface >...
CGCGCCGCCGCTACCCAGATCGCCGTATCTGGGCAATCTTTCAGCCGCACACCTTCAGCCGGACGCGGCACATGCTCTACCGCATGGGTGAGAGCTTCGAGGCTGCCGACCAGGTGATTGTGACGGACATCTACGCGGCGCGCGAGTTGGACGATGGCTCGATCCACGCCCGTGAACTAGTCGCCGCCAGCGCGCACCATGCCATCCGCTATATTGGCGCGCTCCGCGATGTGGCCGCGTTTCTGGGCGAGCACGTGGCGCCCGGCGATGTGGTCATCACGTTGGGCGCCGGCGACGGTTACAAGATCGGCGAGTGGTTGCTGGAGATGCTGAAGGAGAGAAGTTAGAGATTAGGAGATTGAGAGATTGGGGATGCTGACGGCACGACTTGACTTGACTGCACCGGCGCGCTTTGGCGTCGAAGTCCAAACCAGCGTCGGCCTGGCGCCCTACACCACGATGAAGGTTGGCGGGGCGGCGGAGTATTTTGCGACGGCGCAGACGGTCGAGCAGTTGATTCGTCTGGTGCGCTGGGCGCGGACGGTGGAACTGCCTTACTTCGTGCTCGGCGGCGGCAGCAACATCCTGATCAGCGACGCCGGCGTGCGCGGGCTGGTGATCTATAACCGCTGTCGGCAGGTGCGCATCGATGACGCGCCGTGCTGCGTCTTCCCGCAAGATGACCGCCCCTTCGTCTTTGCGGAAAGCGGCGGGAGCATGGCCGGGCTGGCACGGCGTATGGTGAGCGCCGCGCTCACCGGGCTGGAGTGGGCGGTGAGTTTGCCCGGCACTGTTGGCGGTGCAGTTGTCAACAATGCTGGCGCCTACGGTGGCGCTGTGCAAGATAACTTGTATGACGCCATGATTCTGGGCGCGGACGACGACATCGAAGAAGTGCCGGCGGCGCAGTTGGCGTATGGCTACCGCACGAGCAGTCTGAAGGCGACGACGGCGGCTGGCGGTCGCTTTTCCGCCGTACATGCCGGCTTTGGCCCGGTCGTGCTGAGCGCCAACTTTCGGCTGGCGCCCGGCGATCCGGAAACGATCAAGGCGCAGGCGGAGCACAACTTGCAGCATCGCCGGCGCACGCAGCCGGTGGAGCCAAGCCTGGGCAGCACCTTTGTCAACCCGCCGGGCGACTATGCGGGGCGGTTGATCGAGGCGGCGGGGCTAAAGGGCGCGACGGTGGGCGGGGTTCAGGTGAGCCGCACGCACGCCAATTTTCTGATCAACCCGGGCGGCGTCGGCAGCGCCACCGCCGCCGATGTGATGGGGCTGATCGAACATGTGCAACAGGTCGTCGCCGCACGTTGCGGCGTGCAACTGACGCCGGAAGTGCAGTGCGTCGGCGCGTGGGAAAGTGATGAGTGAAGGATTGATGACGCAGCAACGGACGCGGTATCGCGTGGGGGTGCTTTTTGGCGGGCGCAGCAGCGAGCATGAAGTGTCGCTTGCCAGCGCGCGCAACGTCATGGACGCTCTGCGCCAGGCCGGCCACGAGGTCGTGCCGATCGGGATTACGCAGGCGGGGCGCTGGTTGCCCCAGCCGGACGCGTGGCTGCGGCTGAGCGATGCGGCGATTGCGCGATTGAGCGATTGGGAGATTGGAGATCGGAGATTGGAGATTGGGCAGGATATCTCGCAATCTCCAATCTCCAATCTCCAATCTCCCAATCTCCTCGTCGGCGCCCCGTTACCACTGGTCGATGTCATCTTCCCCGTGCTGCACGGGCCGTATGGCGAGGATGGCACGGTGCAGGGGTTGCTGGAGATGGCAAACGTGCCTTATGTCGGGTCGGGGGTGCTGGGCAGCGCAGTCGCGATGGACAAGGACGTGGCGCGCAAGCTCTTTGCCTTTCACGGGCTGCCGCAGGTGCGTTACGTGGCGGTGCGGCGGCATGAGTGGCGCACCGATCCGGACGCAGTGATGAGCCGGGTCGAGGCGGCGCTGGCGTATCCGCTCTTTGTCAAGCCGGCGAACATGGGCAGCAGCGTCGGCGTCAGCAAGGCGCGCGACCGCGCACAGTTGGCGGCGGCGATCACGCTGGCGACGCACTATGACAGCAAGCTGCTGGTGGAAGCCGCCGTGCCCAACGCCCGCGAGATCGAGGTGAGCGTGCTGGGCAATGACGCGCCGGTGGCAAGCGTCGCTGGCGAGATCATCCCGAGCAATGAGTTCTACGATTACAACGCCAAGTATGAGAGCGAAAGCAGCCAGTTGCTGATCCCGGCGCGCCTCGATGCCGCCACGCTGCACCAGGTGCGCGACCTGGCAGTGCGGGCGTTTCAGGCGCTGGAGTGTGAAGGGCTGGCACGCGTTGATTTTCTGCTCGACGGCGACACGAACGCGATTTTCTTGAACGAGATCAACACCATGCCCGGTTTCACCCGCATCAGCATGTATCCCAAGCTGTGGGAGGCGAGCGGCATCGCCTATCCCGACCTGGTGCATCGGCTGCTGGAACTGGCGATCGCGCGGTACGCCGCGCGTCAGGAAAATAGTACGGGGCGGTGAGTTGCGAGGGGCGAGTTACGAGGGGCGATGTTCTGCTGGTAGCTGCGTTTTGTAACCGCAGCGGGTTGTCCGATCGAGCGTGTGCGGCTGCAAGCCGCACCTACGGTAGGCTGTAGTCTAGCCAAAGAAGCAGTGGATTCAGGTATGGCGAGCGCATCGAAGTCGAAGCAACCGAATAGCGACCGGCCGCTGGCAACGTCGGCGCGCGCCAGCACTGTTAAGTCCAAGCCGCACGACGCCGCTGCGCGCCGGCGCATCAACCAGCGCCGCCGCCAGCAGATCACGCAGCGGATGCGCCACTTCGAGTCGCTGCTGCCGAGCTTGCCGGATGGACGCCGCGTGGCGCTGCCGCGCCTGCCCCACGTCAATCTGCGTCCGCTGTGGGGTCTGCTGCGCAGTCGATTGCTCTGGATCGCACTGGTGGCGCTGGTCATGGCAGGCGTGTTAACGGCGTGGGTGGCGCTTGACGAACGCTGGTATGTCTACCGCGAAGATGTGCATTTCAACGGCCTGAATTACCTGGACGCTGATGCGCTTTGGCAGGCGGCAGCCATCGATGGCTGGCAAATTTTCTGGGTTGACGGCGAGACGGTGCGCCAGCGAGTGCTGGAGAACCCTTACGTCGCCAACGCTCAGGTGCATATTGCGGCGCCGCTGACGAAGGTAACGGTCGACATCACCGAAGTGCGCCCGGTGGCGCTGTGGGAGACCGACGCCGGCATCCGCTGGTTGCGTGACGATGGCCTGGCGCTGGAACCACGTGGACAAACGCCGCCGGGGCTGCTCCAAATCTACGACCCGCCGGCCGAGGCGACGCTGCCCGGCGCAGAACAGGGCGCCGCCATCGACCCGGCGGTGCTGGCGAGTGCGCAAGCATTGGTTAACCGGCTGCCTGGCGTGACGCCGCTGCGTTATAACGCGCTGGTGGGGCTGAACTTCCGCCTGCCGGATCAACCCTACTGGGTCTACTGGGGTGACGGGGAAGACGTAGAGAAGAAACTCGCCAACCTGGCGGCGGCGGAGACGCTGCTCAAGTCCGGCGAGGCGGAAGGCGCCGTGATCGACGTGCGCTTCGAGCGACCTTATATTAAATAGTCTGGAGTCCGAAGTTCTAACTCAGGACTGCGGACTTAAGGAGTGCTTTCATGCAGGAATTTATTTCCGCCATCGACATCGGCACGACAAAAATTTGTGTGCTGACTGCGCAAGTGTCACACGACGGGTTGGGCAAGCTCTCGCTGCGGATGCTGGGCGCTGGCGTGGCGCCGAGCCGGGGTATCCGTCGCGGCGTGGTGGTGGATGTGCCGGAAGCCACCGCCGCCGTGGGCGAGGCCATCGAGAAGTGTGAGAAAGAGGCCGGGCGCCAGATTCTCAGCGCCTACGTCGGCATTGCTGGCAGTCACATCGGCACGCGCAACAGTCGCGGCGTCAGTCCGGTCGACAAGCGCAGCGGCGTCACTGGCGCCGACATGCAGCGCGCATTGGAGGGCGCCCGCGCCGTTGCCCTGCCCGAAAACCAGGAGGTCATCCACACCATCGCCCGCTCATGGACGGTGGACGGCGAGACCGAGGTGCAGCAGCCTGTCGGCATGAGCGCGTATCGGCTGGAAGTCGACGCACACATCGTCACCGGCAGCAGCACGGCGATCAACAACCTGGTGCAGTGTGTGGCGGCGCACGGCATCGACATCGACGAACTGGTGCTCGAACCGTTGGCGGCCAACGAGGCCGTGCTGCGCGCCGAGGAGCGACGCATGGGTGTGGCCGTCGTGGACATGGGCGGCGGCACGTCGGATTTGGCCGTCTTCATCGACAACGGGCTTTGCCACACGATCATCCTGGACATGGGCGGCAATCACCTGACCAACGACGTAGCGGTGGCGCTGCGCTGTCCATTCGAGACGGCGGAGGAGATCAAGCTGCGCTATGGGACGCTGCTGCCCGAACGCGTGGCGCCTGATGAAACGGTGTGGGCTAACGTTTTCGGTGAAAAATCGGAGCGAAGCTTCAGCCGCCGCTTCATCTGTGACGTGCTGGAGGCGCGCGCGTTGGAAATGCTGGAGATCGTCGCCGACAAGCTGACGGCCAGCGGCTTCATCGACCGCCTGCCCGCTGGCATTGTGTTGACGGGGGGCTGCAGTCAACTGCCCGGCTTTGCCGAGCTGGGGCGCAGCACGCTCGGAATGCCGGTGCGCGTGGGCGCAGCGCAGAGCTCGCTGCCCATTGCCGGGCTGACGCGCAATCTACTCTCCCCAGGCTATGCAACTTCGGTCGGCCTGCTGCTCTGGGGCTTGCACGAAGATGCACGCGCAGTGCATCGGCGGTTTGAGGCCGATCACACGGGCGGCGCCAGCCAGAAATGGATGGGCGCCGCCGCAAAATGGCTCAAGCACCTGTTGCCGGACAGGGATTGAGATAAAGCTGGTGCGCAGTCCGCCCCTCGGATGGTGGGGGCCAGTCACACGGGCGGATGACGCAAATTGCACTGTCGTAGTTCATTGTACTGTACCGTCATCGTCTTTTGGCAAACCATCGTAAGGAGCAAGAGTATGACCCGCAGCACCAAGACACAACCGTCCTACGTCGACAACTTTGCGCAGATCAAAGTTGTCGGCGTAGGGGGCGGCGGTCAAAACGCCGTCAACCGCATGATCGACGAAGGTATCCAGGGCGTCGAGTTTATCGCCGTCAACACGGATGCACAGGCACTGATGCTCTCTGGCGCACCACAGCGGCTGCGCATTGGGGAGAAGATTACGAAGGGGCTTGGTTCCGGCGGCAACCCGGAGATCGGGCTGCGCGCCGCGGATGAAAGCCGTGAGGAATTGCGCCAGATGTTGAGCGGCGCCGACATGGTCTTTGTGACCGCCGGCATGGGCGGCGGCACTGGCTCGGGCGCGTCGTCGATTGTCGCACAGGTGGCGCGTGAAGAAGACGCGCTGACGATTGGCGTCGTCACACGGCCCTTCACCTTCGAGGGGACGCAGCGCCGCCGCAACGCCGAGCAGGCTATTGAGGCGCTGCAAGCCAGCGTCGACACGCTGATCACCATCCCGAATGACCGGCTGCTCCAGATCGCCGGCAAGACGGCCAGCGTCAAGCAGGCGTTCAGCATGGCGGATGACGTGCTGCGTCAAGGCATCCAGGGCATCAGCGAGCTGATCACGATTCCTGGCCTGATCAACCTGGACTTCGCCGACGTGAAGACGATTATGCAGGATGGCGGTGCGGCGCTGATGGCAATTGGGCGTGGCTCCGGCGAGAACCGGGCGCGCGAGGCGGCGGAACGCGCCATTCACAGCGCGCTCTTGGATGTCTCCATCGAGGGAGCGCGTGCGATCATCTTCAACATCAAGGGCGGCGAGGATATGAGCCTCTTCGAGGTGAATGAGGCCGCGGAAGTAATTCGCGCCAACGCACACCCGGAGTGCAACATTATCTTCGGCGCCGTCATCGACGCAAACGCCAAGGACGATATCCAACTGACCGTGATCGCCACCGGCTTTGATCGCCCCAAGCCCAAGGATCAGTTCGACTTTGTCGGCAGTGCGTTCAACGGCAACGGCCACAGCAATCAGCCAGCCGCGCGCACCACGCGTGAGCCGGTGAAGGAGCCAGCGGCGGACTACCAGGTGCGCACCTTCCAGCGCGATGACCTGGATATTCCCGCCTTTCTGCGCCGGCAGCGTACCACCAACGGCCGCTAATGTTGTTCGGTAAGGGATAAGGGAACAGAGATATCAGCGGCGCACTCTGCGGCTGCCCCTCTGTTCCCGTCCCTTTCCCTACGCCTCCCCGCCCGGCAAACCTTCTCTTAAAATTTCGTGCCTTTCACTGCGCGCCCTTGATTTACACTGGTAGAACAGATGCACCTCATTTGCAGGGCGGGTGAAGGTATGCTATACTTTTGATCCTTAAGCACAAGATGTTGTGGTAATCCCAGAGTTATGTACAATATGTCGTGGGGTTGTTTATGAACTGTCCACATTGCGGCCACGCCGCCCATCGGGTAATCGACACCCGAGATACTGGTGATTCGATTCGCCGACGGCGGCAATGTGAGCAATGCGGGCAGCGTTTCACGACTTACGAGCATGTGGCGGCGAACTTGCTGGTCATCAAAAGCGATGGCCGCCGTGAGCCGTTTGACCGTCAGAAGATTCTTTCTGGAATTCAGACGGCCGCCACCAAGCGTCCGATCAGCCGCGAGGCGATGGACGCAATGGTCGATCAGATCATGGAGTCCTTGCAGGCGATTGGGCGCACCGAGGTGCCCAGCAAACTGATCGGTGGGATGGTGCTTGACCAACTCGCCCACATCGACCAGGTCGCCTATATCCGCTTTGCCAGCGTCTATCTCGACATGAGCGACCTGGCGGAAGTGCGCAACGAGATTGACCGGCTGATGGGCCGGTCGGCGACTATTCCCGAAGCCGCATAGCGCGCAGGCGCACGTGTTCTAGCAACTTGAGGCAGCCGAGACGCCGGCGTCTGCATTGCAGCAGACTACCGTCACGCTCAAAAGGTGGACGTTTGCGAATTTTTTACAGACGCCGCCATAGATTTGTTTTGCCTTCGGGCATCGATGTTCGATTGAAGTATGCCAAACCAGAGGAGACAGCGTATGTCCAACCAGACCCCCAGCCCAACGGCTGTTCATGAAATCGACGCACCCGCCCCTGTACATACTGTCATTGAGACGGTCAAAGGCGAGCGCACCCTGCTTACCTGCCCGCCATATGTCAGCGATGTCGCTGTCAACTTGAGCGAAAACAGCATCAAGGTGCTGGAAAAACGCTACTTGCGGCGCGACCTTGACGGTGCTTATCTGGAGACGCCCGCCGGTATGTTCTACCGCGTCGCCTATCACATCGCGCAGGTCGAACGCGAACACGGCGGCGATGTCGAGGCAGCGACAAAGGTCTTTTACGACCTGCTCTCGGAGCGGCGCTTCTTCCCTAACAGTCCGACCTTCACCGGCGCAGGCACACCATTGGGCCAATTGGCGGCCTGCTTTGTGCTGCCTATCGAGGACGACATGGGCAAGGCCGACGATGGCATCTTCAGCACGCTGCGCGTCGCCGCATTGATCCAGCAGACGGGCGGCGGCAACGGGTTCTCCTTCAGCCGGCTGCGCCCGAAGAACGACATCGTCCACACCTCGTCGGGGCGCGCCACGGGGCCGGTTGGCTTCCTGCGCGTCTACGACCAGGCTTTCGGCGAGATCGCCCAGGGCGGCAGCCGGCGCGGCGCCAACATGGGCGTGCTGCGCGTCGACCACCCGGACATCGAAGAATTTATCAGCAGCAAAGCTGAAGAGGGCAAGATTGCCAACTTCAACATCTCGGTGGCGATCACCGACGAGTTCATGGCCGCGGTGCGTGATGACACCGATTTCGCCCTGCGCAACCCACGCGACGGCCACGTGTGGAGGACAGTGCGCGCCCGCGACCTCTTTGCCAAGATCATCAAGTACGCGCATCACAACGGTGAGCCAGGCGCGCTCTTCATCGACGCCGCCAACCGCTCGAACCCGGTGCCGCATCTGTATGATCTGGAGGCAACAAATCCCTGTTTCGTTGGCACTACGCGCGTCCCAACCGAATATGGTTTGTTGACGATTGCCGAACTTGCCGATATGGAACAGGGTAGCTTCATTGTCACTGACAACCGTGCATTGGCGAACGAGCAAGCTGGTAATAGCCCTGGTGTTGCCCTGCGTGCTGCATCACCGGCATGGATGACGCGTCAGCAAGCGCAAGTCCTGCGTCTGGTAACAAAACAAGGCTACTCAGTCACAGCTACACCTGACCACCGCTTCTTAACGCCAGGCGGCTATGTTGCGTTGAGCGATCTACAGCCTGGCGATCGGGTGCTGCTGCAAAGCGGCGAAGGCATCTGGAGTCGTAACGAACAACTGCCGCAAGTTGAGGCGTTGCAAGAGCAGATGGCTACGATGGCGCATGGCGGCAGCCATATCACGGGACGCACTGTACAACGCAGCGATTTCCGGCGGCAATACGCCAGCTTGCCCACAACATGGAGCCATGCTCTGGGCGTGGCGCTAGGAACGCTTGTAGGCGATGGCTGGCTTTCTGAGGAAAGCAACAGCCCGGTTGGTTTCGCGTTCTCCGATCTTGATTCATTGCAATATGTGCATGACACGCTAAGTCAGTGGTTTGGCGTCGGTCATATTCACCAACGCAACAAGGTCTATCAGTTAACTTACGGGCGCCTGCCTCTGGCATTTTTCCAGTCATTGGGTGTGTCATCCGCACGGGCGCATGAGAAGCGTGTGCCTTCCAGTATGTGGCGTGCGCCGCGCGCTGCTGTCGTCGGCTTCTTGCAGGGATTGTTTAGCGCCGATGGTTCGGTGCAAGTCAACGCGGCGAAACAAGATTGCACGGTCAGGCTGGCGAGTAGTTCGCAGACACTGCTGGAGGAGGTGCAGATTCTGCTGAGCAACTTCGGCATTGTGGCACGAATCCATTTACGCCGTACTGCTGGCGTGCGACAAATGCCAGACGGCAAGGGCGGGAGTGCGCTGTACGAACATCAACCACAATATGAGTTGATCATTGGTAAGGCGAATCGTGACATTTTTGCTGAGAAGATCGGTTTCCTACAGCAAGCCAAACAGACGCTGTTGTTGAGCTTTATTGAGGGTAAGTCGCGCGCTACAAATCGAGAAGTATATGAGGATACGGTTGCTTCGGTTGAGGAAGCCGGCGCCGCCGACGTTTACGATCTGACGCAGCCAGACACGCACAGCTTGATTGCAAATGGGTTGGTAGCACACAATTGCGGCGAGCAGTGGCTTGGACCTTACGAAAATTGCTGCTTAGGTTCCATAAATCTGGCAAATCATGTGATCAACGGTGCAGAGGGGGCGCCGGTTGTCGATTGGGAATTGCTCGAACGCACGATCCGTGAGAGCACCAGTTTCCTCGACAACGTGGTGAGCGCCAACGCCTACGTGCCGGCAGTGCCACAGGTGGCGGAGGCCGCCTATCGCGCCCGGCGCATCGGGCTGGGCATCATGGGGCTGGGCGACATGATGTACAAGCTCGGCATTCGCTACGGCAGCGAGGAGGGGCAGGAATTTGCGGCGCAGATCATGGAGTTCGTGCGCTACCACTCCATGCGGCGCAGCGTCGAACTGGCCGCCGCGCGCGGCGCGTTCCTGGCCTTCGACGGCAGCATCTACGACCCGCAGCGCGCCGGCGGCATGGCCTGGCAGCCGCCGCAGCCAATGCGTCCCTACGTTCGCGACTGGCAGCGTCCGGTGGTGGATTGGCGCCAGATTGTGCGCGGCATCGAGGATCACGGCATCCGCAACGCGGCGCAAACCACGGTGGCGCCCACCGGTACGATAGCAACCGTCGTTGGCTGCGAGGGCTATGGTTGCGAGCCGGTCTTTGCGCTTGGTTACATTCGCCACTTCAAGGATGGCGACAAGAATGTGGAACTGGCGTACACCAGCCCGCTTTTCGAGCAGGCGCTGAACGGCGCCAATCTCGATGAGGCGACAAAGGCGCGCATCAAACAGCACGCCGCCACCTACGGTTCCTGCCAGACGGTGGAGGAATTGCCGGATCACCTGCGCCACACCTTTGTCGTCAGCAGCGACATCAGTGCCGAGGAGCATGTGCTGATGCAGGCGGCGATCCAGGCGTTTACCGACAACAGTATCTCGAAGACCTGTAACTTCCCCGAAGGCGCCACGGAAGACGACGTTGCCAAAGCCTACATGCTGGCGTGGGAGACGGGCTGTAAAGGGCTGACTGTCTACGTCACCGGTAGCCGCGAGCAGGTGGTGCTGGAGACAAAGGCCACCAGGCAAAAGAAAGAAGAACCGGGCGCACAGACAGAAGCCGCGGTGACGACGAACGGCGTCTATGCCAATGGTCACGTCGAGGCAGATGAGGGGCACGCCGTCATCGACTTCAAGCACGCGATGGTCAAGCGGCCGCGTCCAGCCAAGCTGCACGGCGCCACCTATCGCAAGGACACGCCGCTGGGCACGGCCTACGTCACCGTCAACAGCGACGAACGCAACGAGCCGTTCGAGGTATTCATGAATGTCGGCAAGGCGGGCACTGAGGTGACGGCGGTCAGCGAGGCGATGGGGCGGTTGATCAGCTTGATCCTGCGCATGCCAGGCAACTTGCCGCCGTCGGAGCGGCTGCGTTGGGTGATGGATGAGATGGCGGGCATCGGCGGCGGGCGTCCGCTGGGCTTTGGCGTCAATCGCGTGCGCTCACTGCCCGACGGCATTGCTCAGGTATTGGCCGAACACCTCAGCGAGCTGTCGACAACGGTCGATGAAGCGCTGCCTGCTGAGCAACTGGCGCTGCCCATCGCTGCCAAGCCGATCGGCGACATCTGCCCGGAGTGCGGCGAGGCAAGTTTCCTGAATGTGGAAGGCTGCCGCAAGTGCGCGGTGTGCGGCTACAGTGAGTGCTAGAACGACGTTGTAGACCCCTTC
>Ga0114938_1002690_pt1 | contig 11001 bp, 10 predicted proteins | sample AshMeaBigSpring_FD_88675 | JGI IMG/M metagenome (GOLD analysis project Ga0114938, IMG submission 88675) | Groundwater microbial communities from Big Spring, Nevada to study Microbial Dark Matter (Phase II) - Ash Meadows Big Spring | ecosystem: Environmental > Aquatic > Deep subsurface >...
TGCGACGAGCAGATGCGTGCCGAGCGGCCGCCCCGGATCGAGGATCGTCACCGGCGCATCGAGCACCGGCACGAACCCCTGCCGGATGAACACGCGACCTTCCTTGCGGCTGATGAACACCGAGACGGGCTCAATTCGCCGCGCTGCTGCCCGGGACGCCTCGGCGGTCGTCTCGACCAGGGCTTCGGCATCGCGCGCGGCGCGGGCGGCGGCGAACGCCGCGTCGGAAGCCTCCTGCTCGGCGGCCACCGCGAAGGCCAGCCGATCCTCGGCCTCCTCGAGCTCGTGCTCCAGCTCTTCGCCGAGGGCCAGGGTCGCCTCAAGCGAGTCACGATGCGTGCCCTGGTCGGCACTCCGGGCAATCGCGGCGAGCCGAGCCTCGATCGTCGCGACGGCGCGCTGCCGCTCGCGCTTGAAATCCGCGGCGCGCTGCGCCTGAGCCGAAACATCGGCTGAGTTGGCCAGCGCGGCCTTGGCCGCGTGCACGGCTTCGACGGCCTCGCGCTGAGCGGTGATCCGCAGCGCCTGCGCGTATTCGATCGGGTTGAGCAGCCGCGGCTCGCTGGCCCCTGCGGGCACTCCCGACACGCGATGCACGAAGGAGGCGACGCTGCCGCCGCCCGCGCTCGACACCGCATCGGCGGCAGCGGCCGGCTGGGGCGCCGCCTGCAGGACCGGCGCCGGCAGCAACTCGTGGGCAAACTGATCGACGCCCACATCGCGCGATGCCACGATGACGCGCTGGCCGACGCGGGTCATTCCCCACAACTGCTGGGCAAAGACCTCGGGCATGCGGATGCAGCCGTGCGAGGCCGGATAACCGGGCAGGTGACCCTGGTGCAGCGCCACGCCCGACCACGTGATGCGCTGCATGAACGGCATCGGCGCGCCGCTGTAGATGTTCGATTCGTGATAGCGGTTCTTCTGCAGGATGCTGAACAGGCCGGTCGGGGTCGAGTATCCCGGCGTCCCGGTCGAGACGGGTGCGCGTGCGATCAGCCCACCGGCGCCGTAGACGGAAATCCGCTGGTCGGCGATCGAGACGACCGCGAGGATCGGGGCCGGCTGCTCGACAGCGCGGCGCGGCACGGTTGCGGAGGGTTCCGCTCGTGGCGGCGCAGCGGCCAGCGGCTCACCGCTGCCACGGCGTTTCGGCTTGGCTCGGGCGGCCGCGTCGTCGGGCACCATCATCATGGCCGCCGCCGAGATGGCGACGAGAAGCAGCCCGATGGGCCGGCCCGCTGACCTGACGCGACAATACTCGCCCACGTGAGCATTACTCCTGGGGACAACGGGGCACGACGCACGATCCCGGGAGAATATACGATGTTCCCCTGCCCGATGGTTGTCGGGAGGCAACATGCTGAAGGCGACGGTTGCATCGGCCTTCCGGGGCGCCGCGCGGCCGACCTATTTGCGGGTGAGTGCCATGTCGTCGCGATGGATCAGCTCGCTCCTGCCGGCGTGGCCGAGGATGCCCTCGATCTCGCTGGACCTCCGGCCCATGATGCGCAGCGCGTCGGCCTTGGCGTAGGCGACGAGCCCGCGACCGATTTCCCGCCCGTCCGCGCCCTTGATGACGACCGCATCGCCGCGATCGAAGGCACCTTCGATGCGCCGCACGCCCGCCGGCAGCAGGCTCTTGCCGGAGAGCAGGGCCTTCTCGGCCCCACTGTCGATCTCGAGCGCGCCCTTGGGCTCGAGCTGGCCGGCGATCCAGCGCTTCTTCGCCGTCACCGGATCGGAGGGCGCCAGAAACCACGTGCACGGTGCGCCTGCGGCGATGGCCGCGATGGGGTGCATGAGCTTGCCGCTGGTGATCACCATGTGCGTGCCGGCGGCGAGCGCGATGCGGCCCGCCTCGACCTTCGTCTTCATGCCGCCTTTCGACAGCTCCGTGCCGGCGTCACCCGCCATCGCCTCGATCTCGGGGGTGATCTCGGTGACGACATCGAGGCGCCTGGCGCCGGGGTCGGCGGCCGGCGGCGCCGTATAGAGCCCGTCGATGTCCGACAGCAGGACGAGGCAGTCGGCCGAGACCATCGAGGCGACGCGGGCGGAAAGCCGGTCGTTGTCGCCGTAGCGGATCTCGCTCGTCGCCACGGTGTCGTTCTCGTTGACGACGGGGATCACGCGATGCGCGATGAGCGTCTCGATCGTGCGCCGCGCATTGAGATAGCGCCGCCGCTCCTCCGTGTCGCCGAGCGTCAGCAGGATCTGCGCGGTCGTGATGCCGCGCGCGCGGAAAACCTCCTGGTAGGCGTGCGCGAGGCTGACCTGCCCGACCGCCGCCGCCGCCTGGCTCTGCTCGAGCTCGAGCGCCCCCTTCGGCAGCCCGATCGCGTGCCGGCCGAGCGCGATGGCGCCGGAGGAGACGAGGATCACCTCCTTGCCGAGCCCGGCGAGCGCTGCAACATCGTCGGCGAGCGAGTTGAGCCATGTCGCGCGGAGCTGGCCGCTCGCGCGATCGACGAGCAGCGCCGAGCCGATCTTGACGACGATGCGGCGCGCGCCGGTCCACTCGGGGCGATTGGGTCCGACCAGCTTAGCCACGCGGTGCTGCTCCCTGAGCCTTCATTGTCTCCGCCAGCTGCTCGATGCGCAGTATCGCTTGTCTCAGGCTTCTACTTCGCTTGCTCGCATTTGCGGGCTTCCAAGCTGTCTCGGCATATTCCGCGAGCCGTGTGCCGTATTCAGGGCCCCTCTCGAAGCTGCCGTCTCGCCGCTTTCGCGTCATCGCCTCTCGGATACTGCGGGCCTCAGACTCCTGCAATGCCGTGAGCATCGCGAAAGCAGGATCAGAACAATCATCAGGTTCATCGGGAATGCGGCGTCGCGGAACCCGGAAACTCGCCGCCAGTGTCGTCGCGTCTGCAAGCAGCCAGCTTTCGATCTCGCGAACTGCGATCCTGAAACACATGAAGCGCGCTCGACTGGGCAAGAGCGTCCGGACAAGCTCACCGGCGCACGGCGCATCCTGATCCAAGTCTCGCGCCACAAGCCATGGAGCAAACTTTGCGGCATTGTTGAATCCTGGCAGGCGGCTGTCGATATATGATTTACCTCTGCCACCGTGCTCCACATACGGCTCGAAACCGCTTTCCGAGCTGAGCCGCCGCAGCACGGCCAGATCGACGATGCCTTCGGCGGCAATGGCGATCGGGCGCAGGCTCATTGCTGCATGAGTTCCAGCAACGGCAGCCGTTCGACGTCCTTGGCCCTTGCCCGGGGCAGAATTGCTTCGCCCAGAGGCACGCCGCCGTCGACCAGTCTGCGGACGTCCTTGAGCTCCGGCTCAGAAAGGATGCTGGTCCCTTGCTCCGACGCTTCGAGCAAGTGCACCTCCGAGAGGGCGACATCTGTCGCCAGCAGGTCGACGGAATGCGTTGTTATCAGCACCTGCCGTCGCGATCGGTTCGTGGCTCGTGCAATCATCGGCGCGAGCCGAGAGACCACGGCAGGATTCAAAGACATCTCGGGCTCTTCGAGAAGGAGCGGCCCCCCAGGCTCTTGCAATGCCCAGATGAGGCCCAGCAGCCTCAGTGTTCCATCCGAGAATCGGTCCTGCCGCTGCCAGGCGCCTTGAGGCCGCCAATGGGTGTAGTTCGCGCGAAGATGCGGCATGCCCTTGGTGTCGACCTCGAGCTGAAGATCCCGAAATTGAGGAACCGCGAGCTGGAGCGCTGCCTCCATGCGCTTGAGGCGAGCATCTCTCGTCCTCTTCGAAGTCGAGTTCATCCGCTCGATGAGATCACCGCCGAACGGATCGTCTCGACCCACCCATCGCTTCGGGTCGCGAATGATCTGCGGCACAACGTGCAGGTAGCTGATGGACGCGACGAAATCCGCAATGGGGCGGAAGCGCTTGTTGGCGCTGACCTGCTCCAGTGCAGTCTCTGATAGGCGCGCACTATCGCTGGCATCGTCGTCATCGGGCCGATCACAGATCAATTCGCCGCGCTTGTAGTCGAAGACCTGCTCCTTGACGACGACCGGCCGGTCGCGCCCCTTGTCGGTGGCAAACTCGAGCGAGTAGCGCCATCTCTCCGGGGCTTCGTCGTCGCCGAGCACCAGCTCGATCGCAATATTGGCGTTTCGCGTCGCCGCGAAGCATCTCAACTGGGCGATGCCACCGCGCGAACCAACGGCCTCTTGCAAGCCTCCACCGACAGTCGCCGCAAGGTCGCGCACGAACCGGAGCGCATCCAGCAGGTTCGACTTGCCAGATGCATTGGGTCCGACAAAGAACGCCCTCTGGTCGAGTGCAACCTCGACCTGCTTGAAGTTCTTCCAGTTCTTTAATTTCAGCCGTGTAACTCGCACGATTTCCAGCGCTCCAGCGCGATTGTGCACTCTACGACAAGTGTCTTCACGGTTGCCACAGATCCACCGCCTCGCTTGCGTCCTCGTCTGTTTCGGCAGCCCCGCCGCCCGCTTTCCGCCCGATCTCGCGGGCAAGGGCGTAGAGCGCCTCCTTGACCCCGGTGCCGGCGACCGCGGAAAGGACCAGCGGCTTCTTGCGGGCGGCCTTGCGCAGAGCCTCGCTTTTCTCGGCGATGGCGGCCGCATCGAGCGCATCGCACTTGGAGAGCGCGACGATCTCCCGCTTCTTCGCGAGACCGGCGTCGTAGGCCTTCAGCTCCTTGCGGACCGTGCGATAGGACGCCACCACGTCCGGCTCCGTCGCATCGACGAGATGGAGGAGCACGCGGCAGCGCTCGACGTGGCCGAGGAAGCGCGTGCCGAGCCCGGCGCCATCGTGGGCACCCTCGATGAGGCCGGGCAGATCCGCGAGCACGAAGTCCACCTCACCCGCACGCACCACCCCGAGGTTGGGGTGCAGTGTCGTGAACGGGTAGTCGGCGATCTTCGGCTTCGCCGCGGTGACCGCCGCGAGGAACGTCGACTTGCCGGCATTGGGCAGCCCGATGAGCCCCGCATCGGCGATCAGCTTGAGGCGCAGCCAGATCGTCATCTCGATGCCCGTCTGGCCTGGGTTGGCGTGGCGCGGCGCCTGGTTCGACGGCGACTTGAAGTGCGCGTTGCCGAAACCGCCGTTGCCACCGCGGGCCAGCAGCGCGCGCGCGCCCGGCTGCTTGAGGTCGGCGAGCAGCGTCTCCCGGTCCTCGGCCAGGATCTCGGTGCCCGGCGGCACCTTGACGATGCAGTCGGCGCCGCCCGCGCCGGCGCGCAGCCGGCCGCTCCCGCCGCGCCCGTTCTGCGCCTTGAAATGCTGCTGGTAGCGATAGTCGATCAGCGTGTTGAGGTTGGCGACGCACTCCGCCCACACGTCGCCGCCCTTGCCGCCGTCGCCGCCGTCGGGACCGCCGAACTCGATGAACTTCTCGCGCCGGAACGACATCGCGCCATTGCCGCCGTCGCCGGAGCGGATGTAGATCTTCGCCTGGTCGAGGAATTTCATCGTTTCACGTCGGACCGAAACCGCGCAGCCGTGAGCACCGTATCGACATGCGGCGCATCGCGGCCGCGCGCGCGCGAATGCTGGCGGCCGAAGTCCACGGTCTCGAAGCCGAGCTTCTCCTGGATGCGCAGCGAGGCATAGTTATCCGCGAAGGCGCCGCTCGCCAAGGGCTCGCCGGTGTCTTGGTTGAAGTACCAACCGACCATGGCGCCGGCCGCCTCGCTCATCAGCCCGCGGCCCCAGAAGGGCTCGCCGAGCCAGTAGCCGAGCGTCGCGCCCCGCGCGCGCCGGTCGATGCCGACGACGCCGATCAGGCCGGCCGCCGTCTCGATCGCGAAGGTCGCGAGGCCGGAGCCGACGCGACCCGGCGCCACGCGCGAGGCGATGAACGCCTCGGCGTCGGCGAGGAGGTAGGGGTGCGGCACCTGGCTCAGCATCCGCGCGACGTTCCAATTGCCGATCAGCATGGTCATCCTGGCCGCATCGCCTGCCCGCAGCGGCCTCAGCTGCAGGCGAGCGGTGAATATCGGGTCGGTCATGCCACGCGCGCCTCCCCGCCGGCGATCAGGGCAGCGGCGCGCGCCGTGACGAGCGACCGCCGCCACGCCTCGCGCGAGAGCGCAAACGTTTCGACCTCGATTGCGCCGCGCGCACTCGTCTCGATCCGCTCGCAGCCGGTCGGCACGAATCCGGATTTCTCCAGGACCCGCCGCGAGCCCGGATTGATGATCCGGGAGGAGGCTGAGATCACCTCGTGGGGCGCATGGGAGAAGAGCGTGAAGACGAGCGCACGCACCGCTTCCGTCATCAGCCCGCGGCCCTGGTTGCCGGTCTCGAGGAAATAGCCGAGGCCGAGCGCGCCGTCGGGCCGCACGTGGGCACCGACGGTGCCGATCAGCCGCCCCGGGTTGACCTTGCGGGTGATCGCGAGCGCGATGCCGGCGCCGCTCGCGTTGGCGCGGCGGATGCCTTCGATGCGGCGCAGCGCCTCGCCCTCCGGCAGCGGGTGCGGCCAGCTCGCGGTCATCGTCGCGATGTCCTTGCGGGCGGCGATCGCCTGCAGCGCCTCGCAATCGTCGAGGCGCGGCCAGCGCAGCCACAGGCGCGAGGTCTCGATCCGGAAGATTTCGTCGCGGAACAGCCAGGGGAGCAAACGAGCGTTCATTGTGTTCATCCGTCTCGAACAAAGAATTGCGGGACTGGTGGTCTCCCACCGCCCCGCTGGTTCGAGCCGGGGACCGGGTGGCCTGCGGGCCGCTCCGATCCTTTCCTGGCTCTCCGCCGGTTCGGTCTCTGGGAGACCGGCGGGAGCCCGTTGTCAGCTGGGTTTCCCGCCTATTCTGCTGCCGCGACTTTGACTGGGTTGACCGATACGAAAATTCGGCCTTCTGCCTTGGTCGCGAACTCGACGACGCCGTCACAGGTGGCAAACAGCGTGTGGTCGGTGCCCATGCCGACGTTCCTGCCGGCATGCCACTTGGTGCCGCGCTGGCGGCAGAGGATGTTGCCGGCGAGCACCTGCTGGCCGCCGAAGCGCTTCACGCCGAGACGCCGGCCGATCGAATCGCGGCCGTTACGGGACGAGCCGCCTGCCTTCTTCTGTGCCATTGCACCGGGTCCTTCGGTCCTATCCGCGGAAGCGGACAACTTGGTGACGAAACGATAACAGATTTCTTAAGCCTAGTCCGCCTGCTCCGCGCGGGCGCGATCGGTTTTCGCGCGCGGCGGCTTGCCGGCGAGCAGCTCCTTGGCCTGCGCGACCCACTCCTCGCGGACAAGACGGTTGTCGAAGTCGACCTTCTTCTCGAGCGCCGCCGCTTCGCGGTTGGTCAGCGCGGCGAGCTGCCAGAAATGGTAGACGCCGGCGCCGTTGAGCTTCTGGAGCATCTTCGGTCCGACACCGTCGATGAGCGATAGATCATCCGCCTTGCCGCCTTCCGGCGCCGCGAGCGTCTCGAACCGGCGGCCGCGCTGGCTGAGTGGAATGATGCCGACGCCGGTCGCCTGCTTCGACGGGCTCTGGCCGGCGGCCAGCACCTCGAGGATGCGCACCGTCGTGAGATCCTGGCGGTGGCCGATCTTGCGCCGTGAGTTCTTCCGCCGGCGCTTGTGGAAATGGATGAGCTTCGGCCCGCGGCCCTGCTCGATCACCTCGGCGGTGACGCGCGCGCCCGCCACGTGCGGCGCGCCGACCTTCGGCTCGCCCGCACCGGCGAGCATCAGCACGTCCTTGAACTCGACGGTGCCGCCGGGCGCCGCCTCGAGCTTCTCGATGGTGAGGATGTCGTTCGCCGCGACGCGGTATTGCTTGCCGCCGGTCTTGATGACAGCGTACATGGGGAGCCTCTCGCTTATCCGCGCCCTGCGGCGCCGCGAGCCTGTCGCTCGCGGACTTGGTCGGAGCCTTCACGCGGGACGAGCGTTTCGCCTCGATGAAGGATCCGGGAGACCCCTCGCGGGATCCTCGGCACGAATGCCGGACTGGCCTCGGGCAGCGCGTTCTTGACGGGGACGACCCCCGCCGGACGCGGGTTTATCGTGGAAGCCGCCCGCAAAGTCAATGCGGTGGTGGCCGATTGTCGCCGCGACTTCGGCCGCCGAGCTTTGCCTTGCGGCGTCCGCGGGCATATGGCACCTAGTGTTCCGTCATCGCGGGATGTTCCCGGTCTCGACTTCCCTTGCCCTTGCAGGGCGAAGGGAGGGCGTGAAGGGATGGGAGCCATACGTCGGGTACAGAACACCAGAGCCTGATCGTTCGAGATGCGAGCGCGTCGCGTGAGCATCGAGAACGTCGATCAGGCTCTCGAACATGAGCGTGGAGCCTGATCGCCGTCTGCTGCCGTAGCTCAGTGGTAGAGCACTCCCTTGGTAAGGGAGAGGTCGAGAGTTCAATCCCCTCCGGCAGCACCACCCGTATCGGCTTGGTCATCCGACGCGCCTAATCGCGGCCCGCATTGTTCAGCGGCCAGCCCGCCGTATCCGCCGAAACGTCGATCCAGGGCCGGTAAGTGGCACGGGTTAGAGCCTGATCGTTCGAGGTGGAAGCGTCCTGCCTCCACCGAGAGCGTGAATCAGACTCTCAAACGAGGACTTGGAGCGCGTCCGTCCTCAAGAACTCATTCCATCAAAGTCGGACGCGCTCTAGCTCGGTTGCGTGCGCGGCACGCCGAGGACCTTGGCGAACGCGCGCGCACGCTCGTGCTCGCGCGCGGCGACGCAGTCGATGCTGACGCTCGGGGCGGCCCGCGCGCCCTCGACGAACTGGCGAGCGATGCGCGCCGCGCCGAGGATGCCGATGCGGACCGGAAGCTCTGGTCTGGTCATCGTGCATTACTCTTTCCGGCTTCGGCGGCCGCGCGGATGTACTGCAGCCGGTCGCGGAAGTTCAGATGCGAGAGCTCTTCCGGCGGCAGCGGGATCGGCGGCCCCTCGATGGGCACGGGATAGAAGTCGGGGCCACCGTTCGTGCCCATGGTCTGCTGCAGGAGCGCGTACTGCCACTCGGTTTCGACTTCGCTCGACGCCTTGGCGTTGCCCGACCACACCAGCACGAACAGGTCGCAGGCGCGGATGTGGTCGCAGATGCGCTCGCGCCAGTTTTCGCCGGCGCGCATCGTGTCGACGTCGATGAAGAACTCGAGGTCCGGATTGCCGGCACTGAGGCCGCTCGCGATCAGCGTAGCCTGCGCGGTGTCCTTGTTGGAGTAGGAGATGAAGGCGCGCTTGTAGGCTCGACCGACCGTGTCGGCCGGACCGATGTCGGGCAGCGTGGCCACGTCGGTCGGCGCGGCAACGAACGTCGGCGTCATCACCGAGCCGGCCGAGCGCGTCGCGGCGCGCTGCGCGACTTGTGGAGTTGCCGCACAGACGAGCTTGCACTGCACGCTGCCGGCCGGCATGCCGTCGGCCTCGACCGTGAAGGTAGGGAAGATGGTCTTGCCGGCCATCCGCACCGGTGCGCGCACGACGAAATCACAGGCCTCGGGCTGGCCCCGCCAGACGATGGACTTGACCCGGTCGGCCTCGTCGATGGTCAGCTCCTTGCAGGTGATCTCGACATCAACGCGGGCGCCGCGTGCGATTTCGGCCTGCAGGCTGCGGGTCGCGCCCTTAACTGCTTCGGAATCGGCATCCTTGGCGCCGGCGACGGCGGCGGCGATGTCTTCCGGCGTGTGCAGCCAGACCTGGATCAGGAACTGCATGTCGACCGGCGCGAGCGGCGGCGCGAACACGCTCGCCTGGACGAGGTCGAGCTTGAATTGTCGCTCGATGTCGTAGAGCGCCATGGCGCGGAGCTCCTCGACGGTGTCGGTAGAGGGACTCGATCCCATCGAGCTGTATTCGGTCCCATCGTCGGTCGAAGTTGGATCAAGGACCTCGTCGAGCCGGTCGCTGATGCGCTTGCGACGCAGCCCCTCGCTGATGCGCGGGACGCGGGCGGTTGGATCCCGGCGCGCGGTCGGAAGCTTCGGACGACGACCACCGCCCAATGCCGTATGTATGCCGTCGTCGCTCGACTTCTCCCCAATGAATGCCTTCGCCGCTGCGTACGCCGGCGCCGGCCGCGCGGGAAGGGCCGGCGACGCGGCAGGCGGAGCGGGACGGATCGCTGCGGCGGCTGCTGCGGCGACGCTTCCAACGTGCCTTGGCGGATCCGCCGCCGCCCCGATGCCCTCCGGGCGCCGCGCTGGCGTGGCCGGACGCTCGGGCGCGGAGGCCGCCGGCAACGTCGGCCTGAGCGCTGCCGGTGGTGCCGGCATCGCCGCGGCAGGACGCGCCGCAGGCGCAGCGAGCGGGGCAGCCGCGGGCCGCGGTCCATCGTTCGGCGCACTGAGCTTGCTGGCAGGCGAAACCGGAGGGTGCGTTACAGGGCTGGCCGACGGCCATGCCTTGGCGCCGAACGGAGGGGGTTGGGCGGGCGATTCCCCGGCACCGATCAGCGAGGGCCTGGCGCGCTCGCGCTCGACCATGTCGGACAACTGCCGCTCAATCCGCCGGTTCGCACGGCGATAGAGCAGCCAGACGATGAGAAACATGAGGCAAATCGCAGCCCCGGCAATCAGCCATTCCAATCCGTGGTCCAACATCGGCGAGGCGCTCCCGACACCAATCGTTCCATCGCCGCATCCCGCGAAAAACCCTCATCGCCCGGCACGCCGGGCCGAACCGGCGCAAACGCGCCGCCCTAGCCCTAGCACCGATGGCGGCGCCACTCAACGCGCTGCTGCCCCACCGTCACGACGCATCGTCGATGCACGCCGCATCCATATGAAGACTGGCATCACGGGCCTCCCCGTGCGCCGCACATCACCATCTCCTCTCGCCTTCCCGTGCGTGGCGTCCACAAAGAAAAGCTGTCATCCCGGGCTTTAGGCCCGGGACCCATGGTGGGGCATGCGCGATGTCGAGATCGCGGACGCTGTCGCGACTGCACGCGCGGCACGACCGCGCACGCCCTCTCGCGGCACGACCCGCCGATGCATGGGTCCCGGGGACAAGCCCCGGGATGACAGTGTTCGTGTGGAATGAGACGCCGTCCCGTGCGCGGCGCGAGCCGCGACAGTGGTGCGCCGCAGACA
>Ga0114938_1002691_pt1 | contig 11000 bp, 11 predicted proteins | sample AshMeaBigSpring_FD_88675 | JGI IMG/M metagenome (GOLD analysis project Ga0114938, IMG submission 88675) | Groundwater microbial communities from Big Spring, Nevada to study Microbial Dark Matter (Phase II) - Ash Meadows Big Spring | ecosystem: Environmental > Aquatic > Deep subsurface >...
ACAGATTACCTTGATTTTGCATTGCAAATTTAGTTAATCTTACAATCAAGAAAATCTGTAAATCAAGATTCTGACAAGATAATTAAGATGCAGACAATATAATAATCTTGGAATTTTCATTTATAGGATAAACAGATTACCTTGATTTTTATCAAAATTTGTTTACTCCTGAAATCAAGAAAATTCGTAAATTAAGGTCAATCAAGATTCAGACAAAAAATAATAGTATGCACTTAGATGAAATTACATACAAAATAATAGGTTGTGCAATGAAGGTACACAACACATTAGGTAATGGATTTCAAGAAGTAATTTATCAACGATGCTTAGCAATAGAGTTCAACAAAGCAGGTATTGCCTTTGCAAGAGAAATAGAACAAACCATTTTTTATGAAGGTATAGAAGTAGGCACTCGCAGAGCCGATTTTGTTGTTGAAGGAAAAATAATGGTAGAGTTAAAAGCACTCATCAACTTAGAAGATGTGCATTTAGCACAAGCCAAAAACTATTTAGTAGCTTACGATTTTGAGGTAGGGTTGTTAATCAACTTTGGGTCAACAAGTTTGCAATACAAAAAAGTATTTCATCCTGTAAAACATCCTCTTATTTCAAAGCAGAACAAAAAATAACTTAATAATAAAATCAAGTAAATCTATTAATCAATATAATCAAGATTCAGACCAATGGCTAAAACAAAAAATGTTGTTATTGCATCCCCAAAAAAAGAGGGCTTATTTACCGAGCTGTCTTTTTTAATAGAGCAAGCACAGCAGCAGGTGGTGGTGCAGGCTAATAGCACCCTCACCTTATTGTTTTGGCAAGTAGGTAAACGAATTAATGAGGAGATATTAAAAAATAAACGTGCCGAATACGCAAAACAAATTGTGCCAACACTGTCTGCACAATTAAAAGAGAAATACGGTAATAATTTCGAAGAAAAGAATCTTCGTAGGATGTTGCAGTTTGCTGAGCAGTTCAGCGATTATTCAATTGTCGTTCCACTGGCACGACAATTAAGTTGGTCTCACTTTCTAATACTTCTACCCATTAAAAGTATAGAGGCAAAAATGTTTTATGCCCAAAGAGTAATGGAAGAAAGATTAAGTAAAAGAGATTTACGCAAACAAATAGAACTTAAAACCTTTGAAAGAACAAGTATAGCAAACTTGCAAATTACACCCAATGCCATTATTCCCTTAAACACGTTTAAAGACCCCTATTTACTCAACTTTTTAGGCTTGCAAAACACCTATTTAGAAAAAGATGTAGAACAGGCAATACTACGAGAGTTAGAAGCATTTATTTTAGAAATGGGCAAAGGCTTTGCCTTTGTAGAACGCCAAAAACGAATGATAATAGATGGCGAAGATTTCTATTTAGATTTATTGTTTTACCACCGCACCCTAAAACGTTTAGTAGCCATAGAACTTAAATTGGGCAAGTTTGCAGCCAAACACAAAGGGCAAATGGAACTCTACTTAAAATGGCTCGATAAATACGAAAAGCAAGAGGGAGAAAACCAACCCATTGGCTTAATACTTTGTGCCGAAAGCAGCCGAGAACAAGTAGAACTGTTAGAGATGCACAAAGATGGAATTATGGTTGCCGAATATTGGACAGAACTACCACCGAAAAAAGAATTAGAACAAAAACTGCATCAAATATTAATAGATGCAAGAGAAAGAATAGAAAGCAATAAACGAATAGAAAAATAGTGAATCAAAAGTGATAATATATTATAATCTTTGATGGCTAATATTATATAAATACTTATAAGATGGCAAAAGGTATTCAAGTGACACAAGTAGAAGTAGTTTGGGTAGTTTTCTTAAACAAAGATGTGAGAGATTGGCAAGCACCTAACAATTAATTGATGGCATTATGGAAATAAAACAAAGCCTTGTTCAGCAAATACACAGCATCATTGCATTAGCAAAAGAAAAGGCAGTGCGTAGTGTAGATACTGAACGAGTGTTCATGTATTGGCAAATAGGTAAGGTTATTTTAGAAGAAGAGCAGCAAGGCAAAGAACGGGCAGGCTATGGCGATTTTCTCATAAAAACATTGGCCAATACCCTTGAACCCCAATACGGTACAGGTTTTTCATATCGCCAGTTTTACCCGACTTTCCCAATTGTGAACACACTGCGTTCACAATTCAGTTGGACCCATTACCGCAGCCTAATACGCATTGAAAACGAAGATAAACGAGCATTTTACATAGCCGAAATCGAAAAAAATAATTGGATAGCAAGGCAACTAGAACACCAAATACCAACTATACCTGCCTACCGAGCAGCAGCTAATAGATGAAATTAAAAAGGAAATTGAATTACTAAACAATTCTCAATCTAAATAATCAATGGCTAAAGGCTTTAAAGAATTTCACTTAGAAGAAGATTTGGTAGAATATTTAACCAAAACTGCCAATCCAAAATTTCCTGATTATATACAGAAAGACACAACTGTATTTAATCGGGAATTATGCGTAATACCCGAAGATATTATTGGCTTTATAAAAGATACCCAAAAAGAAAAGTATGATGCATTAGCTGTACAGTATGGCGCTGCTGTTGATGCTAAAATTGTAGAACGTGTAGTAGATACCTACAAAAAATCGCAGCATAAAACTATCGAATTATTAAGAGGTAAAATAAAAGACCGAGGCCAAAATTTGGACCTTGTTTATTTTAAACCTACACACAACAAAACACCTGAACACGAAATTTGGTATCAGCAAAATAGGCTTACCGTTATTCGTCAGCTTAAGTATTCTACCAAAAACGAAAATTCGGTAGATGTTGTATTGTTTTTAAATGGCTTACCTATTATTACCATCGAACTTAAAAATGCATTGACAGGTCAGTACCTGCAAGATGCTATTAAACAATACATCAACGATAGAGACCCAAAAGAACCTTTGTTTGAGTTTAAACGCTGCCTAGTTCACTTTGCAGTAAGTACCGAAAAAGTGAGTATGTGTACCGAGTTAAAAGGTAAGCAAACAAGGTTTTTGCCCTTCAATAAAGCCTTAGTTAATGAGAACCCTAATGGCTTCGCAACAGCCTATTTATGGGAAGATGTGCTGCGTAAAGATTCGTTGATGGATTTAATTCAAAACTACATCAATGTACAAGTAGATAAAGAAACCTATTGGGATGTAAAAACCAAAGCACTTAAAGAAAAAGAAAATATTAAACTCATTTTTCCTCGTTACCACCAACGTAGGGCAATGCAAAAAATTATTGCTGCCATTAAAGCTGAAGGCGTTGGAAAAAAATACCTAATACAACATTCGGCAGGGTCGGGTAAGTCAAATACCATTTCTTGGTTGGCACATAGCTTATCTGATTTTTATCAAGATCTAAACGATGAAAGAGCTTTATTTAGTGGGGTAATTGTAGTTACAGACCGTAGAGTATTAAACAAGCAAATACAAGACAATATTCGCCAGTTTGAACATACCCCGGGTGTGGTTGAATACATAGACGAGAAAAAAACAGCGCAAGAACTTAAAGCAGCTATTGAAAAGGGAACAAGAGTTATTGTTACTACCCTACAAAAATTCCCCATCATTTCAGAAGTTGTAAGCCAGAACAAAGAAAAAACCTATGCGGTAATTATAGATGAAGCCCATAGTTCTCAAACAGGTGAGGCAGCTCGTCATTTACGCAAAGCATTATCATTAGAAGAAGCAGAAAAATTAGATACAGGTTCGAAGAGTTTGGATGATATTATTGAGGAAGAAATTAAAAGTAAAGGCGACCAAGGCAATATTTCTTTCTTTGCTTTTACAGCTACACCCAAGCCCAAAACAATAGAAATGTTTGGCTCTGTAATCAATGGTCAAAAGCAAGCCTTCGATATATATTCAATGGAACAAGCCATAAAAGAAGGCTTTATATTGGATGTGTTGAAGAACTATATGAGTTGGAAACGTTATTACAAATTAGTAAAGCGTTCTGAGCTTGACGATAAAGAATACGACAAAAAGAAAACGGTACGCCTATTATCTTCTTATGTCGACTTACACGACCATGCTATTGAAAAAAAGACACGTATTATGTTAGAGCATTTTATTGCTCAAACACAAAACGAAATACAAGGCAAAGCAAGGGCTATGTTAGTTACCCGTTCTCGTTTACACGCAGTACGTTTCAAACGTAAATTCGATGAGATAATGAGAGAAATGAAACTACCATTCGATGCATTAGTTGCTTTTAGTGGTACTGTTACCGATAGTGAAACTGGTGAAGATTACACTATGCAAAGCATGAATAATCTAGGGGGCAAAATAGAAATTCCTGATGCTTTTAAATTACCTCAGCATCGTATTTTAATAGTAGCAAACATGTACCAAACAGGTTTTGATGAACCCAACTTGCATACCATGTTTGTAGATAAAAAATTAGGTGGTTCAAGTACAGTTCAAACACTCAGTAGGCTTAATAGAACAACCTTTGGAAAAGATGAAACTATGGTCTTGGATTTTGTAAATGACCCTGAACAAGTACAGGCCGATTTTCAACTGTACTACGGCAGTAATTATATGGAATTGGACGATCAAACCGACCCAAATAGTCTATACGATGTGCTGAACAAAATAGAAGCCGATAAAATTATTTACGACAATGATTTAGAAGCATATGCCGGTATTTTTTTCGGTAAAGAATACAACAAAGAAAAAGTTCAGCCCATTCTTGCAGCAGTAGTAAAGCGTTTCGATAGCCAGTTAGATGTAGATGCAAAAGCAAACTTCAAAGCCAATGTAAAAAACTACATTAGGTTGTATCGTTTTTTATCGCAAATCATCACATTTACCGATGTTCAGCTTGAGAAATACTATGTTTTTTTAACCGCTTTATTTAAAGTATTGCCATTTACAAAAACGCAGTTGCCAACAGAAGTGTTAGAGGAAATTGATTTAGACAGTTATAAACTGCAACACCAGTTTACAACCAACTTGCAACTAGAATCAGCCAATGCCGGTATGAAAGGTATGTCACCAGATGGAGGTGCAAGTACTAGCGAGGAGGAATATGAATGGCTTACAAAAATTATCAAAGTTCTTAACGATACTTTTGGCATTGAAGTAACAGAAGATGATAAGGTAGAAATTGCCAAAATGAAGAACAATATCTACACCAATGAAGAATTAATGAGTTACTTCAACACTAAAAACAGCAAGGATAATATCAAAGACAAGTTCAGTGACGAAATAGACAATGAGTTATTAAACTTTATTAATACCAAATTAGAATTGTATAATAAGCTAACTGAAGACAAGGTAAACCTAGCTTTCAAAACCATGTGGTTTAATGAAATTTACGACCAAAGAGTAAGAGGCTTGGGTAGATAGTTCTTATTAAATTTATTCATCAGTGGTCGTCGACACAATTTTACCAGTTGCTTTGGGGCTTTTGTAAATCGCATTACAAATATTAAAATTTTATTCAACGGCTGACATGACAAGAGAAACACCTCAAAGCCCTATCATTGACAAGCCTTGTTCGTTGTGGGCATTTAAAACATACAAAAAATGATAAAAGTAATTCGAGGAGATATTACTCTAATTGGAGTTGATGCAATTGTAAATGCTGCAAACACATCTCTTTTAGGAGGAGGAGGTGTTGATGGTGCAATTCATAGGGTAGGCGGGAGAGAAATTTTAGAAGACTGTATGAAAATAAGAGCAAAACAAGGTGGTTGTGATGTAGGCGATGCTGTAATTACAACCGCAGGCAAACTACCTGCAAAGTTTGTTATTCACACAGTAGGACCAGTTTGGCAAGGTGGTAATAATCAAGAAGATGAATTATTAATTAACGCATATACAAATAGTCTGAAACTTGCCATTGAAAATAATGTTCAAACTATTGCATTTCCAAATATTAGTACAGGCGTTTATTGCTTTCCCAAAAAACGAGCAGCAGAAATTGCAATAAAAACAGTTTCGGATTATCTAAAAAAACAAACGATAATCAAGGAAGTCATATTTGCATGTTTTGATGAAGAAAATTTTGACATATACGTTAGCTTAATTAGTAACTCCAATGCTAATTACAACTTAGAAAGGTTTGTTGAGGCACAAGACTATAAATACGCAGAAGCTTTTAATGAAATTGGGGAGGGTAGAAAAAGAGGTCATTGGATGTGGTATATTTTTCCTCAAATTATAGGTTTAGGATTTAGTGAAACATCAAAAAAATACGCAATTCAAAACTTGCAAGAGGCTGAACTTTATCTTTCTCACGAAATATTAGGCAAACGATTGGTTGCTATCAGTGAAATATTGCTTAAAATCGAAGATAAGACAGCCTATGACATTTTTGGAAATCCTGACGACAGTAAATTAAAATCTTGTATGACTTTGTTTAGTCTTGTAAGTAACACAAAACCAATTTTCATGGAAGTTTTGGAAAAATATTTTCAAGGAGAAAAATGTTCAAAAACGACAAAAATACTTGGGACAAAATGAAATGCCCCCGACTCAGCGTAGTTTGCAACTACGCTAAGGTTTTGGTTCGTGGCGGACACAAACAGTTCTTTGGAAAAACATTGCCATACTATGCGTAATTTGCTACTACTATGAACTTAAACAATGAACATGCATTTACCATTCTTACATACCACTACTTTGTTAAAAGAAACAGCAACTGATGAGCTAAATCGTATTACAGACATCTTTCTCGAAGCCTTAGAAGAATTTAAAGAGAATAATAATCTGTTAGAATAATTTTATATCGTTTATGAACAATTACACCATACCACTATTACCATTTCCTCAAGATGTAGAAACTAAAGCGGTTTAAAAAAAAGTTGCTTTGGCACGAACAGCCCTTGCCGAGTTAAATGGTGTGGCAGAATCAATTCCCAATGAAGTAATTATTCTTAATACATTGTCTTTACAAGAGGCAAAAGATAGTTCTGCAATTGAAAATATCATTACCACACACGATGAATTGTTTAGTAGCGATAGTATAGCACAACAATTTGCTAGTGCAGCAGCTAAAGAAGTACACAACTATGCAACAGCTTTAAAAGATGGCTATAAAATTGTAAAAGAAAAAGGTTTACTTACTTGTAATCAAATTATAAATATTCAAGCCACCTTAGAACAAACCAAGGCAGGCTTTCGCAAACTACCAGGCACAGCTTTAAAAAATGAGCAAACAGGCGAAACTGTTTACACGCCACCACAAAGCAACGATGATATTGTTGCTTTAATGACCAACTTAGAAGCATTCATAAACAACAACCAACTTTCTGATGTTGATGCTTTAATAAAAATGGCAATCATACACCATCAGTTCGAGAGCATACACCCATTCTACGATGGCAATGGTCGTACAGGTCGTATCATCAATATTTTGTACTTGGTTAAAGAAAGGTTATTAAATCTACCAGTATTGTATTTAAGCCGTTACATCAATCAAAACAAAGCCGATTATTATAGGCTGTTACAACAAACTCGCAACACACAAAATTGGGAAGAATGGCTATTGTATATGTTAGAGGCAGTAGAGCAAACAGCAATACAAACATCAGCAATGGTTCGTGGCATCAAAAACTTAATGATGCAGTACAAGCAAAAAATTCGTAAAGAGTTACCCAAAATCTATTCACAAGATTTAATCAATAACTTATTTAAACACCCCTATACTAAAATTGATTTTTTAGTAACCGATTTACAAGTAACACGGCAAACAGCATCAAAATATTTAGAGCAATTGAACCAACACCAATTAGTGTCTATTCATAAAATTGGTAAAGAAAATTACTACATAAACGAAGCACTGTTTCAATATCTCTATAATGCGCCTAAACTACATAAATTCAAAGTAAAATCTTAACACGTTCTTTTTGTCGTGTTAAAAAAATGAAGAAAATTACCTTCTCAGCGTAGTTTGTAACTACGCTGCCTTGTTAGTTTGCACGATTGCTGTTCTTCACCCCTAAACCTATAAGGTGCTGCAAGACCTTATAGGATAGTCAAGCTGTTATGTGCAACCGTGCCGCCCTCGCTAGGCATAGCTTATTACTCAACGTACCTGGCGCAGGTTTTCAACTACGCCGGTTTCGTTCATGTAGCATCAGCTACTTTTGGGGCAGTGCAGTTTCCCATTCGAGTATTGTTTTTTACCTCAGCCTTGGTTCGTGTCCCCCACGAACCTTCTTTGGAAAAAAATTGCCATTCTATGCTTAATTTGCTACTACTATGAATTTAAACAATGAACATGCCTTTATCATTGTTGTATACCACCACATTGTTAAAAGAAATACCCGCCGATGGGAATAGCCCTATGAAGTTTTTGTGTAAAGATGGCCATGTGTATTACTGCAAATACAGGTCGGGCAAATCATTCAAGGAACAAGAAATAGATTGTTTGGCTTATGAAATTGTTTGTCATTTTTTACTGCAACATTTACAAATACTTCGTAAAGACGTGCAAAATTTGCTAGTGGTGGTTTTATTAAAGCAGAATTTTTACAAGCATTTAGAAATAATGGGATTCTGTAGATTATTTTAATGTTTAGAATTTAACAAGAATATTTTAAATGAGATTTACCTTATTCAATAACGACCAATACAAAAACTGATTAGCCAATATAGAGAAACAAATTAAGCTGGCTTACGTAAAATAGCGTATACGGTAATGGCTTCAAAAATTTGCCCGGTGTTGAATCAATCAACCTTTGGTTTTATGAAATTGTACAACCAAAAGGCACTTATAGAAACAATAAACCCTATCATTTATATAACTTCGGAAGACAATACGAACAACAAGCAATAATAAATTTTGCAAATTTTGCAATCCATAGAACAAGTAGAAAAGGTTTATCCAACAGGGTGTAGCCCTCTATTGGTGCATTGTAATAACTTGGAATATTATGTTTGCAAATACAACACAACTAGGGGTGCAGCAAATTTGCTGTTTAGAGAATATGTTTCAGCATTTTTTTTAAAGTTGTGGGAATTGCAAGTTCCAGACTTTGCATTCGTTCATTTGCAACAGCATCACAATCCAGTAAGCGTTTTAAACATTAAAAACGAGATACCTTGTTTCGGTTCGTTATACAATAGGGAATACAGAGAAATTGATGCTTTCATTAAAGAGGCATCCGATAGCCAACGGCAAAAATTTGTCAACAAAAAAGACTTGCTTAAAATTGCTCTTTACGATTATTGGGTTGCTAATGAGGATAGAAACTTCAATAACTATAACATCATGCTTAAGCTCGAAAACGAGCAATATCACTTTGTGCCTATTGATGGAAACCATATATTCCATTCAGGTAACCAAGATAAAGAGAACTACGCTTTATCGCAAGACGAATCGTTGCTATTCAGCCCATTAATGTTAAGCATACTTAAGTCGAAAACATTTTTTAACAGCGAACTTGCCAATGAAATTACTGAAAACTATTACCTTCACATTAAGAGTTGCAAGTCTGCATTGCATGACATCATAAATCAAGTCCCTTCCCAATGGCAAATAAATAAAACGGTTGAGTACAATAATTTGGTAAATTTTTTGTTTACTGAGAAGTGGGTTGATGCATGTTTGAGGACATTTTTAAACCACTTACAATTATCTGTTAATTTAAGGAATAAATGACAACTCAATATAGTATATTATCGGTTTTAATACGTCCGGAAATACAAGAAAAAATTACTATTGGTTTTTTGTTGATGGACAACAATACAGTATTTTTTAGGTACTCTAAACATAAATTAGGGGTAGCTAAATCACTGCTGTCAGATAATGCGTATAAGTCATTAAAAGATGCATTGCACAATATTGAAGAAACTGCCCTCAAGCAGCATTTAAGCCAACAACCACTTACGTTGGGTTTTGAAAAAACAAATACGTTCACCAAAGAATATATTGGTTATTTAAGCCGATATAACAATAACATTCTATCATTTACAGCCCCTAAACACATAGAGTTAGAAGCATCGCAACCTATTTTTACCAAATTGTATTGTAAATTTATTGACGATAGTATAGTAGTAGAAAAGCAAGCGTTTGTAAAAACAATAGACCTGTTTAAAAGAACTAATAACGAAGTGCTTTCAAAGCATTTTAATATAGATAAGGAAGTAACCTATAAAGAAGTGCCGAAGTTAATTGTTCCGGTTACTGTAACATTTATTGGTCAAAATAAAGTGCCAACATTTGCGCAAACATTAGATTTTGAAAGGCGCACAGACTTTTTAAGCAAAGAAATATCCGAAATCCTTTTTTTACAAAAAGCTTTTAAAGATGAGGGTAAGCAATGTATTGCCATGGACATAACCAGTGAACCCAATAAAAAGGAGTTTCCTAAACAACACGATATTTGGCAACAACTGCGCAATATAAAAGATATTCAACACTATGATGTTTCGGAAGCAGATGCTTTAATTGAGTATGCAAAGCAACACAATGTTCAACCGTTTTTAGCTTTAAATGAACAATAACGGCTACCGATTATTCAACTCGTGCTACTGAACAAAGTGACTTGAGTATACCCTCTCAGCGTAGTTTGTAACTACGCTGCCGTGTTAGTTTGCATGATTGCTGTTCTTCACCCCTAAACCTATAAGGTGCTGCAAGACCTTATAGGATAGTCAAGTTGTTATGTGCAACCGTGCCGCCCTCGCTAGGCATAGCTTATTACTCAACGTACCTAGCACAGGTTTTCAACTACGCCGGTTTCGTTCATGTAGCATCAGCTACTTTTGGGGCAGTGCAGTTTCCAAGTAGAGTATTGTTTTTTACTATACCATCGTCAAGTTTTTATCCTCATTGATACACTAGCTGTGCATAAATAAACATTCATTCGATAGCATATTTTTTTGAATTTGCCAGGTATTATTCAAACCGAAGCAGAGATATGCAATGGAAACGAGTCGTTTACAACTGAATGTTATTACCCTTACCTGGCCGGCAAGCCCTATTACCTGTTATTTTGGTCAGCAACCCACTACCGGCAACGCGGTAAAACTACCCGAT
>Ga0114938_1002694_pt1 | contig 10994 bp, 7 predicted proteins | sample AshMeaBigSpring_FD_88675 | JGI IMG/M metagenome (GOLD analysis project Ga0114938, IMG submission 88675) | Groundwater microbial communities from Big Spring, Nevada to study Microbial Dark Matter (Phase II) - Ash Meadows Big Spring | ecosystem: Environmental > Aquatic > Deep subsurface >...
GAGCCACATCGCCAGCACGCGCAAGCGCCTGATTGGCTCCGGCGACCGCTCGGAACGCATCCGCACCTACAACTTCCCGCAGGGCCGGGTCACCGACCACCGCATCAACCTGACCCTGTACAAGATCGGAGCGATCATGGACGGCGACATGGACGAACTACTCGGTGCGCTGGCCTCCGAACACCAGGCCGACCTGCTCGCCGAACTGGCCGAGCAGAACTGAAAATGACCCTTCTCGAGGCGTTGACCGCGGCAGCGCGGCAGATCGACCGGCTCGATGCGCGCCTGCTGCTGCAAACCGCCACCGGCTGCACGCATGCCGACCTGCTGGCCCGCCCGGAGACCCCCGTCGCCGCGGCGGCGCTGGCGCAGTTCTCCGGCTGGATCGAGCGCCGCGCCACCGGCGAACCGCTGGCCTATATCACCGGCGAAGCCGAGTTCCGCGGGCGGGTCTACCAGGTTTCGCCGGCCGTGCTGATTCCGCGCCCGGAGACCGAGGTGCTGGTCGAACTGGCGCTGGACAAGCTGCGCGGGCTGCCTGCGGGGCGCGTTGCCGACCTCGGCACGGGATCGGGCGTCATCGCCATCTCGCTCGCGCTGGAATGCAAGGCGGCGACGCTCGTTGCGGTCGACTTCTCCGACGCAGCCCTGATCGTGGCGCGCAACAATGCCGGCCGACTCGGCGCCGACGTCGATTTTCGCGCCGGTGACTGGTTCGCGCCGCTCGGCGGCGAGCGTTTCGACCTGATCGTCGCCAACCCGCCCTACGTCGCCGAAGGCGACCCGCACCTCGACCTGAATGGGCTGCCCTTCGAGCCGCGCGAGGCGCTGACCGACGGCGCCGACGGTCTCAATTGCATCCGCCGCATCGTCGAGGGCGCAGCAGCCCATCTCGCCCCCGGCGGCTGGCTGCTTTTCGAGCACGGCTACGACCAGGGAGGCATCAGCCGGAACTTATTATCCGCCGCGGGGTTCAAAGCGGCATTCACCCAACCCGACCTGTCCGGCATCGACCGTGTCTCAGGCGGCCATCTGTAAATCTGGAGAATCCATGTCCGACGTTCAGCAACGCATCCACGCCACCGTGACCGGCAACCCGGTCGTTCTCTACATGAAGGGCGACGCCCGCTTCCCGCAGTGCGGCTTTTCGGCCACGGCTGTGCAGATCCTCAAGGTCTGCGGCGTGAACGACTTCGTCACGGTCAACGTGCTGGCCGACGAGGCGATCCGCAACGGCGTCAAGGAATACGCCAACTGGCCGACCATTCCGCAGCTCTACATCAAGGGTGAGTTCGTCGGCGGCTGCGACATCATGCGCGAGATGTACCAGACCGGCGAACTGCAGCAGTTGCTCGAAGGCATCGCCGAAGCCTGAACGTTCCGCCCCCGCAAGAAAAAGCCCGCCGGAAGGCGGGCTTTTGCATTCCGCGCGAAATGGTCACTTCGCGGCGGTAAATTCCTCGTAGGCGAGCAGGGCTTCGCCGGCAGCCATGTAGGCCGGGCCACCGCCCATGTAGATGCAGACGCCCAGCATTTCCATCAGCTGTTCGCGGGTCACGCCGAGGCGGATCAGCGCCTTGACGTGGAAACCGATGCAGCCATCGCAATGCTTGGCGATGCCGATCGCCAGGGCGAGCAGTTCCTTGTCCAGCTCGCTGAGCACCCCGGCCTTCATCGCGCCGTTATGCATGGCCGAGAAGCCCTGGGTGGTGTCGGGAATTTCCTTGCGGAGCGTCCCGATGGCCCGGGTCAAGTCGGTGGTGATGGTACGGTAGGACTTGCTGCCCATTGCCAACTCCAATATATAAGCCAGAGCTTATTTTAAAGCCGGCGCCGCGCAGTGGCAAATCGACCTACCGGAGCGGCCGCCTTGCCACTGCCTGCTTTGCCTTCAGCGCTGTTGCACCGGAGACGCCTCGCCCTTCGCCGGCGCGGCGTCGGCGACTTTCTCGGCCTCGTTGACCCAGCCCCCGCCCATCGCCAGGTAGAGGTTGATCATCGCCTGCAGCTGGGCCTGCTGCGTCTGCGTGTATTGCAGCTGGGCATTGAACAGGCTGCGCTCGGCATCGAGCACCTCGATGTAGCTGGTGTAGCCGTTCTCGTAGCGCAACCTGGCGATGGACGCATACTGTTGCAGGGCATCGACCTGGCGCTTCTGGGCTGCCAGCTGCTCACGCGTGCGGTCCTGGTCTACGAGCGAGTCGTTGACCTCGCGGAAGGCATTCTGGATCGCCTTCTGGTAGGCGAACAACGCCTGCTGCTGGACGGCCTCGGCGGCCTGCACCTGGCCAGCGATCGCGCCGGCGGTGAAGATCGGCATGGTGATCGGCGCGCCGTATTGCCAGGCCTTTGACTGGCTTTCGAACAGGTTGCTCAGGCTCGGGCTGACGAAACCAAGCACCCCGGTCAGCGAGATGGCCGGAAAATACGCGGCGCGGGCAGCGCCGATCTGCGCGTTGGCGGCGACCAGGTTCTGCTCGGTGCGCCGCAAGTCCGGCCGGCGCTCGAGGAGCTCCGAGGGCAAACCGGCCGGGACTGCGGGCAGGACCAACTGGTCGATCTCCTTGCCGCGGACGATGGGGCCGGGATTGCGGCCAAGCAGCACGCTCAGGCCGTTCTCCTGCTGGGCAATGGCCTTTTCCAGCGGCGGGATGGTGGCCAGGGCCTCCTCATACTGCGAGCGGTTCTGGCTCAGTTCGAGTACCGAGATGATGCCACCCTCGAAGCGGAGCTTGAATATCTCGAACGACTCGCCACGGAGTTTCGCCGTCGCCCTAGCGATCTCCAGTTGGCGGTCGAGGTCGCGCAGGTTGATGTAGGCGCCGGCGACGCTGCCCACGAGCGACAGGATGACCCCGCGCCGCCCTTCTTCGCTGGCCACCAGTTGCGCGCGTGCGGCTTCGGTCTGGCGCCGGATGCGGCCCCAGATGTCGATTTCCCAGGTGGCGTTCAGCGCGGCGCTATAGCTGTTGTAGGACGAGCCGCTCCCACCGCTGGAGACACTGTCCTTTTGCTTGCTGACCTGGTAGCCGGCGCCAACCTGCGGAAAGAGTCCGGAGCGGACGAAGCCGTAATTGCCGGCGAATTCCTCGATGCGCGCGGTGGCGATCAGCAAGTCCCGGTTCTCGCGCAGCGCCTCGGCCACCAGATCGTTCAACACCGGATCGCCGAACTGCTCCCACCAGGCCGTACTGGCCAAGTCACGGGCATCCTGTTCGTTGACGCGCCAAGCCGCCGGCGCATCGGCCGGCGGACGGACGTAATCGGGTCCGATCATGCAGCCGCCGAGCACCAGCGCGAGCAGTGAAGCGAGCAGTGTCTTACGCATGCTGGTCGCCTCCCTTGCCAGCAGGCGTTTCCGCACCTGCGGCGCCGCCCGCGCCACCTCCCGAGCCCCCCTTGCCGGTCATCCTTTCGACGACGTAGAAGGTCACCGGAATGATAAAGATCGCGATGCAGGTCGCGGCCAGCATGCCGCCGATGACCGCGCTGCCCATCACCTGCCGCGACAGGGCGCCGGCGCCGCTGGCGATGGCCAGCGGCACGCAGCCGAGGATGAAGGCGAACGAGGTCATCAGGATCGGCCGCAGGCGCAGCTGCGCGCCCTTGAGCGTCGCCTCGATCAGCGACAGTTCGCCCTTCTCGTGCTCCATCTTGGCGAATTCGACGATCAGGATCGCGTTCTTGGCGGCCAGGCCGATCAGCATCACCAGGCCGATCTGGGCATAGACGTTGAGCTCCTGGCCCCGCAGCAGCAGCGCGAAGAACGCGCCGGCCACGGCGATCGGGGTACCCAGCAGCACCGAGAAGGGCAGCGACCAGCTCTCGTACTGGGCGGCGAGGATCAGGAAGACACAGAGCAGCGAGAAGCCGAAAATGACCGCCGGCGAGATACCCTGCTGCGCTTTCTGTTCCTGGAACGACATGCCCATGTAGTCGAAGCCCATTTCGTTGGGCATCGTCTCGGCAAAGACCTCCTCGAGCGCCCGCATGACCTGCGCCGAACTGAAACCGGGCGCCGCCGAGGCATTGATCTGCGCGCTGCGGTAGAGGTTGTAGCGCATCGTGAATTCCGGGCCCGAGATGTTGCGGATCGAGGTCAGCGCCGAGAGCGGCACCGCCTCGCCCTTGCTGTTGCGCACGTAGAACTGCCCGACGTTCTCGATGTTGGTCCGGTACTCCCCCTCGGCCTGGACATAGACCTGCCACTGGCGTCCGAAGCGGTTGAAGTAGTTGATGAAGCCGCTGCCGAGGAAGCTCTGCAGCGTCTTGTACACATCGTTGATGTTGACGCCCTGCTTGAGTACCTTGTCCTGGTCCACTTCGATGAACAGCTGCGGCACGGTCGGCCGGAAGGTCGTCGAGACGCTGGCCAGTTCCGGACGCTTCTTCGCCGCGTCGATGAACTTGGTGGTGTTCTCGGCGAGGAAGGCGATGTCCTTGCCGGCCCGGTCCTCGAGGATGAAGGTGGCGCCGCCCGAGGTACCCACCCCCTGGATCGCCGGCGGCGGGAAGGCGAAGCCGATGGCGCCGCTGAGCCCGCCGAGCTTTTTCGTCAGCTCGGCCTTGATCGCGGTGTACTGCTCTTCGGGCTTCTTGCGCTCGGCCCAATCCTCCAGCGTGATGAAGAAGAAGGCGCTGTAGGTATTGGTCACCTGGCTGAGCAGGCTGTAGCCGACAACCGTGGTGGTGTACTTGACGCCCGGCGTCGAAATGATCAGCTCTTCGGCCTGGCGGGCGATCTCCGACGTGCGCTGCAGCGACGACGCATCGGGGAGCTGGATGCCGGCGAAGACGTAACCCTGGTCCTCGTCCGGCAGGAAGCCGGCCGGGACGACCTTGCCGAAGAACCCGATACTCGCGGCAACCGCGACCAGGAAGACGAGGCTGATCGCGCTCCGGCGGATGGCGAGCCGGCAGATGCCGACGTAGCCGCCGGTGACCCGTCCGAATACCCCGTTGAACCAGTCGTAGAATTTCTGCAGCGGGCCGCTGCCCTTGACCTTCGGCTTGAGCAGCAGGGCGCAGAGCGCGGGGCTCAGGGTCAGCGCGTTGAACGCCGAGATGATCACCGAGATGGCGATGGTGACCGCGAACTGCTGGTAGAGCTGGCCGGTGATTCCGGGAATGAAGGCAGTCGGCACGAAGACGGCGGCCAGGATGACGGCGATGGCGATGACCGGGCCGGTGACTTCCTCCATCGCCCGGATCGTCGCCTCCTTGGGCGTCATGCCATGCTCGATGTGATGCTCGACCGCTTCGACGACGACGATGGCGTCGTCGACGACGAGGCCGATGGCCAGCACCAGGCCGAACAACGACAGGGTGTTGATCGAAAAACCGAACATCGGGAAGAGCATGAAGGTGCCGACCAGCGACACCGGCACCGCCAGCAGCGGAATCAGTGTCGCACGCCAGCCCTGCAGGAAGACGAAGACGACGATCATCACCAGGACCAGCGCTTCGATCAGGGTGTGCTGGATTTCCTTGATCCCTTCGGTCACCGAGAGCGTCGTGTCGAGGGCGACGACGTAATCGAGGTCGGGCGGGAAGCTCTGCTTGAGCTTTTCCATCAGTTTCTTGGCGCCGTTGGCGGACTCGAGGGCGTTGGCGCCCGGCATCAGGTAGAGCGCCACGAGGGCGGCAGGCTTGCCGTTCAGCCGCCCCTCCTGGCTGTAGGTCTGGGCGCCGAGTTCGATGCGGGCGACGTCACTGACCCGGACGATCGAGCCGTCGGGGTTGGCACGCAACACGATGCGGCCGAACTCCTCTTCGCTCTGCAGGCGGCCCTGGGCGCGTACCGCGTAGGTGAATTCCTGGCCCGCCGGGACCGGCTCCGCTCCGATCGTGCCGGCCGGATTGACCGTATTCTGGGCGTTGACCGCGTTGATGATTTCCGGAATCGTGATATTCAGCTTGGCCAGCTGGTCGGGCCTGACCCACAGCCGCAACGCGTACTGGCCAGCGCCGAAGACGGTGACGCTGGCGATGCCCTTGACCCGCGTCATCTGGTCGTTGATGTTGATGTAGGCGTAGTTGGCGAGGAAGACGTTGTCGTAGGTGCCATTCGGCGAGTAAATCCCGAACATGATCAGCGGCGACGAAGTCGACTTGGCCACGGTGACACCGTAGTTGCGCACGTCCGACGGCAGTTGCGATTCGGCCTGGCCCTGGCGCATCTGGGCGAGCAACTGGTCGGTGTTGGCGTCGGTACCCAGGTCGAAATTCACCGTTAGCGTCGACTGGCCGTTGTTGGCATTGATCGAGTACATGTAGTTCATGTTGTCGACCCCCGACATCTGCTGCTCGATCGGGGTGGCGACCGCCTGCTCGAGGGTCAGCGCGTCGGCGCCGGTGTAGGTGCTGCTGACCTTGATTTCCGGCGGCACGATGTTCGGGAACTGGGCCGTCGGCAACCCGGACATGGCGACCAGGCCGATGATGGTCATCAGGATCGAGATGACCATGGCGACGATCGGCCGGTTGATGAAGAACTTCGACATGGTTGCTTACCCCTTGGCTGCCGGCGCAGGCACCGCGGGTTTATCCTGGGCCTTGGCCGGATTCGCGGCGGCGAAGGGTTTCGGATCGACGGTCATTCCCTGGCGGACCTTCTGCGTCCCCTCGGCGATGATCTTCTCGCCCGGCTGCAGGCCCTTGCTGACGATCCACTCCCCGCCAATCCGCTCGCCGACCGTCACCGGACGGATCTCCACCTTGTTGTCGGCGCCGACCACCGCCACCAGGTACTTGCCCTGGATTTCGGTGACCGCCCGCTGCGGCACCAGCAGCGCGCCTTTGTCGACCGACATCGTCGCCCTGACCTTGCCGTACTGGCCGGGGCGCAGCAGGTTGTCCGGATTGGGGAACAGCGCGGCGACCTTGAAGGTGCCGGTCGACACATCGACCTGCCGGTCGAGCGCCGAGGCCTTGCCCGGGTGCGGATAGAGCGAACCATCGACGAGGAACAGCTCGAGCGGCATGCCTCCCGGCTTCTTGCCCGCGGCTACCGCCGCGCCGGCGACCTTGAGGTATTCACGTTCGCTGATATTGAAATAGACCTTGATCGGATCGACAGTCGACACCGTGGTCAACTCCGTCTGCATGCTCGGACTCAGCAAGTCGCCGATCTGGGCCTTAGCGATGCCGGCGATCCCGCTGACCGGCGAGGTGATCCGGGTGAACCCGAGATTGAGTTTCGCGGTCCGCAGCGAGGCCTCGGCGGCCTCCAGCGACGAGCGGGTCGAAAGCTCGGCACCGACGGCGTCATCGAGGTCCTTCTGGCTGACCGCATTCATCGCCGCCAGGGGCTTGATCCGGGCCAGGTTGGCCTTGGAGGTCTCATGGCGCGCTGCCTGCTGGGCGCGCACGCCCTTGGCTTCGTCGACCGCGGCCTCGAAGGTGCGCGGGTCGATCTCGAACAGCGGCTGCCCCTGTTTCACGAAGTCGCCTTCCCGGTAGTTCTGCCGGATCAGGTAACCGGTGACCTGCGGCCGGATCACGGCATTGACGTTGCCGTCAAGCGATCCGATCCATTCGACATAAATCGGCACGTCGCGCTGGCTGACGCCGACCACCTCGACCACCGGCGGCGCAGGAGGCGGCGGCGCGGCCTTGTCGCAGGCTGCCAGAAAGATGCTGCTGATGATGGCGAAGACGATCAGTGAGGATTTCATGGCATTCTCGGTGGACGCATTTGAACTGACCGATGATACTAACGTAACCACAAGGCGCTGCCTACACCTGCAACCACACACCCCATGCCATTCTGCCTTCCCCGAGCCCGAAGTGTCGTCGCCGCGGCCGCCATCGCTCTTGCAGCCGCGTCGGGCCATGCACAGATACCCGGCCTTCCCGCAGCATCACCTGCGCCGGCCACCCAAGCCCCCGCAGCGACGGCGGTCGCGGGTGACCCGCGCGCCCTCGCCGAAGCGCAGCTTGCCGAGGCTCGCCGCCAACAGGAAGCGGCGCGGATCGAAGACGGCAGCGCGACGGCCACTGGCGACCTGCCCGCAACGGAGCGCCAGCGCCTCCTCGACCGGCTCGTGCTCGCCTACGGCGAGCGGGTAAATCTGCTCGACGAAGCCGCAACCATCAGGAAGTCCCTAGCGGAAGATCAGAACCAGCCGGCACAATACGTGGAGTTCTCGGGGCCGCCGCCCTATCCGACGTTGCGCATCGATGCCTTGCGCGACGAGTTCGACCTGTTGCGCGAGCGGCTGAAACACCGCGAATCGACCAGGCAGGTGCTCGAAAGCCAGAAGCAGGGCTTGATCGCCGCGCAGCGCCGCGCCAGCGAAGCGCTGCGCCTCGCCGATGACCGGTTGGCCCGGGCAAAGGGCGATGCGGAACTCGCCGTCGGACGCGCGCAACGCGAGGTCGCTGCGCTGCGCCTGCAATTGAGCGAGGCGCAACTGACCAACGTCAGCGTCGCCGTTCAGAGCGTGCAAGAAGAGATCCGGGCCCTCGAACTATCGGCGGCCGAGACCCAGCGCCTGGTCACCCGCGTTCTGGCAACGCAGACATTGAGCAAGGAAGATGTCGAGAAGGAACAGGCGAAACTGCGTGATGCACTGGACCGGTTGACTGCGGACATCGACCGCCGGGCGGCCGCCAATACCCGGCGCTTGGCCGAGCGCGAACAACTGGCCAGTTCGCGCCCGAAGCGCGGCGAAAGCGACGCCGGTGACCGGCAGCTGAAACTGCTCGACGAAACGCTCGAAACCGGCCGCATGGAAATGATGGCGCTGCGCTGGCTGCAGACCCTGGTGCGACACAGCATCGACAGCTGGGACCACCGTCTGGTGATGCTCGGCAGCGCGGACGCGGCAGGGCGGGAGTCCGCCATCGCCCAGCTGGGACACATCAAGGCCGACCTGGAGACCAAGCGGCCACTCCTGCGCGAACTCGAAGCCGGCGAGCAGGAAGCCGTCGACAAGCAGGAACTGCGCCTCAAGGACACCCTGCTTGACAGGGAAGCAAGTGCCCGCGAATCGGCCATCCTTGAAGCGCAAAAGCAGCGCGTGCAGGCGATCCAGCGCGTCGAGCTGGCCATCACCAGGCTGGACCGGCAACTGGGACGCTGGCTGGGCGACGCCGGCGTGACGGCCGGTTCCGATGCGCCGCGCGACTGGAAAGTTACGGCATTTCGGGCCCTCGCATTGATAAAGCAGGTCTGGAATTTCGAACTATTCGCCGTCGAGGATTCGACGATCGTCGAGGGCAAGACAGTCACCACCTCGTATGGCGTCACCGTCGGCAAGAGCATCGGGATGTTGCTCCTCTACGCGCTGGCCTACTGGCTGTTCGCGAAGCTGACTCGCGTCCTGGAGCGCCTGATGGTCAGCCGATTCAAGGTCGATCCCCAGGCCGCCAGCGTGGCCCGCCGCTGGATGATGATCGCCGTGTCGGTCGTGCTGATCATCCTGATCCTCAACCTGGCGCGCATACCGCTGACCGCCTTCGCCTTCATGGGCGGCGCGCTGGCCATCGGCATCGGCTTCGGTACCCAGACCATCATCAAGAACGTGATCAGCGGCATCATCATCCTGTTCGAGCGCAAGATCCGGGTCGGCGACATCGTCGCCATCGGCGGCACGACCGGCCACGTCACCGCCGTCGACCTGCGCGCCTCGACGGTGCGCAGCTTCGATGGCGTCGAGGCGCTGGTGCCGAACTCGACCTTCCTCGAAAACCAGGTGGTCAACTGGACCTACTCCAACTCGCGCATCCGCCGCGAAATAAAGATCGGCATCGCCTACGGCTCGCCGGTGCGCCAGGCGGCCGAGGTCATCGCCGGCTGCGCCGCGGAACATGGCCAGGTGCTCAAGGATCCCCCGCCGGAGGTCTATCTCGAGGATTTTGGCGACAATGCCATCCTGATGGTACTGATCTTCTGGGTCGAGCTGTCCCCGACCCTCAGCGGCCGCCGGGTGGACAGCGACCTGCGCTTCATGATGGAGAAACGCCTGGCTGCGGCCGACATCGCCATCCCCTTCCCGCAGCGCGATGTGCACCTCGATGCCGGCAAGCCGATTCCGGTGCATGTGGTGCCGCCCCCCCAAGCGGGCGCCTGACCGCGGGTCCGGCGGCTATTTCGTCGCGCCGTGCCGCTTCTCGCGCGGCGGCGGCGCGCCGAGGGTGATGGTGTAGAGGACATCCAGCGCGTTGTCCGTCCCCGCGCGCAGGATCAGCGACAACTGCCGGCTCAGCGCCACGCTCAGCTTGACCACGCTACCCGCCTTGCCCAGTGCCTGTTCGTAGGAAAGCATGGCATTCCCCGTGAGCCGCTTGCCGACCATCAGCACCTGGTTGCCGGTCGCCGACTGGGTGTCGAAACTGCTCCCGACCACCCGGCTGGATATCTGGCGCCCGCCGCTGTCACCGACCTGGCCCTGGCGCACGCCGAGCTGGTCGATGCCGACCCCGCGCCTGATCTGTTGCACGACGCCGCCCGCCTCGTTGCCGAGTAGGCTGCCGGCCGCCGCCAGCAGCACGGTCGCATCGGCGGCGCCGCTCTGCTCCGGGCCATGGCCGAGCACCAGCCAGGAGAGCTTCTCCACATCCGGCACCTCGGGGTCGGAAATCAGGCGTACCACCGGCTTCTGCGCCGTACCGCCGAGTTGTACCCCGGCCTCGACCGGCAACCCGGTGCGCACCGCACGCACATCGAGGGCCGGATTGTCGAGTAATCCACGGAAGGTCAGGATGCCGCGCTCGATCTCCAGTTCCTGGCCATAGGCGTCGAAGCGCCCGTCGCGCATGCGGATGCGCCCCTCGGCCCGCGGCAGGTCGCGGCCCTGCGCACGCAACTGCAGGGTACCGGCCAGACGCGTCTCGAGCCCGGCCCCGCTGAACAGGAAACGCCGCCCGAGATCGGCTTCGAGATCGAGATCGAGGCGCGGACGTACACCGCGGTTGCCGGCCTGCCCATTCGCGCTGCGCACCTGGACATCTTCGGAAAGTTGGGGCGTGCCCATCGGCGCCAGTTGCCA
>Ga0114938_1002696_pt1 | contig 10993 bp, 5 predicted proteins | sample AshMeaBigSpring_FD_88675 | JGI IMG/M metagenome (GOLD analysis project Ga0114938, IMG submission 88675) | Groundwater microbial communities from Big Spring, Nevada to study Microbial Dark Matter (Phase II) - Ash Meadows Big Spring | ecosystem: Environmental > Aquatic > Deep subsurface >...
CGCAAGATCCTTGTTAGGATGAGATCCTCATCCATCGATTCCCCCGGACGCCAGAGCCCGGCCGGCACGCGGGCCCTGAAGATGGTTCCGGCGGGCTGCCCGTCCCCGATCTTCTCGCAGATGCGAAATCTTCCGGTGGGCGTCCGGTAGCTGCCGTTCTCAAAACCCGTGCCCTTGGCGGCCGTGGAAACCGGGAACCGCCGGATGCGGCGGCTCCCGCGAAACACTCCGAGGCTCTGGTCCGGAATCGAGACGACGAGACGGATCGCGGATCTCATGGCGGAGTGAGGACGAGAATGGCATTGTGGCCGCCCATCCCGTGGGAGAGCTTGGCCACCGGCCCGGATGCGGTGAGCGGCAGGTCCGGAAGCACGAAACCCTCGGGCGGATGCAGGCCGGGAAGATTGGGAGGCAGGCTCCCGTTTCCAAGGAAAGCGGCGAGGACCGCGCTTTCCAACAGGCCGCTGGCTCCGATGGTGTGGCCGAAGAACGGCTTCAAAAGATGCAGCGTGGGACGGACGTCGGGAAACGCCCTGGCCAGCGCCGCGGGGTCGGCCGTGGCCTGGACGGCGGTGCCCGTGGCGTGCGGGCAAACCGCCAACGGACGGAGCGCGGCTTCCCGCAACGGTTTCATCAACTCCGGGGTGCGGCCTCCATCCCGCGGAATGCCCACCGGATCGGAGGCGTCGGAGTTGCATCCATAATGGGCGAGCAGACCATGTTTCGCGGCTCCGGAACCGATTGCCATGGCCGCCGCACCCTCCGCCGGAACAAAGCCGGAGGTGCCGGGGCGGTAGGGATCGGACCTCATGTCATGGGTCAGGATGCCGGAGGCGGCGTAGTTGTCCAACAGCAAGGGCACGAGCGGCAGGTCCACCGCCACGGCCAGCGCGCGGGGCGCGGCACCACATTTCACGAGCATCATCGCGATGCCGATGGCATCCAAGCCCGCGGAGCAACCGCTGGCCAGCACATGGTTCGGTCCCGTGATCTGGAACTCGATGCTGATGGCGGTGGCGGGTTCGCTGTGGATGGTGTTGCTGGCGGCCATCAACCGGAAGGGCCGTCTGCCGGGCCAGGGGCCGAGCCAGCCTGCGGCGTTTCCGCGGCTGGTGCCGACCACCAGCGCCGCGTCCCTCAGATCGTCGGAAGACCATCCCGCATCCGTGATCGCCTGGCGCGCCACATGCAGAGCCGCCATGGTCGCAGGGCTCCACTTCCGGTGGGTGAGCAGCGAACGGTCCTCGATCCACGCTCCGGGTCCCGATGCGTGAGGACTCTCCGGCCCGAGGAGTTCCCCCAGCTTGCGGAAAGGCACATGATGCCGCAACACCGCCTGGAGGTGCGATTCAACATCCGTCCCGAGCGCGGACAAGGTGCCAAGACCAACAATGGAAAGCGGTGCGTCGATGGCCACGCGTATCAATCATGCGGGTTGCCGCAATTCCAAAATCGCCCATGTCATGCCAAGCGTCGATTACAGGGTGATTTGCGCGCCCAACTCGACGACCCGCCCCGGAGGAAGCTGGAAGTAGGCCGTGGCCGGGGATGCGTTGCGCGCCATGATCGCGAAGAGCGAGAGCCGGATGCGATCGATGAACGTCGCCTTTTTTCCGACGCCGTAGGTTTCGCTTCCGAGGAAATAGGTCGCCTTGCCCGGCTGGAACCGGATGCTTTCCGGGAGCCTGGATTTCAGGGCGTCCGGCACGTCCGGAGTTTCCGCGAAGCCGAACTTGAGAGTCACGCGGTGGACCCCTTCACCCAGTTCCTGATGTTCGAGCATCTCGTCCTTTCCGGCATAGGGTTGGTCGAGCGTCATCACATGCAGCAGAATCACCCGTTCGTGGAGCACCTGGTTGTGCTTCAGGTTGTGAAGCAGCGCGGTGGGCACCTGGGTTCCCTTGCCGCTCATGTAGATGGCCGTTCCGGAAACCCGGTGGATGTGGCCTTTCCTGAGATCCTGTAGCAGGACGTCCACCGGCAGGGCGTCCTTGGAGATGCGCGCATAGAGCCGCTCGCGGCCCCAGATCCAGATCAGCATCAACACCATCACGGCTCCGCCGATCACCAGCGGGAACCATCCGCCGTGGATGATCTTCAGCGAGTTCGCCCCCAGGAACGCACCGTCAAGCGATAGGAACAATCCGGTCAGGACCGCGGCTTTCGGCAGAGACCAACCCCATGCGGAGCGCGCCGCGGAAAAGAACAGGATCGAGGTGATCGCCATGGTGAGGGCGATCGCGATGCCATAGGCTCCAGCCAGTGCGGCGGAGGTTTTGAAGGAGATCACCAACAGGATGCAGGCCGCGGCGAGCATCCAGTTCACGCTGGGGACATACACTTGGCCGACCGAGTGTTGCGAGGTGTAGCGGACGCGGAAACGCGGCAGGCACCCGAGCTGAATCGCCTGCGTGGTCAGTGAAAACGCCCCGGATATGAGCGCCTGGCTGGCGATGATGGCCGCGGCGGTGGCCAGCAGCGTGAGCGGAAACTGGAGCGGCTGGGGAGCCAACAGGAAGAAAGGGCTGCGGATCGCGGACGGATCCGCCGTGAGCAATGCGGCCTGTCCCAGATAGTTCAGCACCAGGGCCGGCAAAACGACGGCGAACCAACCGAGGCGGATCGGCCGCGCGCCGAAATGCCCTAGATCCGCGTAAAGGGCCTCGCCGCCGGTCACTGCGAGAAACACCGCCGCCAGCAGCGGAAACGCGTGTTTCCACTCCCGGACGAGGAACAGCAATCCCTCAGAGGGGCTCAACGCGAACAACACCTGCGGATGGGACCACAGGGCGCGGACACCGAGCAAGGCGATGGTCGCAAACCACAACAAGACCACCGGTCCGAAGAGTCCGCCGACTTTTCCCGTGCCAAACTGCTGGATGGTGAATAGCCCGGCGAGAATCGCCACCGAGGCGGGCACCGCCCAGCCGGAGAACACCGGTGCGCTCACTGACAGTCCCTCCACCGCACTCAGCACCGAGATGGCCGGCGTCAGCATGCCGTCCGCATAGATCAGCGCCGAGCCCGCGAGGCCGAACAGCAGGATGCGCTTTGGATCCCTTCCCCCGAGGTGTTTGACGGCACCCCGGATAAGCGCGGAGAGAGCGAGGATGCCGCCTTCTCCCCGGTTGTCCAACTTGAGGATCACGAAGAGGTATTTCGCGGTGACCACCAGCAAAAGGGACCACACCACCAACGATGCCGCCCCGATCAGGTTGCGCGGATCGATGGGCGCGCCGTGGGTTCCGGAAAAACATTCGCGGAAGGCATAAAGCGGGCTGGTTCCGATGTCGCCATACACGACTCCGAGAGCCGCAAACGTGGTCACCAACAACTTCGGGTGATGGCCATGGTGGCCGGAGTGGGAGTCGTTCATCGTCGCGGCGCGGAGCGGCCGCGCGCCTCTAAAACCATTTCGCCCCGGCCCTGACCAGAGAAAACACCAGTCCTCACAGCATGTGGGAGAACATCGCGTCCCGCAGCTTCGGTTCGAACCAGGTGCTCTTGGGCGGCATGATTCCACCCGCGTCGGCGATGTCCATCAGATCCTCGATACCGGTCGGGAACATCGAGAACGCGCAGGCGAATTCGCCGGAATCGACGAGTTTCTCCAATTCCGCCGTGCCGCGGATGCCGCCGACGAAGGAGATCCGCTTGCTGGTCCGCGGGTCCTGGATGTCGAAAAGCGGGGCGAGAATCTCGGTTTGGAGGAGGGAAACATCGAGCAGATCGATGGCGGACCGCCCGCTGGTGAACTGGGGACGGAAGGTCAGCCCGTGCCATCTGCCTCCGATATAGAAGGCGAGTTCGTGTTTCCGGGAGGGGACCGGAGCCCCGTTTTCCCTGATTTCGAAGACGCGGCCGAGGGCGGCGAGCACCTCCTCCGGTGTGCGCCCGTTGAGGTCCTTGAGCACCCGGTTGTAAGCCAGGATGTTCATCTGGTTGTGCGGAAAAATCACGGTGAGGAAACCCGTGCTGCCACCCGCTCCGTGGCGGCTCTGGAATACGCGGCCCGCCGCGGCGCTGCGATGATGGCCGTCGGCGATGTAGAGCGCCGGGAGCTTCGCGAACTCGGCGACGAGGAAATCGATGTCCGCCACGTCGGAGACCGGCCAGGAACTGTGGCGGACTCCATCGGGCGCGGTGAAATCGACCTCGGGCTCGGCCGCGGTGATTCGCGAAACCAGCGAGTCAATGGCGGGAACCGCCTTGTAAGTCAGAAACACCGGACCGGTCTGGGCGTCCAGCGCCTCGATATGGCGCACGCGATCGTCCTCCTTGTCCGGACGGGTCAACTCATGCTTCTTCACGATGTTCTCCAGATACTCCGTGCAGCTTGCCAGGCCCACGAGACCGATCTGCCGGTGCCCTCCCATCACCTGCCGATAGAGGTGGAACATCGGAGCCGGATCACGGCGCAACACCTTGTCAGCGATGAGTTTCAGGAAATTTTCGCGACCCTTCGCATAAACGGCGTCGGAGTAGAGATCCGTGCCTTCCGGAAGGTCGATCTCGGGCTTGCTGACGCGCAGGAAACTCAGCGGGTTGCCCGCCGCCATTTCCTTCGCCTCGTCGGAGGACATGACGTCGTAGGGCAGTTCACAGACGCGCGATGCGAGCTTCGGGTCGGGACGGAGGGCGGCGAAGGGAGTGACGGTGGCCATGGGAAAGGGCCGGAACCATAGGAGCACAACAAGCCGGCGCAAGGCCAACCCTGTGCCAATCTGCAAAAAATCGCCGTGGCCTGTCCCGCCGGTTGGCACTTCCAACCCGGGGAATCATCAGGGAATGGTCACGTCCACCCGCCCGAAAAGCCGTTGGGCGGGAGCCCCGGAGACGGGCATCCGAACCATCACGCGCTCCCAGTCCGCGTCGATCGGGGTGACGCTGGTGGTTCCCGTCATCGGCGAGAACGTTCCCAAGTCGAGCGACGCCTTGGGCGTGTAGATCAATCCGCCGTTCTTTCTTCGCAGGTATTCGACAGAGAAGGCGGCCTGGGCACCGCTCCGGTCCAACTGGAAAAAAGGCAGACCCGAGTTACCCCCACCCTTCGGCAGGGTCCGGACGTCCGGGCCCGCCGGATTCAGATTGAAGGCGAACTTCAAGAGGTTCGGCACGCCGTCGTGGAAGGGAGTGGCCCCCGGCAACGCGGAAGGACCGCTCAATCCGCCCGCCGACGCCCAAGTGCCGAAAAGGGCCGGCGCGGACCCCACGGTCAGCGCGACCTCGGACGAGAGATCGCTCGCCAGACCCGCCGAGTTGTATGCCTGGACTCTGCAATAATAGGTCGTCCCGGCAGTCAGGCCGGAGAAACTGTGCGAGGTGGAGTTACCCACATCGAGGATCGTCGAATACGTTCCGCTCGTGGTCCCGAGATAAAGGACGTAACCCGCAACATCCGTTTCCGGGCTCGACTCCCAGACCAGAGGCAACTGGTTCTGGGCATTCACGGCCGTCACAAGGCCGATGGCGATGAGGGCGCTGCGGAAGCACATCAGGCCAAGACTTCCCGAAACACCCTTCCGGGTAGGAACTCGGACGGCTCCGTCAGTCAGGCGGCCGGGATTTTTGCGAAAAACCATGGAACAGGGAAGGATTTCAGGCCCGGGACGCCTCCCTCGGAGTTCGAGCTGGAGACCGAACCGACCGGCAGGCATCAGGGGGCATCGAGGATCATGGGCCCACCACCAGACCGGGAAGAGTGACGTCAACCCTGCCGAAACGCATCTTGGCGGTTCCCGCATTCATCTGGACCTTCACCCGTTCCCAATCCGCATCGATGGCGGTCACAGTGGTCGTTCCGCTCATGGTGGAGTAATTCTTGAGGTCCGTGCTCACCTTGGGCGTATAAACCAGCCCGGCGAGCTTGCGCCTCAGGTATTCGACCTTGAAAAGCGGCTGGGCTCCGGACCGGTCCATCGTGAAAATCGGCAAGCCCGCCGTGCCGGTTCCGCTCTGCAACATCCGGCAATCCGGTCCCCCGGCGTTGAGGTTGAAGGCGAATTTCACCAGGTTCGGCACGCCGTCGGCAAAGGGCGAAACTTTGGTGTCGGCGAGCAATCCTCCCAGTCCGCCGTTGGCAGCCCACGTATCGAACGCGCCGACGGCTTCCGGGATCGTGAAGGTGAGCACACTGGACAGCTCGCTCACCTGGTAGGTGGAGTCATAGGCCTGAACGGCGAAATAATAGGTGGTCGAAGGCGAAAGGCCCGTGAAGGCATGCGATGTGACCTTGCCGACGTTCTGGACCTTCGAAAAGGTGCCGCTCTTGGTCCCGAGCAAGACCTTGTAGCCGGCCACGCTCGCCTCTGGATTCGGATTCCACCCCACGGTCACGGAACTCCGGCCCAGAACCACCGCGGCGTCCGCACTCAGGACCGTGGCAAGAGGGATGACCAAAACAACGGCTCTCCTCACCAAACGGGCGACACGCGGAAACCAAAAGGCCGCCGCAGGTGGACGGAGAGGCCGGAAATGCCGGCAAATCGGGAAAAATGAATTCATGCGCGGCGCGGGAAAGCAGGAATGCGCCCGGTATGCAAGGGTCATGGTGCGACCAGGTAGGAATCGGGTTTGGGAACTTGGGTTCATGATCGAGTCTTTGAGTGGCATGGCCGCCGCCAGCCTGACGGCCACCGGCGTGCTAAACTTGAAACGATCAGAAAGAACCCTAACCATTTAACTTTTGCAAACAAAAAAGCCATCCCCGCCGGGAAACCTAAGTCGCTGGCTGTCTGGACCTCCTAACCGATAGAGCGTTGGAAAATGAAATACCCGGTAAATACGGCAGCCCCCCTCTTCCGGCAGCCTGCTGGGACGTCAGGGCCTGCGGGGCGGGTCCGGACGGCGGCTCCTCGCCAAATCGCGAAATCCGGGAAAACCGGACGCCCACCAGTCTTGACAGTCGGGGCACCGAAAAGCAGATTCCCAGCCCGTTTGCCCAAAAGAAGCCCGCGCCCGCCACATGGCGCGGAGTTCATGGCAGGCGGATTGCTTGAATTCCTTAATGTCTCGACAACCTTTCGGGTCGGTTTGACAACCTGCCGCCCCGTTCCGAACCAATCCTACCACTCCAGAATCCGATCCCCATGTCCGTTTCGCAGACATCCCCGCTTGGCTGGCCACAACCTCAGGGACTTTGGCATCCATCCCATGAGAAAGACGCCTGCGGCGTCGGCTTCATCGCCCACCTCAAAGGCAAGCGTTCCCACGACATCATCGCGAAAACCCTCACCATGAACGCCCAGATGGACCACCGGGGAGCCAGTGGTTCGGACCCGGCGACCGGTGACGGCGCGGGCATGCTGGTCCAGATGCCGGACAAGTTCCTGCGCAAGGAGATGGCCAAGAAGGGCATCGAGCTTCCGCCGGAGGGCGATTACGGCTCGGGAGTCGTGTTCCTGTCCCCGGAGCCAAGCGAGCGGGAAGCCGCCATGCAGGTCTTCGAACATGTGATCCGGGAGGAAGGCCAGAGGTTCATCGGCTGGCGTTCCGTTCCGGTGAAAAGCGAGATTCTCGGCAAGACCTCGGGCCGCTATGAGCCCTCCATCAAGCAGATTTTCATCGGGAAAAGCCCGGAAATCAGCAATCCGGAGGACTTCGAGCGCAAACTCTACCTCATCCGCCGCCGGGTGGCCTACTGGATCCGCAACAACGAGATGCCGAACAGCTTCACCGATGTCCACGGCAACAAGTCCAATTCCTTCCCCGGAGCCTCCTACCTCTACATCACCAACCTCTCGGCCCGCACGATGGTTTACAAGGGCATGCTCACGCCCTGCCAGCTCTCGGAGTATTTCCCGGACTTCCACGATCCGGACTTCGAATCGGCCCTGGCGCTGATGCACACCCGCTTCTCCACCAACACCTTCCCGAGCTGGTCGCGCGCCCACCCCAACCGCTTCATCGCCCACAACGGCGAGATCAACACGGTCATGGGCAACGCGAACTTCATGAAGGCCCGCCAGGCCCTCTGCCAAAGCCCGAAATACGGCGACGACATCAGGGAACTCTTCCCCGTCATCAATGAGGACGGTTCGGACTCCGCCCGCTTCGACAACGCGCTCGAATTCATGCACTTCGGCGGCTATGACCTGGTCCATGCCGTGATGATGATGATCCCGGAGCCGTGGGAGCGCCACACGATGATGGACGATGACAAGAAGGCCTTCTACGAGTTCCACGCCTGCATGATGGAGCCATGGGACGGCCCCGCCTCCATCACCTTTTCGGACGGCACCCAGATCGGTGCCGTGCTCGACCGCAACGGCCTCCGCCCGAGCCGCTACTATGTCACCGAGGACGACCTCGTCATCATGGCCTCCGAGGTCGGCGTCATCCCGGACCTCGACCCGCTCACGGTGGTCGAAAAAGGCCGCCTGCGCCCGGGCCGCATGTTCCTCGTGGACATGAAGGAAGGCCGCATCGTGCCGGACGAAGAGGTGAAAAAACGCGTCTATTCCGCCAAGCCCTACAAGAAGTGGCTGGATGAAAACCGCGTGTTCCTCAAGGATCTTCCGGATGCCAAGGACGCCAAGGACGTCGAAAAAGACCGCATCCTGGAGCGCCAGCTCGCCTTCGGATACACCTACGAGGACCTCCGCATGCTGCTCGGACCCACGGCGTCCACCGGCGTCCAGCCGATTGCCTCGATGGGCAACGACACGCCGCTCGCGGTACTTTCGGACAAGCCGAAACACCTCTATCAATACTTCAAGCAGATCTTCGCCCAGGTCACCAACCCGGCGCTCGACTGCATCCGCGAGGAACTCGTCACCGCCACCGAAACCTTCATCGGCTCCGAGGGCAACCTGCTTGATCCCGGACCGCACAGCTGCCGGATGATCCGTCTGGACAATCCGCTTCTCGACAACAAGCAGCTCGCCAAACTCCGCGAGGTCTCGCTGGATGGCTTCAAGTCCATCACACTCGACGCCCTCTTCCCCGCGGATCAGGGAGGCAAGGGACTGGAAAAAGCCTTCGACGAACTCTGCGCCGCGGCCGACAAGGCGATCACCGACGGCTACAACATCCTGATCGTCTCCGACCGCAACCTCAGTGCCGCACGCGCCGCGATGCCCACGCTGCTGGTCATGGGCGGACTCCACCACCATCTCGTCCGTTCCGGCACCCGCACCAAGGTTTCCATCATCCTGGAAACCGGCGAAGCCCGCGAGGTCCATCATTTCTCCACGCTCATCGGCTACGGAGCGGATGCCATCAACCCCTATATGGCCTTCGACTCCCTCCATCAGATGATCCACGATCAGATGCTGGACATGGATTTCGACAAGGCGGTGTACAACTTCCTCAAGGGTTCCATCAAAGGCGTCGTGAAAACCATGGCGAAGATGGGCATCTCGACGGTGGCCTCCTACCGCGGCGCGCAGATCTTCGAAACCATCGGCCTCAGCACCGATCTGGTGAACAAGTTTTTCTGCGGCACTTCCAGCCGTTGCGAAGGCTCGGACATCGACCAAATCGCCGAGGAAGCGCTCATCCGCCACCGCGTCGCCTTCCCGGACCGCCACATCGAAGCCGAGGAACAAGCGCTCGATTCCGGCGGCATGTATCAATGGCGCAAGGATGGCGAATACCACCTGTTCAACCCGGAAACCATCCACCTGCTCCAGAAAGCGGTGCGCACCGGCAGCTACGAGGTTTACAAGCAGTATGCCAAGAAGGTGAACGACCAGTGTGAGAACCTCTCCACGCTGCGCGGCCTGATGAAATTCAAGACCAAGCGCAAGCCTGTGCCGCTTGAGGAAGTGGAACCGGTCGAAGCCATCACCAAGCGCTTCAAGACCGGCGCCATGTCCTACGGCTCGATCTCGCAGGAAGCCCACGAAACGCTCGCCATCGCCATGAACCGCATCGGCGGCAAGTCGAACACCGGCGAAGGCGGCGAAGACCCGGAACGTTTCAAACCGATGCCCAACGGCGACAGCAAGCGCTCCGCCATCAAGCAGGTCGCTTCCGGCCGCTTCGGCGTCACCAGCGAATACCTCGTCAACGCCGACGAAATCCAGATCAAGATCTCGCAGGGTGCCAAGCCCGGCGAAGGCGGCGAACTCCCCGGCTCCAAGGTCTATCCCTGGGTCGCCAAGGTCCGCCACTCGACGCCCGGCGTGGGACTCGTCTCCCCTCCACCGCACCACGACATCTACTCGATCGAAGACCTCGCCGAGCTGATCCATGATTTGAAGAACGCCAACCCGCGCGCCCGCATCAACGTGAAGCTCGTTGCGGAAGTCGGCGTCGGCACCATCGCCGCCGGTGTGGCCAAGGCCCATGCAGATGTCATCCTCATCGCCGGTCACGACGGCGGCACGGGAGCGTCCCCGTCCTCCTCGATCTACAATGCCGGAGCCCCGTGGGAGCTCGGCCTTGCGGAAACCAACCAGATTCTCCTCCTCAACGACCTGCGCAGCCGCGTGGTGTTGGAAACCGACGGTCAGCTCAAGACCGGCCGTGACGTGGCCATCGCCGCGCTGCTCGGAGCCGAGGAATACGGTTTCGCCACCGCGCCGCTCGTCTCCGTCGGCTGCCTGATGATGCGCGTCTGCCAGAAGAACACCTGCCCGGTCGGCGTCGCCACCCAGGATCCGAAGCTGCGCAAGAACTTCGCCGGCAAGCCCGAGCACGTCGTGAATTTCATGACCTTCATCGCCATGGAAATGCGCGAGATCATGGCCGAGTGCGGCTTCCGCACCATCAACGAAATGGTCGGCCACGTGGAGTGCCTCGACACCAACGAAGCCACCGATCACTGGAAAGCCAAGGGCGTGGATCTCACCACCATCTTCCACAAACCCGACGTGGGCGATGAAGTGGGCGCTTATTGCCAGAAGGAACAGGACCATGGCCTCGCCGCGGCTCTCGACAACACGCACCTGCTCAAGATCTGCGAACCCGCCATCGAGCGTGGAGAAAAGGTCCGCGCCGAGCTTCCGATCATCAACATCAACCGCGTGGTCGGCACCATCACCGGCAG
>Ga0114938_1002697_pt1 | contig 10991 bp, 12 predicted proteins | sample AshMeaBigSpring_FD_88675 | JGI IMG/M metagenome (GOLD analysis project Ga0114938, IMG submission 88675) | Groundwater microbial communities from Big Spring, Nevada to study Microbial Dark Matter (Phase II) - Ash Meadows Big Spring | ecosystem: Environmental > Aquatic > Deep subsurface >...
CGTCTACGATACGGTGGGTGCCTTGGGCATTCCGGTACCCCATGCGGAAAGGCTCAACGACGTCATCGTCGGCTTCCATGACACGGACTTCTGTCCGATCGTCGAGCATGGGGTGCATGCCCTGGCGGTGGACGAGCGGCGCGGTCCCTACGCGCCGACGATCTGGCGTCAGCCGCAGTCGGGGGCCTTGGCGCCGGGGCAGTCCTGCCTCCAGGTCTGGTTCCCGGGCGTGCATTCCGATATCGGCGGTGGCTACGGCGACAAGGGAATCGGCGAGATCACCCTCGACTTCATGCTGCGCCGGGCCGCCGAGCACGGGCTGGTGATCGATGAGGGGCACCCCCTGCCCAGCCTCGATCTGGAGCGCTTGCCGGGCCAGCACGACTCCCTGGACGGGCTATGGAAGAAGGTCGGCCGCCTGTTCGACGATGTCGAGCGCCTGCGCCCGATCGGGGCCGAGGCCAGGGCGGGGCAGGGGGATCGTCGCCCCGAGGCCGCGGGGCGGGAGATGCTCCACTCCAGCCTGGTCGATAGGCTGGGGGAGGCGGTGAGCGTCGTGGAGGAGACCGACGATGGCGTTACGAGCCGTACCCTGAGCTACTGGCCGCCCAACCTCCCCTGGGGCAAGGACGAGATCTTGCGCGGGGCCGGGCTGGCGGTCTTCCGCGAAGGCGCCTGAGGTCGCAGACCTGCGCCCCGTGTGACGCCGGCGGTCATGACGGCGCCAGCCCCCCGGCAGGGCGCTGCAGGCGGCGAGGGCGGCGGGAAGGCGTAGGTTGACCAGGGGATGGATTCCGATTCCAATGGTGCCCCATGACCCTGGCCATCGTCCTCACCACCTGTGCCTATCTGTTGGGGTCCATCTCCAGCGCCGTGGTGGTCTGCCGGCTCATGGGGCTCCCGGACCCCCGCACCCAGGGGTCCAACAACCCCGGGGCGACCAATGTCCTGCGCATCGGCGGCAAGCGGGCGGCGGCCATCACCCTGCTGGGGGACAGCCTCAAGGGGCTGATCCCCATGCTGGCAGGGCACCTGTTGGAGGTCGGACCGGCGGTCCTGGCCGCCACCGGGCTCGCGGCCTTTCTGGGTCACCTCTTCCCGGTCTTCTTCGGGTTCCGGGGCGGCAAGGGGGTGGCTACGGCCCTGGGCGTCCAGATCGGGCTCTGGTGGCCCATCGGGCTCTCGGTGGCCACGGTATGGCTGTTCGTCGCCAAGGTCCTCAAGATCTCCTCTCTATCCGCCCTGGTCTCCATGGCCCTGGCGCCGGTCATCGTCTGGCTCTTCTGGCCCGAGCCGGTACTCCTGGGGATGCAGTTGGTGGTCAGCGGTCTGCTCTTCTGGCGCCACCGCAGCAACATTCGCAACCTGGTCTCGGGCACGGAGGAGCAGTTGGGCCAGGGTGCAGATCCACCCTCGCGGCCCTAGATCGGAGCGACCGGGGAGTCGGCCGGCGTCCTAAGACTGGGGATGCCCTCGCGGGCGGTCTAGGGTCCTGGGGGCAGGGCCTCTGTCCCGCCGACGGCCGTCGGGAAGGTCACGTCTTCGTAGACGGCATCCAAACCGCAGGCGAAGCCCAGGGACAGCAGCTCCAGGCGGCCATCCTCAGGGACAGGTTGCAGGACCCAGCCCTCAGGGTGACGCCGAAAGACCTCCACGGAGCGGACGCGCGAGTCGATCAGCACGTACTCCGCCAGGCTCGGCAGTTGGCGATAGGCGGCAAACTTTCCGCCCCGGTCGTAGCCCTCGGAAGACTCCGACAGGACCTCGATCACCACCTTGGCGCGCTGCTTGGCGGTCGGCTCGCCGGCGTCGGCCGCATCGCAGGTGACGAAGACGTCCGGGTAGAAGAACGCCTGGGCCCGCTCGACCCGCAGCTTCATGTCGGCCATGTAGACTCGGCACGGGCCTCCGCGCACATGGCCGCGCAACATCGCGAAGACGTTACCGGCGATAGTGACGTGCTCGTCGGTCGCGCCGGCCATGGCGAAGACCTCGCCGGCGACGTATTCATGCTTGATCGGCGAAACCACCTCGCCGGCCAGGTAGTCCTCGACGGTGATGCAGCGGGCCTCGGCAAGGCTGGGCATGGTGTTGCTCCGATGAGTAGGCGGCAGACCCAGTATAGCCGCCGACCCAGGTCCGCAATGCAGGTGCGATAACGGCGATGGCCGTTTGCCTGTTGCTCGCCAGCGCCCGGTGTGCAGAGAGGGGCTTGGAGCGCCCGGACGCCCAGGGAAAGGCAGCGTCGCGCACGGGCCTTTGCGTACGGCTGGCGGTCGGGTCGCCGCTTCTTTGAGTAGACTAAGGCGCCCGTCACGCCGGAGCCGCCCATGAGTCCAACATTCGCCGGTCGCCTCCAGCTCGGCTACCTGGGGGTGGTGCAGTTCCTCTTCCTGCTCACCTGGGTGGTGTACGCCATCTTTCTCGGCGATCTCTTCGACAGGCTTGGCCTGCCGAGGGAGTATGTCCCCAGGCTTCTATTGCTGGATCAGCTGCTGTTTGCCTGCGCCGATGTCCTGCTTGGTCTGTATGCGGATCGCGCCATGCGCCTTTTTCGGGGCTTGGCCTCGGTGGTGGTCGCCTTGAACCTGATTGCCTGTCTGGCCTTCATCGCCTTGCCAGCGCTGGCCACCGCGGCCCCTGAGCTGTTTCTTGGCCTGGCTGCTTTGTGGGTTCTGACCTCGTCGGTCCTGCGTGCACCCCTCTATGGCCTGATCGCGCGTCGGGGTTTCGAGCCAGAGCGGGCGACCGCCGTCTCGCTTCTGGGCATGGGCCTGGCCAGTGCCCTGGCGCCTTATCTCGGGGCTGTGTTAAAGGGTGTCGATCCGCTCTTGCCCTTCACCCTCTGCGGGGCGAGCCTGGCCCTGGCCACCCTGGGCTTCGCCGCCTGGGAGGTATCCCAACGACCGGTGGATGCCGTGGCGGACAGCGTACCGAGGCCGTCGTTCACGCGCGTGCAAAGGCTGTTGTTGGCCATGCTGTTGCTGGGGGCGGGGCTTCAGGTGCATGCCTTCGTTAACGCCGCACCCCTCTACAAGGGGTTCGCCGACCCCGCCTTCCTGCCCTGGCTGATGCCGGTGCTGTGGATTGGATTCAGCCTGGCGGTCAACCTCGGCGGCCTGGCCTTGGGACGGGTCGGGATGCAGCGCGGGTTTGCCCTCTCGGCCGCCACGGGTGCGCTGGCCTGCATCGGCTGCCTGGTCGCGCCGAGCCTGCCGGTGCTGATCGCCCTACAGTTTCTCGCGGGTATCGCCTGGGGCGGGGTCTTTCTGGCTGGACTCGGTCTGGCGAGTGATGCGGGCCGTCATGGGCGCGAGGGCCTCTTTATCGGCGCGCTCTTCGCCGGCCTCGCCTTGGGGGCAGCCAGTCGGATCGGTCTGACCCTGGCGGGCATCCCCTTCTCCCCGCAGCTCACGGTGCCGCTGGCGGCGTTGTTGTGGGGGGCCGGGACCCTGGTCTGTCTGCCGTGGCTGCGCAGACCCGTCGACCCCGCAGCACCGGCCTGACCAAGGCGCCACGGGGCCGGTGGTCCGGCGATTGTCGACATGAAAGCAGCCGATTGCGACGGGCAGCGTTGCGCCGCGCTTTGTGGGTCCCCCCGAGGGCTCGTCTGCCGTGGCTGACCTAGATCTCAGGGCCTTGCACGAGCGCCTCGACGCGGGCCTGGCGGCCATGGACGTCGCCGCGGCGCCGGCGCAGCGCGATGGGCTGATTGCCTACCTCGCCCTGCTGGCCCAGTGGAACCGTGCCTATAACCTCACGGCGGTGCGAGACCCAATGGAGATGGTACCCCGCCACCTGTTGGACAGCCTCTCAGTGGGTCCCTACCTCTTCGGCGGCTCCATCCTGGATCTGGGTACCGGGGCCGGCCTGCCTGGGATTCCTTTGGCCCTGCTCAACCCCGAGCGCCGCTTCTGGCTCCTGGATGGCAATGGCAAGAAGGCCCGCTTCGTCCGCCACGCGGTGATGCAGCTTGGGCTGACCAACTGCGAGGTGGTGCAGGCCCGCATGGAGTCGTATCGGCCAGGGCGAAAGTTCGCTACCATTGTCGCCCGCGCCGTGGCCACCCTGTCCGAGCTCAAGACCTTGGCCGAGCCGCTCCTGGAGCGCCCCGGGCGACTGCTGCTTATGAAGGGGCGTGCCCCGGAGGCGGAGCTCAGGGACCTGTCTCTCTGCCCGGCGGCCGTCCTGGTCCATCGCCTGGATGTGCCCTGGGCCGGCGGCGAGCGCCACCTCGTCGAGGTCCGCTGGCAGTAAGGTCCTGACGGTGTATCCCTGATCGGCGATGGGCTGCCGCATAGCCCGGCGGCTGCCCTCGCCCCGCCCCTCTCGAATGACGGGCCTTTGTGCTTCGCGACTTCCACGGTATGCCCATGGCCAGAATCATCGCCATCGCCAATCAGAAGGGCGGCGTCGGCAAGACCACCACCGCAGTGAACCTGGTCGCCTCCCTGGCTTCGATGCAGAGGCGGGTGCTGCTGGTGGATCTGGATCCTCAGGGCAACGCGACCATGGGCTGCGGGGTGGACAAGCAGCTCTGCGAGCGCACCACCTGCGACGTCCTGCTGTCCGGTACCAACCTTCGGGAGTGCATACAGCGAGTCGCGCAGCCGAGCCCCGGCTTCGACCTGCTGCCGTCCAACGGCGACCTCACCGCCGCCGAGGTCGGCCTCCTCGATTCACCCAGGCGCGAGCGCAGCCTGGCCCAGATCCTGGGGCCGGTGGCCGATGCCTATGAGCTGGTGGTCATCGACTGCCCGCCGTCGCTCAATATGCTGACCCTCAACGCCCTGGTGGCCGCCGACGGGGTTCTGATCCCAATCCAGTGCGAGTACTATGCGCTGGAAGGCCTCTCGGCCCTGCTCGACACCATCGGCCAGGTGCGCGCCACGCGCAACCCGGGGCTTCAGGTGGAGGGTATCCTGCGCACGATGCACGACCCGCGCAACAACCTCGCCAACCAGGTCTCCACCCAATTGATCAACCACTTTGGCGGTCAGGTCTACCGCACCATCATCCCCCGCAACGTCCGCCTGGCCGAGGCCCCGAGCCACGGCCTGCCGGCGATCCTCTACGACAAGGTCTCCCGCGGGGCGGTGGCCTATCTGGCCCTGGCGAGCGAGGTCCTGCGCCGCCAGGAACGCCCGCTGGCGGCGGCCTGACGCCATGGCCGCGGATGGACCATCGGTGAACACCAAGCGCCGAGGCCTGGGTCGAGGGCTGGACGCGCTGCTGGGGGGCCTGCGGGACCACCAGCACGAGGGCGGTGAGGCGATGACTGAGGGGCATGGGCGCACGGCGACCGATGGCCCGGTGACCCGTCTGCCGGTGGACCTGATCCGCCGAGGGCGCTATCAGCCGCGCCGCGACTTCGATCCGGACAGCCTGCGCGAGCTCGCCGACTCCATCGCCGCCCAGGGGGTGATCCAGCCCATCGTGGTGCGGCCGATCGGCGAGGGCCACTACGAAATCATCGCCGGGGAGCGGCGCTGGCGCGCGGCGCAACAGGCGGGTCTGACCGAGATCCCGGTGGTGGTTCGCGAGGTCGACGAGCAGTCCGCGGTCGCCATCGGGCTGATCGAGAACATCCAGCGTGCCGACCTCAACCCATTGGAGGAGTCCGCGGCCCTCAACCGACTGCTCCAAGAGTTTGGCCTGACCCACCAGCAGGTGGCCGAGGCGGTGGGCAAGTCCCGCGCCACGGTCACCAATCTGCTGCGCCTGCTGGAGCTCAACGACGACGTCAAGGGCTTCGTCGAGAGCCGCAATCTGGAGATGGGGCACGCACGCTGTCTGCTGGGGCTCAAGGGGCCGCGTCAGAGCGAGGCGGCGAGGGCCGTCGTCGCCCGCGGACTCTCGGTGCGCGAGACCGAGCGCCTGGTCCGCCGCCTCCAGGCGGAAGGCGATGCGGCGCGGCAGCCAAGGGGCGAGGTGGACCCAGATATCCGCCGACTGCTGGACGACCTCACCGACAGGCTCGGGGCCAGGGTCGAGATACAGCAGGGGACCAAGGGGGCGGGAAAGCTCCTGATTGCCTACAACAGCCTCGAAGAGCTCGACGGCATCCTCGCCCACATCAAGTGAGCCGATGGCCACCGGCCCCGCGCCCGGACCATGCGGTTGGGGTCGTTGGGGTCGGGCGATCGCGACGCCGCCCGCTCGGGCGACTGCATCCCCATCGATTCGATACGGCCAGGCCCGTAGTCGGGCTTATAGGCGCATCATTGCGTTTGACCGCCCGTCGCGCGCCCCCCTATACTTCGCCCGCGGTCCGGCAGGGGCCCTAACCGCACCGATTTGACGGAGTACGCGATCGCCGGACTTGATCAGCTCACCCAGGCGACTCAGGCGCGGCGGGTCCTGGTCACCCAGGCAATCCTGGCGCCCATCGCGGGCGTTAGCACCCTGGCCTTCGGGATCCTGCCTGCCCTCTCTGCGCTCATCGGGGGGGCAGTGTGTCTTGTGGCAAATGGCGCTGTGGTCCTGTGGGTGTTTCGCGATTACCGCGCCCAAGCCCCAGAGGCGCTCGTGCTGCGGCTCTTCGGCGCGGAGGCGATCAAGGTCGCCTTGGTGCTTGGCCTGTTCGCCGCGGCTTTGGTGCTGGTTGAGGCGCTCAGCCTGCCCTTCCTCCTCGGCGGGTATTTCGCGGTGCAGGTGCTCTCCCCCATCCTGGCCGTGCAGAAGGCCTGAGCCGTGCCTTGGGCCTCCGGGTGTCCGACGCTGGCCTCGGGACAGAACAAACACAGGTGAGAACAATACCGATGTCCTCCTCCGAGACCCTCACTGCCCAAGGGTATATCCAGCACCACCTCACCAACCTCACCCTCGGCATCCATCCGGAGCATGGCCTCTCATTTGCCCACAACGGCGCTGAGGCGGCCAGCATGGGTTTCTGGGCCATCCACGTCGACTCGATGTTCTTCTCAATCGCCGTCGGCATCCTCTTCGCCTGGTTCTTCAAGCGGGTGGCCGACCGTGTTTCGGCCGGGGTGCCAGGCACGGCTCAGAATTTTGCCGAGGCGATCATGGAGTTTGTCGCGGAGAACGTACGCGGCTCCTTCAGCGGCAAGAACCCGCTCATCGCGCCCCTGGCATTGACCATCTTCTGCTGGGTCTTCCTGATGAACTTCATGGACCTGATCCCGGTGGACCTGCTCCCCTGGCTGTTCGCCCAGTTCATGTCCCTGTTTGGAGCCGACCCGCACCACGTCTTCCTGCGAGTGGTCCCCACCACCGATCCCAACACGACCTTCGCGATGTCCCTTACGGTGTTTGCCCTGATCATCTACTACAGCATCAGGATGAAGGGCCCGGGGGGCTTCGCCGCGGAGCTGGCCTTCCAGCCCTTCGGCAAATGGGGGATGCCGGTCAACCTGGTGCTGGAGGGGATCAGCCTGCTGTCCAAGCCCATCTCGCTCGCCCTGCGTCTATTCGGCAACATGTACGCCGGCGAGATGATCTTCATCCTGATTGCGACCATGTACAGCGCCGGGCTGGTGCTGGGTGTGGCCGCCGGGCTCCTGCAGTTTGTCTGGGCCGTCTTCCATATCCTCATCATCACGCTCCAGGCATTCATCTTCATGGTGCTGACCATCGTCTATCTCGACATGGCCCACCAGGAGCACCACTGACCGTACCTTTCCGTCACATTAACCCGAGGGTAATACTCATGGAACTCGCAGTCGCCATCAAATTCATCGCCGCCGGTCTCATGCTCGGCCTTGGCTCCGTGGCCGCCGCCATCGGCATCGGTGTGCTGGGCGGTCGCTTCATGGAGGGCGCCGCGCGCCAGCCCGAGCTGATCCCCGTCCTGCGCACCCAGTTCTTCATCGTCATGGGTCTGGTGGACGCACTGCCGGTCATCTCCATCGCCATGGGCCTCTACCTGATGTTCGCGGCCTAGTCGCCGGCGCGACGGCACCGCGCCTCGCCCCCACTCGTCCGCACCGAGGCACAGAGATGAATTTCAATCTGACGCTCATCGGCCAGATGATCTCCTTCGCGGTCTTCGTCTGGTTCACCATGACCTATGTCTGGACGCCCATCGTCCAGGCCTTGGACGCGCGCAAGGCAAAGATCGCCGAGGGGCTGGCGGCCGCCGAGCGCGGGCACCACGAGCAGGAGCTGGGGCGCAAGCGCGCCCTGGAGACCATGCAGTTGGCCAAGGCCCAGGCGGCGGAGACCATCGGCCAGGCCCAACGCCGCGCCAACGAGATCATCGAGCAGGCCAAGGCCGATGCCCGCGCGGAGGGCGAGCGTCTGTTGGTCGCCGCCCGCGCCGAGCTGGAGCAGGAGACCAATAAGGCACGCGAGTCCCTGCGCGCCCGGGTCGGCGAGCTGGCGGTGGCCGCGGCGCAAAAGATCCTCGAGAAGGAGATCGACGCCGCCGCCCACCAGTCCCTGGTCGACAACTTCGCCAAGCAGATCTAGGTCAGGACCATGGCCGGAGACATCACCACCATCGCGCGCCCCTACGCCGCAGCGGTCTTCGCGCGGGCCCGGGAGACCGGTCAGGTCGACGGCTGGTCCGATGCCCTGGGATTGCTGGCGGCCGTCGGCAGCGATGCGCAGATCGCAAGCCGAATCGGTGATCCCAAGGTCCCCCGGGAGACCCTGCGCGACCTGATCCTTCAGGTGGCCGGGGAGGAACTCCCGGCGGAGGCGGCCAACCTCGTCAGGCTCCTGACCGCGAATCGGCGCCTGGCCGTGCTCCCGGAGCTGGCGGTCCTCTACGAGGAGATGCGCGCCGCCGAGCAGGGGACCCGGACCGTGCAGGTCCGCAGCGCCATGCCGATCTCCCCGGCCGAGACCCAGTCCCTCGCCGCTGCGCTGGCCGCGCGGCTCGGAGGTTCCGTCGACCTCATCGTCGAGGAGGACCCGGCCCTGATCGGCGGGGTCGAGGTCCGCGTCGGGGACCTGGTGATCGACGGCTCGATCCGCGGCAAGCTGGAAAAACTGGCCTCCGAACTGGAATTTTGAACGGGAAACCGCCATGCACCTGAATCCTTCCGAAATCAGCGATCTCATCAAACAGAAGATCGAGCAGTTCGACCTCAAGACCGAGGCGCGTACCGAGGGCACCATCGTCAGCCTGACGGATGGTATCGTGCGCGTGCATGGCCTCTCGGACGCCATGTCCTACGAAATGCTCGAGTTTCCCGGCAACACCTTCGGCCTCGCCCTGAACCTGGAGCGCGACTCGGTGGGCGCCGTGGTGCTCGGCGAGTACAAGCACCTCTCCGAGGGCGACTGGGTGCGGTGCACCGGCCGCGTCCTGGAGGTACCGGTGGGCGAGGGCCTGCTTGGGCGCGTGGTGGACTCCCTCGGTAACCCCATCGACGGCAAGGGGCCTGTCACCAACACGGTGCTCTCCACCATCGAGAAGGTCGCCCCCGGCGTCGTCACCCGCCAGTCGGTGGACCAGCCGGTGCAGACCGGGCTCAAGGCCATCGACGCCATGGTCCCCATCGGACGCGGGCAGCGCGAGCTGATCATCGGCGACCGCCAGACCGGCAAGACCGCCATAGCCATCGACGCCATCATCAACCAGAAGGGCACCGGCGTTAAGTGCATCTACGTCGCCGTGGGCCAGAAGAACTCCTCCATCGCCGGCGTGGTGCGCAAGCTCGAAGAGCACGGCGCCATGGAGCACACTATCATCGTCGCGGCTGCTGCGGCCGAGTCCGCCGCCAAGCAGTACATCGCCCCCTATGCCGGCTGCGCCATGGGCGAGTACTTCCGCGACCGCGGCGAGGACGCCCTGATCATCTACGACGACCTGACCAAGCAGGCCTGGGCCTACCGCCAGGTATCCCTGCTGCTGCGCCGCCCGCCGGGCCGCGAGGCGTATCCGGGCGATGTCTTTTACCTGCACTCCCGTTTGCTGGAGCGAGCGGCGCGGGTCAATGCCGCCTATGTGGAAAAGATGACCAATGGCGAGGTCAAGGGCAAGACGGGCTCGCTCACGGCCCTGCCGATCATCGAGACCCAGGCGGGTGACGTATCGGCCTTCGTGCCAACCAACGTCATCTCCATCACCGACGGGCAGATCTTCCTCGAGTCGGATCTGTTCAACGCCGGCATCCGCCCGGCCATCAACGCCGGGCTGTCGGTCTCCCGTGTCGGTGGTGCGGCCCAGACCAAAATCATCAAGAAACTCGGCGGCGGCGTGCGCCTGGCATTGGCGCAGTATCGCGAGCTGGCGGCCTTCTCCCAGTTTGCCTCAGACCTGGACGATGCCACCCGCAGGCAGCTCCAGCGTGGCGAGCGCGTCACCGAGCTGATGAAGCAGGTCCAGTTCTCGCCGCTTAGCATCGGACTCATGGCTACCTCGCTCTTCGCTGCCAACGAGGGCTACCTCGACGACGTGGACAAGACCAAGGTGGTGGACTTCGAGAAGGCCCTGCACAGCTACATGCTCTCATCCCAGGCGGAGCTGATAGACCGCATCAACACCACTGGCGACTTCAACGCCGAGATTGCACAGGGCCTGCACGCCGCGATCAAGGACTTCAAGGCAAATAACACGTGGTGATGCGCGGTCTGCGACTGGGGCCCGACCGTCCGCCCGGCGCGGGGTGGCGGCCTGGTGCCTATCCATCGAATACACTGCAACCCTCTGTCCCCCGCCGCGCCGGAAATCCGGGCGCTGATGGCTGGACGCTGGAAGCTGGGAGCTAACCAATGGCCGGCGCCAAAGAGATACGCACCAAGATCGCGAGCATCAAGAGCACCCAGAAGATCACCGCCGCGATGCAGACGGTGGCGGCGGCCAAGATGCGCAAGTCCCAGGACCGTATGGCCGCATCGCGCCCCTACGCCCAGAAGATGCTTCAGGTGATCAGCCACCTGTACTACGCCACGCCGGAGTACCAGCACAGCTACATGGCCACCGAGCGCCCGCGCAGGCGGGTCGGCTACATCGTCGTCTCCTCCGACCGTGGGTTGTGCGGCGGCCTGAACAGCAATCTGTTCCGCAAGCTCATCGTCGA
>Ga0114938_1002698_pt1 | contig 10988 bp, 16 predicted proteins | sample AshMeaBigSpring_FD_88675 | JGI IMG/M metagenome (GOLD analysis project Ga0114938, IMG submission 88675) | Groundwater microbial communities from Big Spring, Nevada to study Microbial Dark Matter (Phase II) - Ash Meadows Big Spring | ecosystem: Environmental > Aquatic > Deep subsurface >...
ACCAGCGAGGCACCATCCCCGTCGAGCCATACCGGCCCGCGCCGACCGCCCCCGGCACCCTCATCCTCGGCAGCGACGTCGGCGGCAACTACGCCCGATGGGCCGTCATCGCCATCCACCAGAACCTCCGCGACGCCGCCGTCATCGACTGGGGAGAAGAGCTCGATCCCGATTCCATCCGCATCGTCGCAGCATCGAAGCTCTGGCCCGTCCGCCTCACCGGAGCGACATGCCGCGTCACCTCCGGGTGGATCGACGCCCGGTGGCGCACCGGCGACGTCTACAAAGCCTGCCTCGCATCGCGCGGGCTGCTCGTCCCCACCAAGGGCCTCGGCGGCGCCGCCGCCATCAACGTCAAGCTCTGGTCATTCGTCCGCGTCCCCAGCTACCACGCCAAGTTCTGCGAACTCCACTACAACGACCAGCGCGCGAAGGACGCCATGTATACCCACCGCATCAAGCGCATGCTCAAGCGCCTCTGGTTCCCGGTCGACGTCCAGGACGACGAATCCTTCATCGAGGAACTCTGCGCCGAACGCCAGAAAACCAACCGCGGCGGCAAGCTCGTATGGGACGACGAAGTCACCGCCCCAAACCACTACGGCGACTCCGTCAAGGAAGCCCTCCTCGGCCTCGACTACATGCTCCGCAACGTCCGGACGTAGGAACGATTTCGGGAGTCACCTGCCTGTGAGTGGTGAGCTGGCCCGCTGGGCTGCAATCAAAATGAGAACTGTAACGCTGAGCTATGACAGCGCCGCGCAAGACTCCGTTTACTGGCAAGACGCTTCCGGCGCTTGTCATCAGCGTCTTGTTCATGGCCGATTGGAGACTCCCGAAAATAATTGCAGATTCTGCAAAATAGTTCTTGTGCTTGTGTACAGATTCTGCAACCTTGTCCGTGTCGGAGGCAATGAGGCCCGAGACCAACATAAACGAAAATGAAAACACTGAAAGACTACGAAGGTAACAGCGGAATCGGATACACCAAAGGCAGCGGAAGCGGCGACCCATCCAGCTACTCATTCATCGCGGAAATCACCGACGACGAAAGCTACGATGCCGAAGAGTGGAGCGAGGTTGAAGACTATGACTACTCAGAAATCCGCAGCCAGCTCGAATACCTCGATCCCACCGCAGAAATGGACAAGTCCGACATCGTCGCCGTGTTCGTGCGCGACCTCAGCGAAATGTGCAGCGAATATGTTGTCGTCACCAACTGGTAAAATGGACTTCGCCGCAAAACTCAAAGCCGCCCGAGAAAGCGCCCTCCTCACGCAGGAGGGCGCTGCCCTGGTGATTGGCATCGCCAAGCGAACGTATTGCGACTGGGAGGCCGGAAACGTGGTGCCGCACCGCTACATGCAAGACGGCGCTCTTCGGAATCTTCGAACCACCAAGAAGCGGCCGAAATGAAGGCCATGAACCACCGATTTGACACCCCGCCCACCCCGTAGGGTGGAGCAGCCCGGTAGCTCGTCGCGCTCATAACGCGAAGGTCGGCGGTTCAAATCCGTCCCCTGCAACCACACTTTCGGCAGTTTGTTTCATAAGGGGAACGGCCTCGGAACGCACTCGCGTCCCGGGGCCGTTTTTTTATTTCACTCCCCGCCCGGCCCTTTCGTCCCTGCCGTCCCTTGCGGCCCCGCCCCCAGCGCCGCCCTTTGACATCGCCACCACCGCATGGCCGAATCCTCATTCCTCGACGCGCTGGCGTATTACCGCACGATCTATCCCGATCTCGCCTCGCTCGGAGCCGGCACGCCGCCCGCCGCCTGGTGGGCCGAGTTCCAGGAGATCGCGCCCGCCGCGCTCGATAGCACACTCGGCACCGGAGTCACCGCCGAGGGCGGATCCACCACCGGCGTCGTGAATTTCCGCCAAGTCACCCGGCTCCGCGCGCTGCATGCCCGCCGCGCCGAGCTCGATCCCGACTACGTCAACCCCTACACCGCCCCCGTCGCAGCCGAGCCCCTGCCGCGCCGCCGCACCGGCTTCCTCGTCCGCATCGGCAACTGATCGCACGCACTATGATCCTCGACCACACCGGCCGCCCCATGCGGACCACCCCATCCTCCTCCATCGCCCACTCATTCGAGGCCGCGCGCCGCACCGGATACCGCGGCTGGTTCTACTTCCCCAGCCTCTCCCCCGCCGACCAGATGCCGCAGTGGACCCGCGATGAGATCAACCGCAAAGTCAACTGGCTCTACAACAACCTCGGAGCCGTCGTCGCGCTCATCGACGGCCTCGCGCTCGACGAGGTCGACACCGGCCTCTGGCCGAAACCATGCACCACGAGCAGCGCATTCAACGCCGCCGTCAAGGCCCTCTGGCAGCAACAGTGCGGCTACCACAGCGCGTTCAGCAGCGACGGGCAAAATAACTTCTACTCCGCGCAGTATCTCATCCGCCGCGAGATCCGTCTTCGCGGCGACTGCTTCGCGCAGAAGCTCCGCAGCGGCACAGCCGCCGCATGTCCGCAGCTCCACTTCCTTCCTGGCTACCAGTGCGGGAACGCCACCACCGGCCTCGATCAATCTTACTGGACCGACGGCCGCCGCGACACCCCGCTCGGCCGCCCGATGTCCTACCGGTTTCTCACGAACGACACCGGCACCGGCTTCCGCGACATCTCCGCGGCCGACGCCATCTTCTTTCACGACCCATTTTTGATCGGGCAGAAGCGCGGCATGAGCGCCCTCGCCACCGTCGCGCAGAAGCTCTTCAGCATCGACGACATCGAGCGCGCCGAGACATCCGGCGTCCTGCTCCGCACCCGCATTGCCTACGCCATCGAACGCTCCGGGCTCGACGACGATGGCGGCCCCAGCCTCCTCCCCGGCGCCACGGAGGTCGAGGAAGTCGAGGGGCCCGACGGATCGAAAGTCACCATCCAGAAGATCGTCGCAGGCGACGGCACAGAGGTCGAGGTCGCCGACCTCACCGCCAACCGCAAGCTGCGCGTCGTCGAGAGCGCGAAGACATCCGAGTCACGCGGATGGACCCGCCACCTCCTCGCCGACGTCGCCATGGCCACCAAGTATCCGCCGGAATACATCTTTTCCCTCGCCGATCTTTCCCAGGGCACCCTCGTCCGCATGGCACAGCAGAAGGTCCAGCGCGTGCTGAATACCGTCCGCGACTTCCAGCTCATCATGCAGCTCCTCGACGAGTGGTGGCCCTTCTGGCTCTGGGACAACATCAAGTCCGGCCGGCTCGACAACGTCCGCGGCGGCATCCCCGATCAATGGTGGCCCTACCTCGTCGTCCGCCCGAAGGACCTCACCGTCGACATGGGGCGCGAAGGTCGACTCTACGACGAGCGCCTCGCCAGCGGCAAAATGCCATCCGGTCTCTACGTCGGCATGCTCTACGGCGAAGACGAGGAGGAGTTCGAAGACCAGATCATCCGCGACGCCTACCGCCGCCGCCGCCGCGCCCGCGAGATCGCCGAGGAGCTCGGCGAGGATCCCATTCCCGCCGCCGAGATCTTCCGCCCGCCAGCAGGCACCGCCGCCACGGCCCCCGCAGATCCCCCGCCCGACACACATCCCGACGATCTCCCGCCCGCAAAACCAGCCCAATAAAAGCGCTTTTATTCGCACCACCCATTCCATCCGTCCCATGAAAGCTCAATACATCGACCGCCTCCTCAGCAGCCCCTGGAACATCGACAAGCTCCGCGGCCGCACCATCCTCTCGCAGATCGTCAGCCACCTCCTCCGCAGCGAGCGCCCGTCCGAAGACATCGCTGGCGATCCCCTCCCCGTCATGCAGGTCCTCGGCGACGTCGCAGTCATCCCGCTCCAGGGCGTCATTCAGATGTGCGTCCCCGACTGGATCAAGGAATGGGGGTTCCGCCTCACCGATGCGAACGACATCGAGCAGGAGCTCGACCGCGCGCTTGCCGATCCCGAAGTCTCCATGCTTGTCTTCGACGTCGACAGCCCCGGCGGCAGCTCGCTCGCAGGCGACAAGCTCTTCGACATCGTCGAGGCCGCCGGTCGCCGCAAGCCCGTCTTCGCCTACGTCGGCGACGGATGCGACATGGCCAGCGCAGCCTACGAGGCCGTAGCCGCCACCACCGCCATCCTGGCCGGGCGCTACGCAGGCGGCGTCGGCTGCATCGGCTCCTACCTCGCCCTCCTCGACGACAGCCAGTATTGGGAGCAGATCGGCATCAAGTTCCGCGTCTTCCGCTCCGGCGAGCTCAAGGGCATCGGCGAAGACGCCCTCACCGACGAGCAGGCCGCCTACCTGCAGGCCCGCGTCGACAAAGCCGGGGCCACCTTCCGCGCAAACGTCTCCAAGCATCGCACGCAGATCGATCCCGCCGACATGCAGGGCCAGTGGTTCACCGGCTCCGAGGCCGTCCAGCGCGGCTTTGCCGCAGGCACCGCCAAGGACCTCAACGCCGCCATCACAAAATTCCGCCGCATGCTCTGAAGAAAAAAGTTTTCAGTGTTCAGTGCCCAGTTTTCAGAGGCCCCCGCACGCGGGCCGTCTCTGTCACTGAGCACTGAACACAGAAAACTGAACACAATTTTTGACACTCCCGCCACCTCGTGAAAATCAAACGCCACTCCATTCTCGGCCTCTCCACCATGTTCCTCGCCCCCGACACCGGCGGCGCGTCCGGCGGAGCGGCGAAGCCCTCACTCGAAAAACAACTCGCCACCGCGCAGTCCGATCTTGCCGCAGCACAGGCCTCCGTCTCGTCGCTCACATCCGAGCGCGACAAGACCCTCGGCGATCTCCAGTCCATCACCGCCGAGCGCGACAGCCTCCGCAGCCAGTTCGACGCCCTCACCGCCGAGAGCACGAAGCTCCGCTCCGATCTCACCACAGCGCAGGCCACCATCTCCACGCTCACCGTCGAGCGCGACACCGCCCGCCAGCAGCACACCGTCAGCGAAGGCAACGTCTCCCGCCTCGAAGCCCTGTGCAACATCAAGGGGATCGACAGCAAGCAGGCCGTGCCGCCCGCATCGCAGCCCGACGCGCTCAGCGAGTCCGACTTCGCCACACGCATCTCCGCCGCCAAGTCCCCGGCCGAGCGCGCGAAGATCGCCTCCGAGTTCGAAGCCGCCGTCGCCGCTGGCAAGATTTGACAGTCCCGCTCCATCTCAAACCGCTCACGCACACACACACCAAATGAAAAATAAATTCATCGCCCTCTTCGTCACAGCCCTCTTCGCGATCGTTTGCACCGCATCCATCGCGATCGGCTCCGCCCACGGCCTCATGGCCGGCGCCACCGCCTTCATCCTCGGCGACGCCGCCGTGGCATCCGTCGGGCTCCACCTCTTCGGCCTCCGCCTCAGCGAGTGCCGGTTGTTCAACCCCACGTTGATCACCAGTATCCTCACCGGCAAAGTCGCCGAGGCATTCCGGACGAAGGTCCCCGAGCTCACCTACTTCAGCACCGACTACGGCCGCAGCGGCTCAGCCTTCGCGCAGCCCGTCAAGTTCGGTCAGGAAGTCATCTCCCACCTCGCCATCGCGCCCACCGCCGCCGCGTTCACTCCCGGCAACGGCCTCGGCACCGGCGCCACGAACGTCAAGGACCTCATTGGCGACATCAAGGTCAAGATCGACCAGGCAGCGATCGTCAACATCAAGTTGCCGACCGTCGACAGCGTGAAGTATCTCCTCGAGCCCGCCTTCCAGCAATCGATGGTCGAGGCTGGCAAGTCCCTCGGCCGCTACGTCGTCAGCAAAGTCGTCGAGAAGTTCACCAAGAACAACTTCTCCAACGAGCTCGTCGCCACCGTCTCCGCCGCCGAGTTCGAGACGCTCAGCTCCGCCCGCGCCAAGCTCAACAAGCAGGGCGCACTCGCTCCCCGCTTCATGCTCGGCGAGACCGACTTCGTCCGCAACATCTCGATCGACCCCGTCGTCGCCAGCGGCGACTACCACGGCCAGCGCACCGGGGCGGATCCCTACATCACCCTCGTCAACATCGAGGGCTTCGAGTCCGTCCGCGAGTTCCCGAACATGCCGACAAATACCACCGCCGTCGGCACGGTCGTCGGCGAGGCCGATGACGACACGTTCACCCTCGCGGCCCACGGCCTCGCCAATGGCACCCGCGTCCGCTTCGCAAACAGCGGCGGCGCGCTCCCCACTGGCATCTCCGCCGCCACCGACTACTACGTCCGCGACACCGCCACGAATACCTTCAAGGTCGCAGCCACCCCGGGCGGAGCAGCCGTCAACCTCACAGCCGACGGCAGCGGCGCCACCACCGTCTCGAAGTTCGAGGGCGTCAACGCCTTCGCTGGCGAGAAGCGCGCGATCCACCTCGCGTTCCGCGCCCTCGACGACAACGAGAAGATGCGCGCCATGCTCGGCATCCCGCAGTCCATGAACGTCATCCCAGGCGTCGAGGCCGAGACCGGCCTCGCCTTCACCTGGTATCTCTGGCAGGACGGCGGCGGCACGAACCCCACCGGCGATATCTACGCCGCGTGCGTGGTTGCCTTCGGCATCAAGGCAGGCCGCGAGATCGCCGACGACACAGCCCCCGGCGAGCAGACCGCCGGAGCAGGCATGGACAAAGCCGGCCTCCGCATCGTCGAGGCAGCCGCCAGCTAATCCGCCGCCACCACAGCCATGCCTCAATTCCGCATTGCCATCGGTTACCGGACGGCCCATCGCCACAGCGAGCCGGTTATCCTCGGAGCCTCCTACTCACCGTCGGATCTCCAGGCAGCCATCGACAATGCGCCAGCCGCGATCGAGCGGTTCGAAGTGGGAGCCTTCCACTTCGTCCGCCGCGGCCGCAGGCGGGCAAACCTTATTACCACACAAGCCATCGACTCGGCGGATCAGCCTGCTTCGCCCGCCATCGGGTCTCAAGATGAAGTCCCATCCGTGGATGAGGAGCAGTCCTCCACGGATGGGCACACGGGAGAGGACGGTCCCTCCCTCCTGCCTCCGGCCCCGCGCCGCCGCAAGTAGCGGTCTTACCGCAAGACCGGCAATTTCCGACGATCCCACCTCCCGCACCTTATGACACGCGCCGCAATCCTCCGCGCCAATCGCCACCGGCTCGGCGTCCTCTACAGCGTCGCTCCCCACCAGGTCCAGCTTCGCGGTCGCACATTCATCGGGCGCATCAATCCCGTCCCCACATCCCTCTCCGTCGAGGAAGGCGGCATCGCCGTCGAGACCCCATCTACCGCATACCTGCGCGTTTCCGACCTCGAGGCCGCAGGCATCACATCCTTCGAGCGCTGGGAGCACATCACGATCGACGCCACTCCCTACCTCATCGCAGGGCACAAGTTCCACCCGCTTCTCGGCGAAGTCTCCCTGCAGATCATCAGCCCGCAGGCCCAATAAAGATCCCACATGAATCACACCCACGTCGCCCGCCTCCTCGAGTCCACCTTCCAGCCCATCCTCGCCGCCGCCCTCCGCATCCCCGTCTACCGCTCCGACGAGAGCTCCGCCCGCATGCTCCCCTGCATCGTCCTCGTCGCCCGCGCCCAGGGCGAGGACCTGGCCGTCCGCGTCCCCGGGCACCCGCCCGCGACCACCGTCGAGCTCCGCGCGTCCGCCCTCGTCTCGCTCGGACAGCCCGATCCCGCCGCCGCAGTCCACGAGCTCGCCGCATCCCTTCGCGCATCCATCGAAAACGCCGTCATCTCATCCGGCTGGCTCTACCTCCGCCTTGACTACGAAGGCGACGACCGCGCCGCCGACGACGTCAAGCGCGCGCACTCCCACATCTACACCGTTACCGCCCTCCCGGAATGAGTGCTCAGTTTTCAGTGCTCAGTGATTCAGAGCAGAGGCACCCCTTCCCGGCGCCAGCCTCCCCCCTGAAAACTGAAAACCGAACACTGAAAACTTTCCGCCACTTTTGACAATCCGCCATCACCAATGAAAGCATTTCTCCGCTCCCTTTTCCGCTCCATCACCGGCCAGTGCTACCTTCCCCACGCCCGCGCCACCGGAGCCGTCACCCTCGTCAACCTCACCGGCTACCAGTGGGGGGTGGAGTCCGACGAGACCGGCATCAACATCGAATCCTTCGAAGCCACCATCAAGCCCGAGCAGAAGGAATTCCTGAAGGATAAGAAAGGCTCCAAGATCGGCTTCGCCGTCGACGTTCCCGAGGCCGAATACACCATCTCCGGCGAGGTCTCCGGATCCACAGGCCTCATGGCCGCCACCTTCGCCACCGCCGTCACCGTCGCCAACGACCACGCAGAGTTCGGCATGAGCGCCGGCGGCATCTACCTCGACGAGGTCAACCCCTCCCAGAGCCGCAACGGATTCCGCAAGATCACCTTCAAGCTCAGCCAAAACATCGGCATCGTCTGATCGCCCCCGGCTTAAAACTTGAAACTTAATCCTTAAAACTCATCGCGCCATGACCATCGAATCCCTCACCGCCAATCTTACCCGCAGCCGCGCCAAGCTCGCAGCTGCCACCACCGCCACCGACCGCGCACGCCACGAGGCCCACATCGTCGAGGCCGAAGCCGCCATCGCCAAGCTCCAGGCAGCCCAATCCGCCCCCGCTCAATCCGCACCCGCTCAATCCAAGAAATAGCGCGCACCGCGCGCACCGCACAGATCCCAAGATTATGATCCCATCCGCATCTCCCGTCCCCGTATCCACCGCCATCTATCGCGATAGTAACACCAAGCGTGCATCCGCCCTCCTCACCGTCGGCGTCGATTTCGCCAGCGATCGCGATAACGAGCGCACCACAAACATCTACTCCGAGAAGGCCCCCTACCGTCCCGGGATGCCCGGCACCGTCACCTACCTTCTCAAGGACAAAGCCCCCGGTGGCCACACCGCCCAGGCCCTCGCCGACACCTACGACGACTCCACCTTCTCCGCCGCCGTCGAGCTCGACAGCATCGTCGACCAGATCTGCGCCGTCGCCCCCGAGCTCGGAGCCTCGCTGCGCAAGATCCTCCCCCACGCCATTGTGAGCTACCTCCGCGGCGGATTCGAAAACCGCGAACGCATCCTCGACCTCTGGAAGAAAGCCCTCCCCATGGTCCTCGTCCGCCGATCCGACACATCCTTCTCCCTCGTCCACCGGAACGCCCCCGACCACATCCTCAAAAAATTCGGCATCAAGTGATCCGCCTTTCCTGAAAACTGAAAACCGAAAACTGAAAACTACCATGACCGACCTCGATCCCGAGCAGCTCGCAGCCCTCCCGGCCGCCGACGCCGCATTCATCGCCAGCGACAGCCTCACCTTCCTCGGCGACAAGCTCCACAACTTCAGCGTCCGTCGCCAGATCGCCGCCCAGGCCATCGGCAACCGCCTCCTCAGCGGGCGCGTCACCGGCGAGCAGGACGGCCTCTACGACGGAATGCTCAGCGACGTAGCGGGCGTCCTATACCTTTGCACCCGGCCCGAGAGCGAAAGCCACCTCGCCGTCCGCCGGCCAGCCGAAGTCATGGATAAAGCCATCGCATGGGCCGATTCCATCGGGCTCTCCCTCGGCAGCGACACATGCACCGAAGCCGTCGAAGTTTACGGCAAGATCTTCGAAGCGCTTCAGGCCGCACAGTTCCGCATCAAGGAACAGAAGTCCGCATCGGGAAACGGCTAGGGCGGCCACCATACGGCACCCTCGCCGAGTATATCGCCATGGTCGCCGCCGTCACCCACCTCACACCCCACCAGATCCAGTGGGAACTCCCACTCGCCCAAGGGCTCCAGTATCAAGCCATCTGGCTCGAACTCCAAGGCAACACCACCGAACCCGCCGCCTCCGGGTTTGACTCCGCCGCCAAGTGGCGAGACATCGCCGGGATTTAATTACCATGGACATCACCATCGACGACTCCGATCTCCGCCGCGCCATTGGCCGTCTCCTCGACGAGACCAAGCGCGATCACGGCGTCGTCCTCCGCGAGAACGGTCGCGGCATCATCAGAAATATCATCAGCGTCACCCCGCCAGCGCAGGGCAAGCTCACCGGATCCAAGTCCACCACCGGCGGCACCGACATCCCCGGAGCCAAGCAGCGCGGGGAAAACGCCGTCAAGCGCGACATCGCACAGGTTCTCTACGGAGTGACTCCCGAGCACTTGAGCCGCTTCGTGGACGAATGGGAGGCCGACTTCGCGCACGAAGGAGCAAAAAAAGTTGGAGTGATGAAGCGGAAGGTTCTCCGCACCGCTGGGGAGGTTAAAGCATGGCATCAGGCGCGGCGCACCAAGCGCGGGCGCGTCCCCAAGATCCGGTGGAGATCCACCACCGGCATCCGCCGTCGGGACCTCTTTTACCTCGACGTCGGCTACACCACCAATTCGATTTTCAACTCCTACCGCAAGGGCCAGCTCGCCAAGGTCGGGCTCCTCTCATCCGGCTGGAATGCAGCCGCCGCATCCCTCGGACTCCGCCTGCCCCGCTGGATCACCCGCCATGGCACCCTGCACGGCAGCGCCCGCATCAAGACCGGCGCCCACTCCATCGAGATCACTGCGGAAAACGCCATCCGCTACGCCGGAGACGTCGAAGGCCTCCCCCGCCGCATCCAGTGGGCCGTCCAGCGCCAAGCCGAAGCCATCATCCGCCGCTCCGATCACGCCCTCAAAAAATCCGCCAAAAAATCCGGCTTCAAATGAAAAAAAGTTTTCAGTTTTCAGTGTTTCGGTTTTCAGCGCAGCGGGCGACCGCGCCTGCGCCAGCCTCTTCACTGAAAACTGAACCACTGAAAACATAAAACTTTCCCATGGCCTCACTCACAGCCCATCTCAAGCTCGATCGCTCCGGATTCGCAGCCGGCGTCAAAGGCGCGCAGAAAAGCATCAACAGCTTTGCCAAGAGCGCGCGCGGAGCCATCGGCAGCGCCGGCACCGCGGCCATGTGGGGCGTCGGTCTGGCCACTACCTTTGCCTCGGGCACGTTCGCCATCGGAGTAAAAAAAGCACTCGATCTCGGAGGCAGTCTTAACGACCTCGCCGCCCGCACCGGCATCGCCGCCGGTTCCGCCCT
>Ga0114938_1002700_pt1 | contig 10982 bp, 11 predicted proteins | sample AshMeaBigSpring_FD_88675 | JGI IMG/M metagenome (GOLD analysis project Ga0114938, IMG submission 88675) | Groundwater microbial communities from Big Spring, Nevada to study Microbial Dark Matter (Phase II) - Ash Meadows Big Spring | ecosystem: Environmental > Aquatic > Deep subsurface >...
CGTAGGCCTGCAATTGCTTTTTGACAAGGCAGGAACGGTTGCACTGACCACCACCCATTTGCTGCCGGCGGTGAATTTCCATAAATCGCTGAGCGCATCCAGGAATACTTATTTGTCGCTTGGTTTCATGGGCGGCCCGGTAACCCGGCGGCTGGATCGGTCAAGGGTAACAACCAATAACCAATACGACGGATTCGACTACAACGGTTCCCTCCCGGACGGCGAAACCTTTTCATCCAACTATGCATACCTCGACGCTAATGTGGGCATGAGTTTCAGCTCAACGATCGGCTCGGACGAGCAGCATCATTTTTTCGTAGGCCTCGCATACCACCATTTCAACAAGCCGGTAAACTCATTTTACCGCAATATCAACCACCTTCCCAAGTGGGTATTGTCCGGGGGGCTTAAAATGAACCTTGATCTGTACTCATACGTGACTTTCCACGCCGACTATAACCGCCAGTGGCCCTACCAGGAAGCGATCGGCGGTGCGATGTATTCACGTAAAATCGGCGATGAGGATGTTCCAACCTATACGATTCACGGAGGCATGTATGTCCGTTACAAGGATGCCGTGATCCCGGTAGTGAAAATGGATTATTATCCCCTGTCCCTGGCCCTCAGCTATGACATTAATATCTCCCGCCTCGCCACTGCCAGCCAAAGCAGGGGTGGATTTGAAATTTCACTCTCCTATATCGCGTATGTCAACCGGGATAACTCCTCCAAGAATGCATTGAAGTGTCCCCGCTTCTGACCTGCCTGCACCGTCCTTCTTACCCAATATCCAATCAACCGGCTGAACATTTTTGCCTGCTGTTTGTTTTCGATTCAAACAAGAAAAACGTATGATAAAAATTCAACCCGGCCAGCCAGCACCGGATTTCAGCCTCTATGACTCGGAAAAGAAGAAAGTAAGCCTGGGCGATTTCCGCGGAAAGAATGTGCTGCTGCTCTTCTTCCCCCAGGCTTTTACCGGCGTATGTACCAAAGAGCTCTGTGCCGTCAGGGACAACATCGGCCTGTATGAAGACCTCAATGCGGTAGTCCTCGGCATTTCCGTGGATTCCGTTTTCACACTCACCCGCTTCAAGGAAGACCAGGGCTATAATTTTCCGTTGCTCTCTGACTTCAATAAGGAAGTAAGCCAGGCATACGGTTCCTTGTACGACAACTTTGTGTTTGACATGAAGGGGGTTTCCAAGCGGTCTGCTTTTGTCATCGACGGCGATGGAATTGTCCGTTATGCAGAAGTACTGGAAAATGCGGGAGAGATTCCTAACTTTGACGCGATCCGGCAAACCTTGCCGCAATTGGCCTAGAACATATAAAAGATTGATAGCCAGTGAAAAAGAAAATCACTGGCTTTTTTATGTTTTTTTCCCCCGTGAAGATGCAATTAGGGCTTGCATTTTGCAGTTTTAAAGATTATTTTTAAGCATTATATCTACCTTTACCCGGGAATGAAAAACTGTACATTTTTAATCTTACTGGCTTTATCATTGTCCTTCGGGGCAACGGCACAGACTTCACCGGAGCCTGGACCCGCCGCAGCCAGGAAAGTTGTACGGTTTTACCCAAATCCCGCCACCAGTTTCATCAATTTCGAGTTCCAGAAGACGCCCGAACCAGGGACCACTTTCCAGGTTTACAATTTCCTTGGAAAAAAGCTCATGGAAATTCAGCGCTTTACGGCACGCACACAGGTTGACCTGACCAATTATACAAGGGGCCTGTATATCTTCCAATTAACGGACCCCAATGGACGGGTGATTGAAAGTGGTAAATTCCAGGTTGAAAAGTAATTTCATCAAAGAACCTGCACAATCAGAAATTTAAGGTAATTGGTATTCTCCATGCCACGGATGATGGGATGGTCTGCTGATTGAGCCCTGAAACAAACCTGCCGCAATCTCCGCCTCGCGTCCTTTGCAGCCATATCGATGATATCAAGAAAAAGATCCGGTTGCACAAGATTGGTACAGGATGAGGTCACCAGGAAGCCGCCAGGCTTCACCAGTTTCATACCCCTCAGGTTTATCTCCTTGTAACCGCTGATCGCCTTTTGGATATTGTCCCTTGTTTTGGCAAACGAAGGAGGATCGAGCATGACCACGTCCCAGCGCTTCTCCTCCCTGGTCCATTGTTTCAGCACATCGAAGGCATTGCATTCCTTGAAACTGCACCGGTCATCCAGCTGGTTCAAAACCGCATTGGCCCTTGCCTGCTCCACGGCGGTACCGGAAATGTCAAGGCCCAGTACCGATTTCGCGCCATAGTGGGCGGCGTGAATTTCAAACGTGCCCGTGTAGCAGAATGCTCCCAGTACATCGGCTCCGTCCACCACCTGGGCGATCGCCTTTCGGTTGTCCTGCTGGTCCAGGAAGTAGCCTGTCTTTTGGCCTTTTTCCACATCCACATAGAATTGCAACCCGTTTTCGCGGATCATGATTTTTGTATCGAAGGGAGCAGACAGGTATCCCTTTTGCTGGGCCATCCCTTCCAGTTCACGAACAGGTACGTCATTGCGCTCATAGATACCCTTCGGAGAGAAAATTTTCTCCAGCGCCTTCACAATGGCCGGTTTCCAAACATCCATCCCCAGGGCAAGCGTCTGTATGACAAAATAGTCGTTGAACTTGTCGATGATCAGTTGAGGAAGATCATCCGCTTCTCCGAAAACCAGCCGGCAATTCTCCCGGTATCCCAGCTTCTGCCGGTAAGCCCAGGCCGCTTCGAGCCTGTGCAGGAAAAAAGCCTCGTTGATGGCTTCCTCCTTCTGACGGGTGAGGATCCTGATCGTAATGGCGGACAGGGGGTTCACATATCCCCTGCCCAGGAACTTGCCGTCATGCAGGTATACATCGGCGATATCACCGCCCTGCAGGGTATCTTCCATCAGGTCAATCTCGTTCGAAAAAACCCATGGATGGCCGTTAATCAGACGCTGACCGATTCTTTTTTTCAGGACCACTTTATTCATGCGCGCAAAGGTAACTCTTTGAGGATCGTCAATCATTTGACTCATTTTTAAGCAATCCCTTACCCGTCCAAGGGGCACAATGCTTATTTTTAAAAAAAAATCGAACATGACGATACCGCTTCTTTTTCGGCTGGTTCCCATTTGCCTGGGGGCCTTTCTGATGATGGCCTCCTCCTGCAGCAGTTCCCGCTTCTACAAGGGATATGAATACAAAGGATCGTCCCATGCACCAGACATGAAAGGGCAAACAACGCCCGGTACTGAAATCGGCCACAGGACAGACGGTACAGAAACAGACGCCGGAACCCCGGTGGGCGAAATGAATGCCATCGCTCCTGTACACCTTTCCGGTTCTAACCCGGATGCCGGTTTGGAAATAGGATCGGCTTTCAACCAGCCCAAGACGGTACAGAAAATGCTGGAGACCACCCTGGATCAGATGCAGGCGACAGGTCTATCGGGAAAGGGATTGACGCCCGCGAACCTGGCCAGCCAGGTGGCATCCGGACTTGCGGCATCGGGCCAGATCAGCCCCTTAACCGCCCGCCAGGAGAAAAAACTGCAGAAACTGGTTTCCAGGATGGATCGGAAAATGAAAAAACAAGCCAAAGAAATCGACTGGAAAAACAACTCCGACCTGGAACTGTTTTTCATGATCATGGCGATTGCCGGACTTGTTCTGGGGATCCTGACCGTTGGATTTGGCTGGTTCGTTTTCATTGTTTTTGCCGGCCTCTGGCTCTATTGGAAACTTGTCAAAGACAAGAGCGGATCAGACAATTTGGCTTAAAAAGACAGGGTGGCAAGCCATTTGAACAGTATGTTTCGCCTAAAAAACAGTAAAAATGGAAGATAAAGACAGAACAGATGAGCCAAATACGGATAATTTTCAGCAGGAAACAACCCTAGACCTGAATACGGATGAAAATATTGCAGGAACCTCCCACCTGCATGAAAATGTAGCCGAAAACCCGGATTCCGAGGAACTGAGGATTGCCCTGCAGGAGCAAAAAGATAAATTCATCCGGCTGTACGCGGAATTTGACAATTACAAACGTCGTAATGCGCGCGAACGGATCGAACTGATCCAGACCGCCGGCAAAGACGTGATCAGCGCTTTACTGGAGGTGCTGGACGATTGCGACCGGGCTGAAAAACAACTCAGCCAGAGTGATAAACTGGACCAGATCCGCGAAGGCGTGCAACTGGTTTTCAATAAACTCCGCAATACCCTCCAGGCAAGGGGTCTTAAGGAAATGAAAAGTATCGGCGAAACTTTCAACCCTGATTTCCACGAAGCCATCACGGAAATTCCCGTACAAGACCCTTCCAGGGAGGGAAAAATCGTAGATGAAGTGGAGAAAGGATATTACCTGAACGACAAGATCATCCGGTTTTCCAAAGTAGTTGTTGGAAAGTCCGAATCATAACCCGGTTTCCGAACCCTGCATACACACATGGCAAAAAGAGACTATTACGAAATTCTGGGCGTGTCAAAAAGCGCCACCGCGGATGAAATCAAGAAAGCATACCGCAAGGTGGCAATGCAATTCCACCCAGACAGGAATCCTGGTGACAAAGCCTCTGAAGAAAAGTTCAAGGAAGCTGCGGAAGCCTACGAAGTATTGAGCGACCAGGACAAGCGGGCCCAGTATGACCGTTTCGGCCATGCCGGCCTAAGCGGTAACGGCGGAGGATTTGGTGGCGGCAACATGAATATGGACGACATATTCAGCCAGTTCGGGGACATTTTCGGCGACGATATTTTCGGCAGCTTTTTTGGAGGCGGTGGAGGCAGGGCCCGCAGTGGTGGAAGATCCCGCGGAACACGCGGCAGTAACCTGCGCATCAAGCTCAAGATGAGCTATGAAGAAATTGCAAAAGGTGCGACCAAGACCGTCAAGGTAAAAAAATATGTTTCCTGCAACACCTGCCACGGTTCAGGCGCAAAAGATAAAGGCTCGGTACAAAACTGTTCAACCTGTGGTGGAAGCGGCCAGGTACGAAAAGTAACCAACACCTTCCTGGGGCAGATGCAGACTGTATCCACCTGTCCCGCCTGTAATGGCGAAGGCACTACCATCACCAGCAAATGCACCAGTTGCAAGGGCGAAGGACGTGTATATGCGGAAGAAACCGTGTCTATCGACATACCAGCGGGCGTCCAGGAAGGCATGCAGCTTAGCCTGAGCGGAAAGGGAAATGCGGGCGAACGCGGAGGATCACCCGGTGATCTGATTGTAGTTATTGAGGAGGAATCACATTCCCAATTGCAGCGGGAAGGGCTGAACGTGGTGTATGACCTTCATATCTCTTTTCCCGACGCAGTTTTCGGGACCAACCTGGAAGTACCCACCATCGAAGGAAAAGCAAAAATCAAAATCCCCGCAGGAACCCATAGCGGCAAGATATTCCGCCTCAAAGGAAAAGGTTTCCCGGCCATCAACTCTTATGAACGCGGGGACCAACTGATACACATTAACGTATGGACGCCGCAACACCTTAACGCGGAAGAAAAATCGATGATGGAGAAAATGCAGCATTCACAGAACTTCCAGCCGAAGCCGGAAAAGAATGAGAAAAGCTTTTTCGACAAAGTCAGGGAAATGTTCGGATAGCCCTTACTGGTCTGATTTCTTTTTCTTGCGCAGGGGTATGTAAATTTTCTGCGTTTTTAACACCAGGTCATAAAACTCCTGGTGAAGCATGTTATTTGCATCCATATTTTCCTTTACCATCCCTGGCATCTGTTCCCATTCAACATTCTGCATGTATGGAGATGAACGCAGCAGGGAGCCATATTGTGCAACAGTGGCTGCAAACCGGAGATGTGCCTGGGATTCCCTGAATTCCAGGAAATTATACGGGCAGGAATAGGTGTGGATGCGTTCCTGTTTGCTGCCCGACAATTTATAATGGATGCTGATATTTGCCAGCGGTTCAGACATAACCCCGTAACTGGCGGCATCCCTGTTTTTCTGGGTGGGCTCAAGTTCAAAAATAGCAACCATAGAATGCCCTGAGCCAAGTTCGCCACCTTCCAGCAGGTTGTTGGAATCCGCAATCGCAGCGAGCTTGTTGTCAAAGCCGATCAGCCGGTAAGCTTCCACGAGGCTTTTATTGAACCACAGGTTCATGTACACGTCATCTGCAACGGTATACAGCGTTTGCGTCAGTTCCCTTACCAGTACCTTTTCCGCCTCCCTTTCATTGTCGAGGTACGCAAAATTGCCGTTCCCCTTTTTGGCCAGTACCTCAATTTTTGAATCCTTGTAATTCCCCATACCTACCCCGAGACAGGTGAGGTAAATACCGCTTTGCTTTTGCCTGGTGATCAGTTCCTCCAGTTCCTTCTCCTTATAATTCCCAACATTGAAATCCCCGTCCGTTGCCAGGATCACCCGATTATTACCCCCCTTTATAAAAGTGCTTTGTGCCAGGCGGTATGCTTGCAGGATTCCCGCCTCCCCGGGTGTAAACCCGCCGGGCGAAAGTTCTTCAATGGCCTGTAAAATCTTTTTCTTATCCGCACCGCTGGTAGGCTGCAACATGACGCCCACCACGCTGCCGTAGACAACGATAGACACCGTATCCACCGGCCGCAGGTTTTCCACCAGCTTTCGAAAACCTACTTTCAACAACGGAAGCCGGTTGGGCATATCCATGGATCCTGATACATCGATCAGGAACACGAGGTTGCTGTGGGGTATTTTTTCCAGGTTCAGCTTCCGCGAATTGACCTGGACATACATCAGTTGATTCTTAGCGTTCCAGGGACAGGAACTAAGATTTGACTCTACCCGGAAAATACTGTCCTTCGCGGGCTCGGTATAATTAATGCTGAAATAGTTAAGCATTTCTTCGATCCGCACCGCATCCGGAGGCACTTCACTGCCTTGCGAAATGAATCGCCGGATATTGCTGTAAGATGCCCGGTCCACATTCAGCACCACCCCCGTCTCGGGATTACTGGCAGTATTGATGAATTCATTTTCAACCAGCGTATTATAGGTCTCATCGCCCATCACCCGGTTCCGCTCCGGCTTCATGTCCAGGTTCTTGGTCAGGGAAAGCAGGGAATGCTTGTGCATGCTGGCCGTAAAAGGCAACATTTTCAAGGTCAGGTGCATGTACCGGGATGCATGTACCGGAACAGTCAGACTTTCATACCCGTCCAGGGAGCAGGTAAGGGTATCTTTTTCCATCGAAGAGAGGATACCGAAAGCGCCGCCGATGCCGCTGGCATACAGGAGTCCGGTGGAATGAAGCACGATGCGTACATTCTGCAGGGGATTGTTTTTCTCATCCCTGATTTCACCCCTCACATAATACTGGGCCTGCATATGATGACAGGCAAGCAGGAGAAATAATATGGAAATAGCATTTTTCAAAGCACCGGATATTGAACAGGCCCAGCGGCCTCTGTTGGTTGTTCTAAAACGGTTTACAGGCCTCTTTATTCCACAAGCTGGTATATCTCCTTCAGGTTTCGGCCAAAACCATCATAATCCAGTCCATACCCCACCACAAACCGGTCCGGAATGGTAAACCCAAGGTAGTCTATACCAATGGGATACACCGTTGCCTCTTTCTTATGCAGGAGCGCGCAAATCTTCAGGGAACTTGGCTGCTGGTGCATCAATTGCGGGAGGAACTGGCTGAGGGTTTTGCCCGTATCGATGATATCTTCCAGGATCACAACATCCCTGCCGTAAACATCTGTATCCAGGCCGATGGAGGTAATCACCTGGCCTGTCGATTTGGTGCCTTTATAGGAAGCAAGTTTGATGAAGCAGATTTCAGCCGGGAAATCCAGGTGCTTGAACAAATCCGACGCGAACATGAACGAGCCATTTAATATGGCGATAAACAGGGGCTTTTGTGTGGCAAAATCCGCGGAAAGTTCCTTTGCGAGGCGACTAATTTCCCGGTCGAGTTCAGAAGCAGTTATGTACGGTTCGAATGTCTTGTCATGTACCCGGATCCTGTCCATCGTGATTATTTGAATATCACCAATTCCTGTCCTACCCTCAGATCCGCACTACCCAGCCTGTTCCACTCACGGATCTGGTCCTGCCGTACTTCATATTTCCTGGCTAAGCTAAATAAAGTTTCTTTTGCCTGCACGACATGCCTGATTTCACGTACCGCCACCACCGGGACTTCGGGCGATTCCGGAACCGCCTGTACAGGGTCTCCGGGCACTGTCAGAACAGCCAGGGCTGGCCTTTCAGGCGCTTTCTTTTGCAGGTAAAGGGTGGAGCCGATAGCAGGCTGCATGCCGGGTGAAAGATGATTCAGGTGCATCAGGCTTTCCAACCGGATTCCCTCCTGCTGGCTGATATCGTACAGATGCTCGCCGTCCATTACCTGGTGGAATTCAGGGCAACCGTGTTTTCTCTTCCGTTGGAGGAAAATCAACTGCCCCTCGGATAACACATCGGTCCCGGAAGGAAGATCATTGAAGTCAAGGAGCCATTCCAGGCGGATATCTTTATCCAAGGCCAGTGCCAGCAGGGAGGTACCTGCGTCTGCATACATGACTTTTGTATCATTAATCCTGAATTCACCGCCCGGGTAGGATTCCTTCGCCCTTGTCATGGTGCCGGCACTGCTATCCGGTGTTCCGGACAGGGCCAGGTACCGGGGACCCGACATTGTTTCCTGTTCCGGCGATGTAATCGGGCTGCTTGCGGCCATATCATCCAACGGCGGCCTTTTGCCAAGGGCTATTTCCGTATAGTCGTTCAGGTTATAGGTTTCAATGTACTTGATCAGTATTTGCGGGTAGCGTGGATTTGTAGCATACCCGGCTTTCTTCAATCCATATGCCCATGACTTGTAATCCATGGGGTCCAGCGTAAAAAGGGACGCGTATCGGGGCTGAGTCCGCAGATATTCGGAATGATCCTTCCATGACTCATCCGCCGCTTCATATTTTCGGAAACATTCGCCCCGGGCATCGTCATCATGGTAAACCCGCTCGCCGGTCCAGATGCTCTTGCATTTAATGCCAAAATGGTTGTTTGACCGGCGGACAAGATCACTCCGCCCGGCTTCCGTTTCAAGGATACCCTGGGCGAGCTTGATGGATGCAGGAACGCCAGACCGCTGCATTTCCCGGATGGCCAGGTCACGGTACGTTGAAATATAGTCAAGGACGACGGTATTGACCGTTTCCTGCGCCCGGGTTGCCTGGGGCGAAAATATCAGTAAAAAGAGCGCCCACAAGTAGATTCTTTTGTTCATTCAGTGGTAAGGTTTTTATGAATGATCATAAGGCCGTCTCGCAGGGTCAGGATAACCTGCTCCGTTCGATGATCGTCACGGACATGTGCATTGAAAGCGGCTATCGCTTTGGCATTTTTCCCTTTCACCGGTTCTTCCAGCACTTGTCCATGGAAAAGCACATTATCCGCCAGGATCCATCCTCCGGGCCTGACCCGGGGGAGTACGGCTTCATAATAACCGATGTAATTTATCTTATCAGCGTCGATAAACACGAGATCCCATGTTTCCTTTAACGCTTCAATAACAGTCATGGCATCGCCCACATGAACTTGGATCTGGTCTTTCCGGTCACTGCGGTCGAAATATGCCTGCGCTTTGCGGGCGTCTTCCTCACGGCACTCAATCGTATGGAGGATACCGCCCTCCTTCAATCCCCGGGCAAGGCAAAGTGCACTGTACCCAACGAAGGTGCCGATCTCCAGGATTCGTGAAGGGCAAACCATCCTGCTCAACTGGGAAAGGAACTGCCCCTGCAGATGCCCGCTGAGCATTTGCGATTCCGGGTGCGTGGCCATGGTTTCCCGTTCAATCTCCTGCAGCAGGGGATCGTCTGCGGTGGCATACCGCTCGGCATATGCCTGGACGGGTCCGGGAATCAGCTCCATAATCCTTCGGCAAAATTACCCGATAATGCACAAAGCACCACTAGAAGTTTGGCGCCAGCGGCCGGGTCCGGTAGTATTCGAGCATATGGTGTACCACCTCGTCGGCCGTATCGGCAAACTTGAACAGGTTTAAGTCTTCCTTCTTGATATTTCCTTCTTCCAACATGGATTCCTGCAGCCAGTTCATCAGGCCCTGCCAGTAGGACCTGCCAACCAGAACCATGGGCATCTGTTTGAACTTCTCCGTCTGGATCAGCGTTGCCACTTCAAAAAATTCATCCATGGTCCCGAATCCGCCGGGCATCATGATGAACCCCTGGGAATACTTGGTGAACATGACTTTGCGAACAAAGAAATAATCGAAGTTCAGAAGTTTGTCGTTGTCAATAAACTCATTGGGCCTTTGTTCAAAGGGAAGGTCGATGTTCAAGCCCACACTTTTGCCGCCCGCCAGCGTGGCGCCTTTATTGGCCGCTTCCATAATACCAGGTCCGCCGCCGGTAATAATTCCGAAACCCTCCCCGGCCAGTTTCTGTGCCACTTCCACGGTCAGTTCATAGTAGCGGGTACCGGGCTGTGTGCGGGCGGAGCCGAAAATGGAGATACAGGGACCGATCTTCGCAAGGGTGTCAAATCCATCTACAAATTCTGCCATGATCTTAAATATCTGCCAGCTGCTGTGCGCCATACTCTCCTTCCAATGGCGCTCTTTCAAAACATGGATCGTATCATTCATATGCTTGCTGTTTCATGGCCTTCAATAGGGCCGGATGAGACAATGAAGCCACTGCCTCTGCAGTGGCCCGTTAATTGAATAACGCCGGATGGCGTTTTTTAGTTTGTGGCCGGCGATGCCTTTTCCGAAAGCAGCCAGAGACCCGAAAACGTGATTAACCCATTGATCAGCAATAGTTCTATGCCAATCTGGTATCCCCCGAACCAGGCGGCGGCATTGCGGCTCAGGATGTAACAAATCACCGGTGCAACCAGGCAGACCACCGTCACGGAAAAGCCATCCCGGAGCTTTCGGCGGGTAAGGATGCCGAAGGCGAACAAACCCAGCAAAGGCCCGTAGGTATACCCGGCCAGGTCCAGGATAA
>Ga0114938_1002701_pt1 | contig 10979 bp, 13 predicted proteins | sample AshMeaBigSpring_FD_88675 | JGI IMG/M metagenome (GOLD analysis project Ga0114938, IMG submission 88675) | Groundwater microbial communities from Big Spring, Nevada to study Microbial Dark Matter (Phase II) - Ash Meadows Big Spring | ecosystem: Environmental > Aquatic > Deep subsurface >...
GCGGTGACGAGTCGCCGGCGCTGGCCCAGAAGCTGGCTGGCAACCCGGCCGGCCAGCAGGCGGATGTCTGCGTCGTTCGGGACGGTCATCCCGGGATTCTATTCGCCTCTGGACAGGCCGGGGGGACGTGCCCTACCGTGGCGGCCCCATTTTTCACCACCCAGGCAGGATTAAGCATGAGATTCGCCCCGCTCGCGGTCGCGTTACTGTTGACAGCATTTCCGTTCGCCTCGCAGGCCCAGGATACGAGCATGAATGCCGACGAGCAGATCCTGCTCAGAGAGGTGATGAACAACAAGCGCAAGGTGTACGCGGACAACCTCAATCTGACCGAGACGGAGAGTTACGCGTTCTGGCCGATCTATGACGAGTACGAGGCCAAGGTGAAGAAGCTCAACGACCGCTTCATCGCGCTGGTGAACGAGTACGCCGAGAAGTTCGACACGATGACCGATGCCGACGCCAAGGCGATGCTGAAAGAGAAGATGAAGATCGAGAAGGAGCGCATGGACCTGAAGCAGCACTACACTAAGAAGGTCGAGAAGGTCCTGCCGGGCAAGAAGGCCCTGCGTTACTCGCAGATCGAGACGCGGCTGGAAATCCTGCTGCGCAAGGACGTCTACGGCATCATCCCGATGGCGCCCGTGAAGTGAATACGGCCTGAAACTCCGAGGAACATGCAATGAAGAAGATCCTGATCGCCACCACCGCCCTTGCCGCCATCGGCGCTGCGGCCACCACGTACGCCCAGACCTCGGGCAGCCTGAATGACGATACCCAGGTGCTCATCAGCCAGATCCAGACCGACAAGCGGGCCATCATGCTGGCGTCTCTCGGCCTGACGGACCCGGAGATGGCCGCCTTCACGCCGCTCTACGACGAGTACCAGGCGAAGGCGAAGGAACGGATGCTGCGGACGAGTGATCTCCTGAACAAGTTCGTCGCGAACTACGACTCGATGGACGAGAAGACCGCGAAGCAGATCATCAAAGAGTTCTTCAAGCTGCGTGACGAGCGGATCGCGCTGCTCAAGGAGTACTCGAAGAAGCTCGAGCGCAAGCTCCCGGCGCAGAAGGTGCTGCGCTTCGTGCAGATCGAGAACAAGATGAATGCGCTGCTCGACGTCGAGGCCGCGGCGGCCGTTCCGCTCGCCAAATAGAGGGGCTGAGTCCATGAGTGAACCGCGTCTCGTAAAGGCGGCACGCGCATTGCCGGTCGGGCTGGCGGCGCTGCTCACCGCCTGCGCCTCGAGCGGCCCGGCGGTACGGTCGGACTACGACCACGCGGCCGATTTCGGCAAATACCGCACCTACGGGTTCGTTGCGCCGCCCGGGGGCCCCGACTCGCCGGGTTACAAGTCGCTCGCCCAGCAGACCGCGCAGGAAGCCGCCGCGAGGCAGATGGAGGCCCGGGGCTACACGAGGTCCGACACCCCGGACCTCGTGCTCAACTTCACCGGCAAGCTCGAAGAGAAGACGGACATCGAGTCGGTCCCGGCGCCCTATTACGGGCCGGGTTGGGGCTACGGCGGCTGGTACGGTGCGCCTTACGGCGGCTGGGGCGGAACGCAGGTCACGACGCGCCGCTACAACGTCGGCACGCTCGTGATGGACGTCGTGGACCGGGAGAAGCGCCAGGTCGTCTTCCAGGGCGGCGTCGAGGGCGTGGTCTCGAAAGAGATGCTGAAGAACCGCGAGGCAGCGATCCGTGCAGCTGTCGAGAAGATCTTTTCGCGGTACCCGTTCGTGGCCGGCCAGTCGGCTCCGGTGCCGATGCCGGAATCGAAGAATTAGCTCACGGCGCCGGCGCGACCGGCGCGACTGAAGGCATGCGCCAGCCCTCGAGCGGGGGCTGGCGTTTTCATTCCCGAAGCGTCGCCATCCACGACAGGGGATCGCATCAGTCGCCGACGCGCGAAGTGCGAAACGGATGCTGATGAAGCACGCGTGCGCACAGCAGGTAAAGGAGCAGCCCCGCGACACCGGCGGCCGAATCGGCCAGAAGCAGTCCGGTCAGGCCCGCCGCATCGTGCGCGATGCCGCCTATCGGTGGAAGGTAGACGTTGCCGAGGTTGCCGGCCGCCACCAGCACCGAGGCCTGCGTCGAAGACGCACGATCGCTGACCGTCTCGAGGATGATGCCCGAGAGCGCCGACAGCGCCGCCCCGGAAAGAAACCCGTAGCCGCACACGACGACGGCAAATCCCTGCGGAGTCTTCGGGACCGCCAGCACCAGCAGCGAGTACACCGCCAGCGCAAGGGTGCTCAGCACGCAGCCGGACCGGGTGCCGACACGCAACCAGAGCCTCGCGCCCACCAGGGCGCCGGCCGCCATCCCGAGCGACCTCGCGGTGCCGACCCAGACGCCGACGAGAGCCTCGGACGACTGAAAGTCGGGTCCCAGGGCCCCCACCATCAGAAGTGCGGCGCTCGATCCGATCGGCAGCACACAGATCGCCAGGGTCAGCCGTCCCGGACCCGTACCGAACAGGCGACGGGTGTCCCTCAGCACGTCCCGCAGCGTTGCCGCGCCGCGCGCGCGCGGCGCAGCCCGATGCTCGAGCATCGCCAATGCCACGAACGCTGGAATGCCGGCCAGCGCAGCCAGCAACAGCGCCGTGCCGAGCGCAGACAGGTGCGCGGATGCTGCAAGCGCCCCCCCGCTCGCCGCGAGGCCGATACCCGAGCCCGCTCCCGCCCAGCCCGCGGCCGCCACGCGGCGCTTCGGTGCCAGCAGTTCGACGGCAAGCCCTTTCTGGGCGGCGCTGACCAGTGAGTAGCCGAATCCCGCCATCGCACTGAGCGGCACGAGCAGCGGCAATCCCACCTCCGTGTGCGGCGTCATCGCGAGGCCGGCCGCAGCCGCGCAGAGCAGCAGCACACCCGCCAGGATCCAACGCTGTCGCCGGCCGACGGCGTCGATGAGCGGGGCCCAGAGGAACATCAGGGTCGCCGGCAGGAACGCGGCGGTCACGAGAACGGACACCGAACTGAGCGGGACACCCGCCCGCGACAATGCGTCGGACACGGTGATCATGACGTATCCGACGACTACGGCCGGGGCGAGGCCGAAGGGCAGGAACAGCCAGGCCCGGGTCCGGGAATCGGGTTCCGTCGCGAGGACAGCGGGCAAGATTCGCTCCAGCAAGCTGGCCCGCTCAGAATATCCGAGTGCGCAGTATGATTGGCTACGTGGTCTTCGCCCGCCCACCGGGCGGCAAGGTCTGACCTCATGAAGGCATGGAGCCCGAAAGAAGCGATCCGCCAACCGCCCGACTGGGCGAGCTGGTTTCGCTCGGACGACCTCGACGAAGTCCGCGAAGTGGTCACGCGCAGCGATGGAGAGCACTCGCGAGTCGCCCACGGCTCGGGACCGCTCGGTTTCGAGTCCGCTCTGATGAATGGCGAGGTCTGCTCGGCCGGGTGGGGTCGCGTCGCCTTGCCGCTCACGATCCGCGGCGCGTTGCCGAACCCGGTACTGCATCTGAAGATGGCGGCCGCCACCCGCTATCGCTTCGGCCGGCGCGAGACTCTCGCGGGGCCGGGTGATGCCGTGTTCGTCGCGGCCGGCTGCGAATTCACGCGACATGCCCAGCCGGGGGCGATGCTCGCCATCGGGCCCGACGAGGACTGCCTGCTGGACGAGATCACGTCACGTGGCGTCGGCCGGTCAGGACAGTTGATGCTGGGCACGAGGCAACTGACGTTGGGCGGCGCGGCGCTGTTGCGGCTGGCCGCGGCGCTCGAGGACTTCGTACGCGACAAGGCCCCCGGCCGCGACGCGCGCGCGGGCCAGCACGGCGAAGCCGCATTGCTCGGTGCTGTTGCGGACATCCTGATCGAGGGGGCAGCGGTCATTCCGACGCGCGCGGCAACGAACGCACGGATCGCCGAGGTCGAGAACTGGATCGACGCGAACCTCGACCGACCGATCACCGCGGGCCAGTTGTGCCGGGTCGCCGGCGTGAGTCAGCGCGGCCTGGAGAAGGCCTTCGAGTCGCGTCGCGGCATGGCACCAATGCGGTTCGTCGCCGAACGACGGCTCGCAGCAGCGCATCGCATGCTGGTGCGAGCCGGCCCCGGGAGCGACGTGACGACGATCGCGTCGACCGTCGGCTTCACCCACATGGGGCGGTTTGCGTCCTCGTACCGGCAGGCGTTCGGCGAGTCACCGTCGGCGAGCCTGAAACGCGCGCAGCGCGCCACGAGCGGCGTACAAAGGTGATCCGGGCTCACTGGCGAGCTTGTGTCCTGGCGGCCGGCTCCGTAGTACTCGGGGCCGAATGTGGCGCGCAGGACGCGTCGCCGCGCATCGCGGGCCCCTGGAACATGATCGCCTTCGAGGTGAAGTCCTGGGGGCGCCCCGTAACATTCTGGACCCTGCTCGCCGACGGCAGCGGCAGCTGGACCGAGGCGGTCACCCCCGAAGGCGCGCCGACCGACGAGTACGTGCTGGTCTGGCACGAATTCGCGGCTGGCGATGACGGCTACGCGCAAGTCACGAACATCCTGTCCCGCCTGCCCGATCCCGCGCCGGCATACGACGACTGCGCGAATCCGATGACCGACCTGCCGTACGGGACGATCCGCCTCACGCGCGGCGCCACGACCCTCGAGATCGCCTGGAACTCGGGCTGCATGGACGAGAACTATCGCGCTTTCATGGATACGCTGAAGGCCGCCGACACGCTGGTCGGCGGCTGGGGCCGCGCAGCGAAGGTATTGCGCAGCGAGGTGGCCCCGTCGTCGCCCTAGCCGGTCGAGGACGCCCGGCGACAACGTTGCCAGGCAGTGGCCGATGCGCGCTCCGGGAATCGCACTCCTGCAACCTGCGCAGGGTTCGTTATCCGGATAGACGCGATCTTCGACTCACCGTCTAATGACCGCATCGTCCGCCCCTGCGGCACGACGGTCCATTCCAAACGCTTGGCACAAGGAGACTCTGATGTCGGGACTCGGCTGTTGCTTCTGGTGGTTGGTGCTCGGTGCGCTGCTCGGCTGGCTCGCCAGCTGGCTGCTGAGCCGCATGTTCGCCAGGACGGAAGTCGTGGCGCCTGCCGTGGCGGCGCCGGTGCGAGCGTCGGATGGCATCGACCATGCTGCGGCCCGTGCGGCCGGTTACTTCCTGACGGGGCCGGAGAATCTCGAGGTCATCGAGGGCATCGGACCGAGCATCGCGCACTTGCTGCGCTCGAATGGCGTGAACACGTTCGCCAAGCTCGCGGCCATGACGCTGGCCGGGCTGCAGGCCATCCTCGACAAGGGCGGCGAGCGCTTCAGGCTGGCCAATCCCCAGACGTGGGCCGAGCAGGCCGCGCTCGCCGTCGCGAACCGCTGGGCCGACCTGCGCCGGCTGCAGGACGCACTGGACGCCGGCGTCCGCCGGGACTGAGCGAGGCACGCCATGACCACACTCATCAACGGACGTACACCCGATCAGCAGGCGGCCTGGAACCGCTGGCATTGGATCGTCGCAATCCTCCTGGCCGTCTTGCTGCTCATCCTGTGGATGACGGGACGCGGTCCCGGGCACGCGGTGGCCGGCGGCGCCTGCTGCGGCGCGTCGGCACCCGAAGTCGCTGCGGTGGCGCCGCCACCCGCGGCAGCCGTGACGCCGGCACCGGTCGCGCCCGCGGACAGCGATGGCGACGGCGTCGCCGACGACGTGGACCGGTGCCCGGCCACGCCCGCCGGCGACCGGGTCGGCATGCACGGCTGCTCGTGCGACGTCACCGTTCAACTGCAATACGAGTTCGACTCGGACGTTCTCACGGCCGATGACAAGGTGAAGCTCGACGCCGTCGCGGAGCGTTTGACGGAACTCTCGTTCGAGAGCGGCGAGGTTGGCGGCTACACCGACAGCACCGGCGACGACGCGTACAACCTCGACCTGTCGAAGCGGCGTGCCCAGTCGGCCCTCGACTACCTCGCGGCCAAGGGTGTCGCACCGGGGCGGATGACTGCCGTCGGCTACGGCGAAGCGAACCCGATCGCGGACAACTCGACGCCAGAGGGCCAGGCCCTCAACCGACGCGCGGTGATCAGGCGTACGGACTGCGGCCCGCCGTCGACCTGATCCTTGGTCCGCACGCGCATCCCGCGTACGCGACACCGAGAAACGAAAACGCCCGGCGCGCAATCGCGTCGGGCGTTTTCCTATGCGGCGGTCTTCCGTCGACCGCCGGCAGCCGATATCACTCGGCGGCTTTCTCGAGAGCCTCGCCGGTCTTCTCGAGGCCCTCGCCGGTGGCCTGCACGGCGTCCGATGCGGCGCCCTCGACGGCGCCCGCCGCCGCCTCGGCACCGGCGGCGACTTCCTCACCGGCGGCCACCGCCGTCTCGCCGATCGCCTCAGCCGTGTCGCCGACGGCCGCTGCGGCGGCGGCAGCCGCGTCCGCCGCGTTTTCGGCCGCCTCGGCGGCGGTGTCGGCGCCCTTGGCGGCTTCGGCAGCCGCCTCCTGCTTCAGTTCGACCGATTCCTTCCTGCTGCAGCCAGCGACGGCCAGGGCGGCCAGTACGGCGGCGAGTGCGATCTTGGTGTTCACGTCATTGCTCCCACGTAGTTGTCGGACGGTTGTATTGAACGCTCACCCTGCCGACCACGTCTGCGCGGGCAACGGCTCGGCGGATTGCGGCCGAGTACTTTACGGAACTTTCTCGACGATTCAATCCCTCGTGGCGGCTGGCAGCCGGCGCATGCCAGATTTTCGGTAATCGGATAGCGGGCCCGCGTGCCCTGTGATAATTGATTTTCCTTTGTACTCGAACGTTCGGGAGGTGTCGCGGATGAAGTCTCGACAGGAAATCCACGCGGAACTCGAGCAGATGGTCGCCCACGGCGAGGCGGCACTCGAGCGGTTCAAGGGTCGCGTGGGCGCGGCGGGCCACGAGGCGTCGGCCGAGGCGAAAGAAGCGACGGCGGCCGCCGAGCTCGCGCTCGCGAAGGGCAAGGCGCGGCTCGCCGACCTGGCCGCTGCAACCGACGCCGAGTTCGACGAGATGTGGGCCGGCGCAAAGGACGCGTGGCACGACTTCGCCAGCGACGCGGAGCGTGGCTGGGACAAGCTGAGCGACCGGGTCAAGAGCTACTTCGCCTGAACGCGGACATCCGAGGGGGGAAGCCGTGCAGCTGCTCGACATCCTGAACGAGACCGGCGGGCTCGGCGCCATCGCGCGCGAGCTCGGTATCAGCGAATCGCAGGCGTCTGCCGGAGCGGCCGCCCTGGCGCCCGCGATTCTCGGCGGACTCAAGCGCAGTGCGCAGTCCCAGGCGGGCGGCCTCGACGGCCTGCTCGGAACGCTCGATGCGCTCGGCGGATCCGGCCTCCTCGACAGCGTCCTCGGGCCGCAGGCCACCAACGTCGCGACGGGCAACGAGATCCTCGGCCAGATCTTCGGCTCGCGTGACGTGAGTCGCTCGGTGGCACAGCATGCCTCCGCTGGCAGCGGGATCGATCCGGCGCTGCTGAAGAAGATGCTGCCCATCCTCGCGATGCTGGTCGCAGGCTACATGTCGCGCCACGCTGCGGGCGCACAGGCGGGGCGTGTCGCCCCCGCCTTTCCAGGCCAGGGAAGCTCGATGCAGTCGCACGGTGGCCTCGGCGCGCTGCTCGACCTCGACGGTGACGGCAACCCCCTGGACGACATCCTGTCGATCGCGGGCAAGTTCCTGCGCTAGGCGGAGTCACCCCGCGGACCCGCGCTCTCCTGCGCGCGCCCGCCACTCAGTCCATCAGGAACACGAGCATCACGGCCTCGCCGGTTGCCGCGCGGCGACCGGCCACGAGCAGGCCCGACATGGCCTGGCCGTCACCGAGGTTGAATACCCGGAGTTCCGTGACCGCTGGGTCGTCAAAGGCGACGGACAGCGCCGAGCGCGCCGCCGCTGCGTCCTCGACCACGTCGAGCACCATCGGCACTGAATTGCGAGCGTCCGCGTCGTCGATCCGGCCGAGCTCCGCGACCACGTCGTGCCTTGCACCTGCCGGGCGCCGGTAGACCTCGCGCCACGGCGCCATCCAGGCCGCCTCGCCGAATCGATCCCAGAGCGGCCCGACGAACCGCCGGTATGCCGCGAGCGCGGCGGCGTCGAGCGCCTGGTCGCGGCCGAGCGTCTCGTGAAAGACGGCGCTGCCGAACCCCTGCTGGCTCGGCGGACCGTAGGCGCGCTCGAGCTGCAGCACGTACCCGGGCGCCGTTGGGTCGGAAGCGCCCGCCACGCTCGCGACTCCCAGCGCGGCGCCCAGGATCAAGGCACCGAGCGATCTCCTCGCCACGTCACGCGGACTCGTCATGGCAATTCACCTGCCGCCGGCCGCCGCATCGCCTCGAGCTGCTCGTGCTCGTAGCGGAAGAGCGCCACGAGCACGCTGAGCACGATCGGCCCGGCGAACAGGCCGAGCAGGCCGAATGCGTGCAATCCACCCAGCACGCCGAGGAACACCGGCAGCGTGGGGATCGACGCGCGGCCCGAGATGAGAACAGGCCGCAGCACGTGGTCCACGGCGCCGACCAGCAGGACGCTCCACGCCGCGAGGAATATTGCCGCGCCCGTGTGACCCTGCACGGCCAGTAGCGCGACGCACGGCACCCACACGAGCGCCGAACCGACGACCGGGATCAAGGCCAGCAAGGCCGCCAGCGTCCCGACCAGGAGCGGACCCTGCACGCCTGCGAGCCACGCCCCGATGCCGATGAGCCCGCCGTGCGCCAGCGCCGCCACCCCGATTCCGAGGAACACGGCCCGCGTCACGTCCGAGAGGTGGCGCCAGAGCAGCGTTCGGCGCTCCGCCTCGAGCGGCAGCATGGGCACCAGGCGCGCGGCGAGCCCGGGTCCGTCTCGCAGGACGTAGAACAGGACGAACAGCATGAGCGCGACGCTGGCGACGGCCCCGAGCGCTCCGTGCACGAGTACTCCGCCGTAAGCACCCATCTTCCTGGCGAGCGCCTGTACGCCCGCAGCAAACCAGCCGTGCAGCTGCTGGATGGAGACGTTGACCGGTGCGGCCAGACGACCCAGCCTCTCCTCGAGCCAGGGCAGGTTGCCGAGGGGGTCCGCCAGGACCTGGCCGGCGTCGACGGCCGACCCGAGAGAGCCCTGGTGCAAGTTCCGGGCCTGCACCGCAACCTGCTCGGCGACCAGCGCGAGCGGCAGGACGAGCGCGAGCACGGTCAGGAACATCGTGACCGTGGCCGCGAGCGACGGCCCGGCGCCGAGCCCGACGAGCCTGCGCTGCGCCGGCGCGAGCAGCGTGCCGAGCAGCACGGCCCACGCGAGCGGGTGCCAGACGGGCTCGACGACACGCCACACCAGCCAGCCGAGCGCAGCAAGGAGAAGCGCGGCGCCGAGCCGGCGATAGTAGCGGCCGTCCGGCAGACTCCCCCCGTCTTGCGCCGCGGCGCGCGCCACTGGAGACACGCGCCGTCCTCAGTTCGCCGCCCATGGCGGCACAGCGAGCGCCTGCCGTTCCTCGGCACTGCCGGGCTCGAAGAACGAGTGGATCGAGTCGTCTCGGTAATAGCGCCAGAAGGCCGAGGCCATGGCGGGATCCTCGATCCTGAAGTCGCCCGCGGCCTGCCGCTCCTCGAGAAACGCGCGGTACGCATCGAGTGGCTCGGGCCCGCCCTGCTGGAAGATGATGCGGCCGCCGTACTGCTCGTGCAACGCCTGGTTTATCTTCCACTGCTTGATGAAAGCGGCGGCGATCTCCTGTCGCGCCGCCGCGTCCTCGGCAGACTCCTCGCCGAGCTCGGCGGCCACCGCCGGATCCTTGGCGAGCGCCTCGCGCACGTGTGCGACATAGGCGTCCTGCTCGGCCTGAGTGACGATGATTCCCTTCGAATCTGCGTACCGGTCCGTGAGCGTCTTCAACACGACGTAGCGGAGTTCCTCCGCGTCCCGCGTGTGGATCACCGTGCCGAGCACGCGCCCCGCCACGGGCAGGGACGGATCGCCGTAGACGCTGGCGGCCGGGGCCGGTTCGGCCACCTCGGCGGTCGCCGACGCTGGCGCGGCCGGTGGTGGGGACGGTCCGCCGCAACCCGCTAGGGCCGCGACGGACAGCCAGATCACCGTCATTCGTCTCATGCACTTCCTCCTGTCCGTCGACTTCAATCGCGAAACTCTTCCCCGCGCAGTTCGCAGTTCACCGCTGCACGAGTGGGCATCGTGCAGTCGATGCGATGCTCAAAGCCGCGACAAGCGAGCATGAAGCAGGCGAAGCCGGGCGGTTCAACGCCCATGCGCCACAGGTACGGGAGCGCGGACGGTCACGAAGTTCCTGAGAGTATCGACTTGCAGGCACGGCTGGCTATCCGAAAGGCGAACCCGCGCGCCCTTCACATCGGCCATCCGAGCACATCGCGGGCCACCGACCAGCGCGGACGGCGTTCCTCCGTGCCCTTGCCGAGCACCCAGAAGTCGTAGGCGCGGGCGAGGTCCCCGCGCGCCTCCTGCAGGCGAACCCACTCGTCCACGTAGTCCCCGAGGCGGCCGGCGGCCGGCGCCATCCCAAAGCCGATCGGCCGGCGGATCAGGCCCGGACGCGGGATCACGACGCCGAGCTGTGGGTGCATCAGAGACCACGCCATGCCCGACTCTGCGAGCACGACGACCGCGTCGAGCGGCGGGTCGCGACGCTTCAGTGCGCCCGTGATGGAGTCGAGCACGACGATCTCGAACGGAGTCTCGCCCGCAAACGCACGCACGAAGTCCTCGCCGAGTTCGCGCTCGCCGAGCACGCCGAAGACGAGGCGGTCGTGGGCACGAATGTCCTCGAGCGTCCTGAACTCGTCGCGACGCCAGTCCTCGACCAGCAGGCCGATGGTGCCGCCCATGTAGGGGTCGGACAGGCGCAGCCTGCGCAGCCAGTGGTGCGCGTAGCGGAGGCCCGGCACGACGTCGACCTGGCCCGCCTCGAGCCGCTGCGCCAGGTTCCCCACGGTCACCTCGACGAGTTCGAGACGCAGGCCAAGATCCCC
>Ga0114938_1002702_pt1 | contig 10973 bp, 10 predicted proteins | sample AshMeaBigSpring_FD_88675 | JGI IMG/M metagenome (GOLD analysis project Ga0114938, IMG submission 88675) | Groundwater microbial communities from Big Spring, Nevada to study Microbial Dark Matter (Phase II) - Ash Meadows Big Spring | ecosystem: Environmental > Aquatic > Deep subsurface >...
CAAAACTCCAACGATACTGCATAATACCGCTTTTGATGGTACTATTGTTGATAAATGAAAAATCAGATTCGGCATTGTGGCATTGTAAAATGCTATCGCCATTCATCATTTTGGTGTCCAAATACAAAATATAATTGGCCTTTGGAGCAGGATACACTACCACGGGTAACACAATGGAATCAAGCACTTTACAAACACCTTTTTGGTAGGTTACAGTGAGCTTGGTATAATAAGTGCCGTCTTTGGCATATGTGTAGGTTGTAGAATTACCTGTTGCAATAGAAGCATTTTCGCCCAATTGCCATTGTGCCGTTATATCGGCAGTCGTTAATCCGGCATTATTGGTAGCGGTATTGGTAAATACAAACCGATTGTTATTGGCACAAACAGCCTGTTGATCTACCGCTATTGCAGCTTTTAAAGTAGGACAAATGGTCAAATTGCTACTACTACTATCGCTACACCCACTCATTACATCAGTTACCTTCAATTGGGTTAGGTAATTACCAGGTTGGGCAAATTGCTGTAAGGGATTGCTGAGCGTAGAAACTGTACCATCACCAAACTGCCATTTGTAATTGAGATAGCCCGAAACAGTAGTACTACGATTGATGTATTGAATAGTGGTATCAGAAGCATTTTTTCCAACAAAATCAAATGCCGCAACCGGATTGGCATTGACGGTGATTGCCTGTGTGGTAACAATACTATCTTGTTGGTAGTAAACGGTTAAACCTACAATGTATTGGCCGCTTCGGGTATAGGTTTTGGAAGGATGTGCTTGTGTGGAAGTAGTGCCATCGCCAAAATCCCATTTATAAAGGATACCAATGTCTTTGGTAGATTGATTGGTGAATTGATAATCATTGCCCCGCAAACACTGAACAGGGTTATTGATGGCAAAAGCAGCAGTAAAGCTTTTGCCATTCATGGTTACCCGCACAGTTTGGATCATACTATCGGCGCATCCGACATCGCTTGTTACTAGTAACTTAACGGCATAAGTACCGGCACTTAAATAGTTTTTGAGCGGATTACTTAAGGCCGAAGTGGTGCCATCGCCAAAATCCCAAACAAACTGTATGTTGCCACTTGGAATGGAAGAGGTAGATAAAAAGGTATAGCTGTTGCCATTTTGGGTATTGGGCAGAACCGAAAATGCTACTTGAGGCATTGGATTTACCCAAACTACCTGACTGCTGTAATAGTCTACGCCCTTACTTGTACCTACTAGCGTAATATTGTACGAGCCAAACGTAGCATATTGATGTACAACCGTATCGGAAGCTGCAAAAGTGCCATCTCCCAAATCCCATTTGTAGGTAGCATCGGTTGCACCGGTACTTGTGTTTATCAAAACAAATTGGTGCTGCTGAATGCATTGCACCCGCTGATTGATGGTAAATGAGGGTACAATTTGTGCGGCTAAACGAATGGCGCCCAATAGGTATAAAATCACCCATGCACACCGTTTAAGAGGTACAGCTTTACTAGTTCTCATTGCTAGTGTTAATTTCGGTTTTGTGTAATATTCTAAGCCCTTGATAACTCTAAAACGTCATTCGGTGAAAAAAATTGTTGTTTTCTGCTTAAAAAATCATAAAATAACATTGGGCGCAACAAATTAAAATATAATCCATGCGTAAAAAATAACCTATTGACATAATGAAGGGCTATTTGCCCAAACAGACGGGCGCTATGTTAAAGAAAATGCGCAGCATTTACCAACCAAGATGGCATGCAACAATTTGTGGGGCGCAATAAAAAAGATCGCTTAATAATTGGAAGGGATTGTAACTTGAAAACAAACCCCGATCCACTGTGTGATGCTCAAAAATGAGTGGTGTTACGGCAAAATAAAATTATCGTACGCAAAGCTTACCAAATGGGTCAAACTTTTTACATTAAAGCGTTTATACAACGGTAAAATACGCTTTTCTATTGCCGATGGCGATACATTAAATAATGCGGCAATTTCTTTGAACGACATGCCTTTTGCCACTAACGATAGTGCTTCTTTTTCTTTGCCGGAAATAGCATAGTTGTAAAATAGCGTTTTATTGAGTTCCTCTTCAAATTGGGCTTTTTCGGGGCCGTAGGCCGAATAACGCATCACTTTACCAAAGCGGATGTTGTGGTTTATTTGAAACCGACCAATGATAGAAACCATTTTGCCCTGATAGCTTTCAAATACACCTACTCTTGCCGTAATAGGCACTTCGCTGCCATTTTTGTGTACTTTTTTCTGTTCAATCAAAAAACTGTATTTCTCTAAATCTTCCTTCACGGTTTGTATAAACTGCAATGCCTTATCGTTCACTTCATGAACAAAAGGCGCAAAGTCCGGCGCGGTCATATTTACAATACCCAACATGTTTATTTCGGTATCTTTATAGCCAAGCACTTCTTCCCAACCATCGGCATAAATCATTCTTCCTTCTGCAAAGGAGTAAATGTATACGCTCTCTTCGGCAAACTTGGGAATGGTTTTTTTAAAATGCAATGCCCGTTCGGTGGTTAAGTTGGCCGGTACGTCGGTAATAAAAGACTTTGAATAAGCACCTAATTGGTTCATAGATTGTTTCATAATCAAACCTTTAATACAAAAGTGTTAGCAAAACAACTGTGTTTTTTCGCAGTTGACTTTCGTGTACAAACCCAATAGTTTTGCAGAATTGTATTACTCGTATATTGTTGTTGTGTAGTTACCTAGTAAAAGTAGCATTGCTGATTAAAAGGCCACTACATAACTACCAAAAAAACCATTCACAAATATAGTTGTAATAATTATACCTGTTTAAAACGATTACTAATCAAACATGTATTACGAAGTTTATACCAGTACAAACTCTTGACAACATACACAAATGTTGTGATGAAAAATATTTAAAACGTGTTGAGATTTACTATGGGGGTAAAAAACAACGACCGGGAGTAACTACTTCCGGTTTTTTGTTGCCTGAAAGCACCCAAGTTGAACGGTGCCAACGCCACTGCCGCCTAATAGCAGCACTAGCCCTTGGCTCGCCCACATACAAAGGCTACCATGTAGCCTCTATCTCCAATTTTTTCTGAATAGCCGATGCCCATTACTACCACCAAACGATACATGCTACTCGTACAAAAAAGGGGTTACCATGCATAAAATGCGTTTCTGTTACGGGTGCTGCCTCGTTTTGCAACCTACTTTCTGTAACCAATTGGGTTTCTTTCTAGTGGCAATTGAAGCCATTTTGCAACAAAATGTGCCATTCGTTAACAGTTGTGTTATGGCAAATGGCCTAGTAGTCTTTTGGTGTTTGGGGATTGTTTTGTATGCAATTTGGTTGATCTTTCAATTGCCTAAATCACTACCAATCCTCTACGGACCGCTTCTAAAGCCATTCCTACCCTACTTTGCACGCCTAATTTATTGAACAGTTGTTCGCGCATAGCATCTACCATTCTTTCTGTAATGTTCATTCTTACTGCAATCATTTTGTACGTTTGATCGGTACAGGCCAATTGTAAAAATGTTAATTCCTTTTCGGTAAACTGTGTATTCTTTTTTTCCAGTTCCAAGAGGCGTCGAAAGTGAACATTGGAAACATCGGCATTGTAATAGCCATTGGCATCAATATCGTGCAAGGCTTTTTCCAATTCATCGGGATGCATGTCTTTTAGTAAGTAGGCACAACAACCGGCTTTGATCATATCAATAATCATGTTGTCGTTGTCGTTCATGGATAATGCAACCACTTTCGTGTGGGGATAGCGGCAAACCAATTGCCTTGCCGTAGCCACACCATTGAGTACGGGCATATTTACATCTAACAACACTAGTTGCGGCGGCTTTTTCAAAGCATCCAATTTATCCACTAATTCCTGCCCATTGAGTGCCTCGGCTACAATATCAAAATTGCCAAAAGCCTCTAGCATCATGGCTAACGACTTTAAAAACAATTGGTGATCATCGGCAAGTGCTATGGTAATTTTGTTCATGGCTTGTCTTTTTTTTTGAAAATAAAAATTGGTTGCACAAGGCTAGCCGTAAGTATGGTTTGGTTGCAGTGCTGAAGTTGGTTGCTTGAGTAAAACAAGGTATTTTTTACAGTCGAAAGCAGGGTTTTTCGACAAAAAAAGAACCCAATGCTAGCCCCCCAAAAAGTATCTGCTAACCATTAAAACAAAAGTTAAACAGCGGTTTCATACGGTTGTTCTGCTTCGTTTTCCGTTTCAATTATTGGAATAGAAATGGCTATGGTAGTGCCTTTGCCTTCGTGGCTTGTCCACACAACCTTACCCTTTAACAAGCCAACCCGGTGTTTAATATTGGTAATGCCAATGCCTTGCAAGGGAATATCTTGGGTATGAAACCCAATGCCGTTATCTGCAATGGTAATTTGGATCTCTTTCGAGGCGGCATCTACCACTGCCAATATATTAATTTGTGTTGCCTGTGCATGTTTAATGGCATTTTGTAATGCTTCTTGTACTATTCTAAACAGTACTACTTGTTCGTCGTTGCCTAGGGGCAATGCGGTGGGGCAAACAAAATGAACAGCATGTTGCTTGGCCGCAGTGATGCGCTCGGCTTCGGTTTGTAGGTTAACGGCAAAATCGAACTGGGCAAGCCATTCGCTACTGAGGGTTTTGCTCAGGGTTCGTATTTCGTTTATGGCTTTACTGAGGGTATCTTCTGCCAATAGCAAGGTTTCCGGTACCTGCGGCATGCCGCGAGTAGCTACTCCTATAAGCATTTTGGTACTGTTGAGCAATTGCCCAACATTGTCGTGCAGCTCTTTACCCAATAATTCGAGGGTAGCTTCCTGCGTTTCTAATTGGGTTTTGACCATCGTAAGTTGGTATTGCGACTTCATTAATGCTTTTTCCTGTAAAAAAATGTTGTTGCTTTTGCGGTAGAGTATGGCAAAAAACAACAGTAACAATACAATCAGCAGCATGATGCCGCCAATAATTAGTAGTGTTTTATGGTAGATTTGAAAAGAATCCTGCATGTTGCGGCAATACTTAATAGAATATAAAACAAGATACTTGCAATATTATTAAACAAATGAAAAGTATTGCTAAATGCGGCCATTTGCTGTTGATTGCCCGAAAAATAGGTGTAAAAAGCATACAAACAACTTTTGGGGACATACATTAACAGCACCGCACTAGCTAACCAAAACAAGGGTTGTGTGTGTAAGTACAACTGCACCGGTTGGCGTATTAAATGGTACAAATACATGGCAGCGGTTAGGGTTAGCGCAATGCCACCCGCTACATAGTTGAGCGAGGCAAACTTGCTATAGCCCTGCAAGCAGGCAAAATTGATAATACAAAACACCACATAAGCAATGCATAAAGCTTTGATGATGCGACCGGACAAGCCTTTTTTTAGTACTGCATAAAATGCGGCAAGTATGATAAGGATGATGGTTGGTACCGACACATTGTAAATACCATAAGTACGCATGCCATAAAAGTTATAGCAACAAAACGATAGCGTTTCGGCAAATACGGTTACCAAACCTATCCACAAAATGTGTTTGCCGGTGCTACTGTTTAAAGGGTGCAGTAAGCAAAAACTGCACCCCAAACAGAGGTATTCGAATAACAGTAAAATATTACCATTCATATTGTAGTAAATATATCAAAACTTATGGAACAACCACTTTTGTACCGCCACAAACAGGAGGTGGACACAATTGCCCTTCATCCAAACCCCTGCCCGATGCGGAGGTGGTTGTGGCAGCAAAAGTGGCTACTTCGGCATCGGTAGGCACATCGTTCAATTGATCGTCTCCATTTTTAGTAACCACCAATATAGCGGTGTGCTGCCCTTCGTAGTGTGGCAATCGATTGGGCATATCCCTTTTTTCGGCTTCCGAATTGCCATGCATGCCCAAATAAATACGCAAGCCAAAATCTGTATCACCGGGTTTATAGCCGTTATCGGCAAACAATTGGTCTATAGCCTCTTTGCTAAACCATACGGCATGTGCATCTTTGTCGTAGGTGAGTTTTTCTACTTCTCCGTTTTTGCGTTGTTTGTGTGTTTTGCCTACAAATTCATTGACCATTGCTTGAATGGTATCTAATTGCAGAAATGATGGCCCTTTGTAGCCCTCTTGCTTGTTGGGAATTGACATAAATAAATGGGTTTTTGAGTAAAAAAATATTTACACTGCAATTTGACCGCTTTTGCTTAATTGGCAATAGGGGAAAAACCCCAAAACCGAGGGGAAAAATCCCATCCAAAATGGGGTTTTTCCCATGCCTGTTTTTATTGTTGAAAACTAATTGATTATCATCTTTGTACAAGAACGCTGTAAAGCCTTATGCACTTCTCTTTTATTGGGGGCAATGAAAACGAAGTTGCTTTGCAGCGTTTTTTTTAAATATTTGTTACAAGCTGCAACTTCCACGGAGTTTGCTTTCTATACAAGCACGGATGGTTTTTGAGCTTGCACAAAAAAACCAAAACTGTACCTATGCAGACTAACCAATTGTTTGGTATCGCAACCGATACACAGGAGTATGCACCGCTTACCAATATAGGCAATACAAGGCCGACTGTTGCAACAATGGAAGTATCCACTACGGCCACTATTACCGCATTGACCTCCAAAAACGAACCTCGGCCTAACTATATTATCATGCTGTTTTCGCAGCCTTACACGCAACTAACCACCTTACCTAGCATTGTACAACAAGCCGTTACCAATCAATTGGGCGTAGCTTATTTTAATTTGAACCATTTAGAAAATACGCATCTATATACTACTTATTACGTAGCTGCTTTTATACCTATGGCTGGTGGCTATTGCTGCAAAAGCATTGCGCCAACAGTTTTGCACATCAAAAAGGGGCACTCTGCAACAGTAGAAGTATTGGTGGAATGAGTGGTTAGTGGAGTGGGTAGGCTCGCGAGCGCTAGTTTTTCCACTAGTACTCAACCAACAACGGAGTTTTAAACAAACAGAATAGAACCGTAGAATGGTTAGGCAATACGTGCAGGATTTAATAACGAAATAGCATAGGCAAAAGAGCCGTAACTGTTGGAAATTTGAAACAATAATTGATATCAAAAACAAGCGTTACCCTATTGTGAGCATCCCCAAAAAACACGTCTTGTTTTTGTGCTAAAAAAAAGAAATAAATATTGAAAAATTTAAAATTACATATTACAAGAGTGCATAGTCCGCCTAATATTTCTATAACTTTATTATTCATTTAAATTATCATCATGAAATTACTATTAACAATTATTACTATCAGTTTATCGTACATTACAGCCTATGCACAATTAGACAAAAACACTTGGCTAGTTGGTGGTTCAGGCAACTTCTACTCGTCCAAAAGAGATTATACATCTTTTGTAACACCAATGACAAATGGATATTCTAAAGAACTAAGTTTAACGGTTACTCCTAACATTGGTTACTTTATCACGGACAAATTCGCACTAGGCTTAAGACCTTACTTCTCTTGGGGAAGAGGAGAATCTTTTCCAAACGACCCAAGTGTGAGCGGGGGGGAAAGTGATTCAAAACGGTATGGAATTGGACCGTTTGCTAGGTACTACTTACTTGATAAAGAAAAACAGTATAATATTTTGACTGACATTAGTTACCAATTGGGTATTTGGAATGTAGGCAGTGAAGGTAAGTTGAGTAATTTTTCGTTTTTAGCAGGACCGGTAATATATTTCAATACATCAGTTGGAATGGAATTTCTTATTGGGTACAGTACACAAAGCGAAGAATTAAAATCGTTTAGTAAAAATTCATCAAAAGGTTTCAGTGTTAACATTGGTTTTCAAATTCATCTTATAAAATAAAAAATTATGAAACACTTATTATTAGCATTTCTTTTAACTTTTGTATCTATCGCAGCACAAAGCCAATTGACAAAGCATACTTGGTTGGTGGGTGGTTCGGGAAATTTTTATACTTATCACGAAGATTATACTGCGCCCTCTGTAGGTTTTACTGGGAAATATTCAACCATAGATTTGTCACCATCTGTTGGCTATTTTCTTGCAGATAAATTTACCGTGGGTATAAGGTCATTGTTGTCAATATACAAGGGAGAAAGTTCTGGCGGGGCAAAACCTAATGATCTAAAATTTGCAGCAGGCCCCTTTTTAAGGTATTATTTCCTTGACATTGATAAACCATTCAATTTGTTAACTGACATAAGTTATCAAGTTGGAATAAATGAAGCTAAAACTGGGGACAAGCCTAAAGGGAAATTTAATACATTCTCAGCTATGGCTGGTACTGAAATATTTTTCAATTCTTCTGTAGGCTTAGAAATATTATTGGGCTATAAAAATCAAATTACCTCCTTTGATAATAGCCCAAGTGCCTATACTAGTAACAAAAGCGGGTTTTACACCTCTATTGGATTTCATTTTCATTTAATAAAAGACTAAAATAAAAATCATGAAACATCTGATTCTTTCTGTACTTCTTAGCTACTTTATGACAGTTGCACACTCGCAAACTGTATCGCCATCGATAAGTAATGAATATTGCCCAAATACCGAATATACATTTACTGTTTCCATAAGCAAAACTTATTCAAGTATGATTGGTGAGGGTGGATGCTTTTTAACACAATCACCAGCATTCCCCGTTGGTAACACGTTCACCTTCAAAGGAAAATTTGGTGATTTAAACCAAAAACAAACCTTTCGCATTTATCATACTGACGGCACCTCAACACCATTTGAATTTAAGAAAATAAAATCGCTATTCTATGGACCTTGTTCACCCGTTTCAACGCCTGCAACAGTTACAGCAGCTCCGTGCCAAGTGGTTAGTATTCCTATCAATTTTAGTGCAGTACAGTGGAAAACAGAACTTGAACCGTTTTCAACAGCCTGCTATGGAAGCATTTCTACCTATGAATATCAGTTACCTGCCAATTGGAGTTTAAATGGCACCCCCTCCACGGGAAATAATTGGATAATAGCAAATAATAGTGTTACGGTAATATCCGATGCCAATACAGGCGGGGTTATCAAGGTAAGACCATCAAATAATTGCGGGACGGGTCTTAGTAACAACTCGCCAATTTCAACAATTAGCATATTACGACCCAAACCTCCTGTAACATTTACTTCCACCAATCCAATATGCAACAACGCAACTTATACTGCAGCAAATATACCATCTGTATTTACAAATGTAAATTGGACGACTTCGCCTGCAGGTTTAGTTTCCTTAGGTTCGCCTAATGCATCAACTACAGCAATAAACAAATTAACCACGGGGGTTGGTACCATTAATTTTAACATAACGGCACCAGGCTGTTCTACTTTTTCTTATAATACACAAGAGATTACAGGCATACCAGAATTAATTGTAGGTGCTCCAACAAATATTACAGATTTATCCATACAAGCCCTTTCAAATGATTGTTATTTGCCTATTGAGCGCTATACAGCTATTGGTGGAACGGGTGCTACAACCTATAAATGGTATTATAGAAGATTACCAAATTTTCCTTTCACCCTAAAACAATCCGGTTCTAGTAATGCTTATGATGTAACAGGAGGAATACCCGGTAGTTGTATTGACATCCAATTAAAGGTAGAGGCCTCAAATGCTTGTAATGCAAATACACCAATTCTTTACACTATGACAACTGACCAATGTAGATGTACCAAAGAAGAAGCCCTAAATGGATTTAGACTCACTTCTGTAACCCCAAACCCCTCAAGCTCCACCATACAAATCGATTTATTAGCTTCTTATAACACCAAAAAGGAACTCAAAGAAATAAGACTTATAAAAATCATAGATAAAATAGGCAATACCAAAAAAGAAATTACAGGTAACAAATTACGTAAAATGCTTTTGAATATATCCGATTTAAAAAGTGATGTTTATACAATATCCATTTTTGATGGAAGAACTTGGAGTTCACAAAGATTTACGAAATTATAAACAAACATTCCACAAGCGGCAATCTTACAACTGATGGGTAATTAGCGTAAAGGAGGTTGAAACACTTTGTTGATCTTTTTTTTCTCACCTGCGCAAGTCTCCTTTCCATGCCTAACCATCACCTGACTTTTTAACAAACGGAAAGGTACAATTGGAAAAAATGGATATGGAATAGATTCGAGATGCTATAACAAAATAGCTTAGTTAAGAGACTTGCGCCGGTGAATGTGGTTGTTTACACAAGATAGAAAGCCATGGATAGCACCAATAAAAGGTAGCTTGTTGGGGGAATACATGGAAGCGGTATCCAAACATTACTGATGTCATTTTGCCATTAACAACAACAAATAACGGGTAGCCGAAAACGTACATTACTAGAGTAGGCACAAAAAACCAACTAGCTATGTTCATCAATAACAAGCATTTATTAGAGCCAAGTAGCAGCTCCGATAAAGTGGTTATCAATTTAACCACCAACAGTTTTAATATTATTGACCCCGATTATTTAATTGTTCATTACACCGCAACCGACAACGCAACAAGCCCTATCAGTTGGTTTAAAAACACCACCACCAATACCGATAAAATTGCAGCACACATAGTGCTAGATGTAGATGGCACTATTACCCAAATGGTAGCTTTTAACAAACGCGCCAACCACGCAGGCTACAGCACTTGGGACGGTGTAGATGGCATGAACCAACATGCTATAGGTATAGAACTGGTAAACCCGGGTTTTGTGGAACAATTGCCTGATGGCAGTTTTAGACGAGAAATTGGTAGAGCTGCAGCTAATAAACCCATTTACAAAACTTACCCCGCTTCAATTGCTGCCCAATTGATACAAGCACAGCATAAAAACAAATTTTTAGCAGGTGCAGCTCCTGCCTATTGGTTTGCCTACCCACAGGCACAGCTAAACGCTTTATACGCTTTAAGCAAGCTACTCATACAGCATTACCAATTGGTACACGCTTTAGGGCACGATGATGTTTCGCCGGTACGTAAGCCCGACCCCGGACCGGCATTTAA
>Ga0114938_1002703_pt1 | contig 10966 bp, 9 predicted proteins | sample AshMeaBigSpring_FD_88675 | JGI IMG/M metagenome (GOLD analysis project Ga0114938, IMG submission 88675) | Groundwater microbial communities from Big Spring, Nevada to study Microbial Dark Matter (Phase II) - Ash Meadows Big Spring | ecosystem: Environmental > Aquatic > Deep subsurface >...
CTGGCCGAGCAGGTCGTCGAGGTCGAAGTCCTTGCCCTTCGCCACCTTGCGGGCGAGCTTCTCGGCCTCCTCCCGGTCGACCTTGCGCGTGACCTCCTCGACGAGGCTGAGCACGTCGCCCATGCCGAGGATGCGCGACGCCATGCGCTCTGGCTGGAACACCTCGAGCGCCTCGGGTTTCTCGCCCACGCCGACGAACAGGATCGGCTTGCCGGTGACGTGCCGCACGGACAACGCCGCACCGCCGCGAGCGTCGCCGTCGGCCTTGGTGAGCACTACGCCCGTGAGGTCGAGCGCCGCGCCGAAGGCCCGCGCCGCGTTCACCGCGTCCTGGCCCGCCATGCTGTCGACGACGAACAGCGTCTCGATGGGCCTGAGCGAGGCGCCGAGTTCGCGCACCTCGGCCATCATCTCCTCGTCGACGTGCAGTCGGCCCGCGGTGTCCACCAGCAGCGCGTCGTAGACGCCGCGGCGCGCCTCCTCGAGCGCACGCGTGGCGATGGCGAGCGGCGTCTCGTTCGGGCTCGCTGCCGCGACGTCGATGCCGAGCTGCGCAGCGAGCCGCTCGAGCTGCAGCATCGCAGCCGGGCGGCGCACGTCGGTGGAGACGAGCAGCACGCGCTTGCGCTCGCGCTCTCTCAACCACAGCGCGATCTTGGCCGCGGTCGTGGTCTTGCCCGCGCCCTGCAGGCCGGCGAGCAGGACGACCGCGGGCGGCTGCGTGCGCAGGTTGATCGGGCGCACGCCCTCGCCCATCACGCGCACCAGCTCTTCGTGGATCACGCGCACCAGCGCCTGGCCGGGGGTCAGGCTCTTGTGGATCTCGAGACCGATCGCGCGCGCCCGGACGGCGTCGATGAACTCCTTGACTACCGGCAGCGCGACGTCCGCCTCGAGCAGCGCCATGCGCACTTGCCGCAAGGTGTCGCCGATGTTCTCCTCGGTGAGCCGGCCGCGGCCACGCAGGCCCTCGACGACGGCGGAGAGACGGGCGGAGAGCTTGTCGAACACGACGATCCTCGGCGATGCGGGGCGCCCCGGCGGCGCGCAGAGGCCGGATTATAGGGGCCACACGCGGGAACCGCGCCTCCTCAGGTACGCGGCGATGTGACATCATGCGCGGGTCCGCACGCCGATCCCGGGCCGAAGCTTGCTGCTTTCACTCATCGCCGCCGCCTGTTACCTGTTCGGTGCCCTCGGGCTGGGGTTCGCGGCCTATCAGGGCAATTCGCACCATGGTCGCGGCCGCCGTATCGCGGCGGCGGCGATCGCCGCCACCGGCGTCGCGGTGCATCTGGTCGCGCTGGCCGCCGAACGCCGCCTCGAGCCGCTGGCCGCGCTGTCGCTCGGCGACGTCCTGGCCCTCGTGGCGCTGGTGATCGCGCTCACGGCCATCGTGATGGCGTTGCGGCCGCGCCTGCGGGGCATGGCGGCGCTGCTGCTCCTCACGGCGGGCGTGCTCGAAGCCGCCTTCTCGGAGGGAGCCCGCCAGTTCTCCATGGGCCGTCCCGGGTGGGAGCTTGCGTTCCACGTCGCGATGGCGACCACCGCGTTCGCGTTCCTCACGATCGGCGCCGTGCTCGCGATCGCGCAGGTGGTGGTCGACCGCAAGCTGCGCAGCCGGCAGCCGCTCGGCTGGCTCAAGATCCTCACGCCGGTCGAGTCGGTGGAGTCGGGTTGCTTCCACAGCATCCAGGCCGGTTTTGCGGTGCTCACGCTCGCGCTGGTCACGGGTGCGTTCTTCATCGAGAACCTGTTCGCCCAGCACCTCGTGCACAAGGTCGTGCTCGCGATCATCGCGTGGCTGGTGTTCGGCATCCTGCTGTTCGGCCGCTGGCGGTTCGGCTGGCGCGGCCGGCAGGCGCTCAGGTGGACGCTCGCGGGCTACCTGCTGCTCGGTCTCTCCTACTTCGGCAGCAAGGTGATCCTCGAGAACGTGCTCGGCAAGCACTGGGGTTGACCGGCGTTGCAGGACGTCCCGTTACCCTGGCTGACCGGCATCCTCGTGCTGCTGCTCGCGCTGTCGGGCTTCTTCTCCAGCACCGAAACGGCGCTGATGAGCATCAACCGCTACCGCCTGCGCCACCGCGCGCGCGAGGGCAGCAGCGGCGCACGCGCCGCGGAGAAGCTGCTCGAGACCCCCGACCGGCTGATCGGCCTGATCCTCGTCTGCAACAACTTCGTCAACTCGGCGGCGGCGGCCATCGTCACGGTGATCTCGCTGCAGCTCGGCGGCGAGGCCTATGCAGCGATCGGCGTCGGCGTCTTCACCGTGGTGCTGATCATCTTCGGCGAGGTCGCGCCGAAGACGTTCGGCGCGCTGTACCCGGAACGCCTGGCGCTGCCCGCCGCACTCATCTACCAGGTGCTGATGAGGGTGCTGTACCCCGTCGTAATGGCCACGAACGTGGTCGCGAACGGCGTGCTGCGCCTGCTCGGCATCTCACGCGAGAAGGCGAGCGCCACTTCGCTCAGCCGCGAGGAACTGCGCACCGTGGTCGCCGAGGCGAGCACCGTGATCCCGCACCGCCACCAGCGCATGCTGATGAGCATCCTCGACCTCGAGCGCATCCACGTCGAGGACATCATGGTGCCGCGCACCGAGATCGCCGGCATCGACGTCTCGGACGAGTGGGAGGACATCCTCGACCAGCTGCGCGACAGCCGCCACACGCGCATCCCCGTGTACGACGGCAGCCTCGACGAGCTCGTGGGCATCCTGCACATGAAGAAGGTGGCGCGGCTCATGGCGCGCGACGAGTTCGACCGCGCGCGGCTCGTGGCCCTCGCCCGCTCGCGCGAGCCGTACTACGTGCCCGAGGGCACGTCGCTCAACACGCAGCTGCTCAATTTCCAGCGCCAGCGGCGCCGCGTCGCGTTCGTGGTGGACGAGTACGGCGACGTGCAGGGCCTCGTGACCCTCGAGGACCTGCTCGAGGAGATCGTCGGCGAGTTCACCTCCGACACGAGCTCGCTGCACAAGGACGTGCACAAGGAGAAGGGCGGCTCGTTCATCGTCAATGCGGCGGCCAGCGTGCGCACCTTGAACCGCAAGATGGGCTGGTCCCTGCCCACGAGCGGGCCGCGCACGCTCAACGGTCTCATCATCGAGTACCTCGAGACGATTCCCGAGGCGGGCACCAGCCTGCGCATCAACGACTACGGGATCGACGTATTGCAGACGGGCGAGAACGCGGTGAAGACCGTACGGCTCAAGCCGATCGCGCCTGAGGCCGCGCCGTCCGGCTCAGAACGCCGCGGCTAAAGCCTGCTCGAGCCGGGCGACGCCCGTCACCTCGATGCCCTCGACCGGCCGGCGCGGCGCGTTCGCCGTGGGCACCAGCGCGCGCGTGAATCCCTGCTTCGCGGCCTCGCGCAGCCGCTCCTCGCCGAACGGCACTGGACGGATCTCGCCGGTGAGCCCCAGCTCGCCGAAGCAGACCGTGTCCTTCGCGACCGACCGGTTGCGCAGGCTCGACAGCACTGCGAGCACCGCGGGCAGGTCCGCCGCGGTCTCGCCGATGCGCACGCCGCCGACCACGTTGACGAACACGTCCTGGCCCGACGTGGAGATGCCGCCGTGCCGATGCAGCACGGCGAGCAGCAGCGCGAGCCGCCCGCCCTCGAACCCCACGGCCACGCGGCGCGGCGACATTCCCTGGGCTTCGTCCACCAGCGCCTGCAGCTCGACGAGCAACGGCCTGCTGCCCTCGCGCGCCACCGTGACCACGCTGCCGGGGACGCTCGTCTCGGGCCGCGACAGGAACAGCGCCGAGGGGTTGCGCACCTCCTTCAGCCCCTGCTCCGCCATCGCGAACACGCCGATCTCGTTCGCGGCGCCGAACCGGTTCTTCACGGCGCGCACGACGCGGAAGCGACTGCCCGGGTCGCTCTCGAAATAGAGGACCGTGTCGACCATGTGCTCGAGGATGCGCGGGCCGGCGATCAGGCCCTCCTTGGTCACGTGCCCGATGATCAGCACGGTGGTCGCGGTGTCCTTGGCGAAGCGCACGAGCCGCGCGGCCGACTCGCGCACCTGCACGGCGGACCCCGGCGAAGACTCCGAGAGTTCCGTGTGCATCGTCTGGATGGAGTCCACCACCAGCACGCTCGCCTGCGCCGCCAGCGCTTCCTCCAGGATCGCCTCGACGCGCGTCTCGGCCACCAGCCGCAACGTGCCCGACTCCAGCCCGAGTCGGCGCGCCCGCAAGGCGACCTGCCGCACGGATTCCTCGCCCGACGCGTAGAGCACCGGGCGGTCCCGGCTCAGCGCGTCGGCCGCCTGCAGCAGCAGCGTGGACTTGCCGATGCCCGGATCGCCGCCGAGCAGGATCACCGAGCCCGCGACCAGCCCCCCGCCCAGGACACGGTCGAGCTCGCCGATACCGCTGACGGCGCGGGTCTCGGTCTCCTGCGTGATCTCGTGGACGGTCCGGCTGGCCGCCTTGCCGGAGGCGGCGCTCCGCGCTGCCGGCAGGGGCAATGCCGAGGCCGCCAGCTCGAGCGTGTTCCACGCCTGGCAGGCGGGGCACTGACCCTGCCACTGCGGTATCCGTGCCCCGCACGACCCGCACACGTACACCGGCTTCGCTCTTGCCATGGTTTCCCTGCCTGCCCGGCGGAGGCGCCCGGGGGCCGCGATGCTAGCACGCGGCCAGGACCGGCCCGGATATGTGAAGTCGCCGGCAATTCCCACGCCCCGCCGCCTCTTATACTCCGTCCCCAGATGTCCACTCACAGCGACAATACGTTCGTCGTCCGCAACTCAGCCGGGCGGCCGGCGCCCGGCCCACGCGCCCGCGCCGTGCCGGCGCGCCTCGGGCGTTACGAGATCCTGCACGAGATCGGCAAGGGCGCGATGGGCATCGTCTATCGGGCGCGCGACCCGATGATCAACCGCGAGGTGGCGCTCAAGACCATCCCGCTCGCCGCAGAATTCGAGGGGGACGAACTCGAGCAAGCGCGGTTGAAGTTCTTCCGCGAGGCGGAGACGGCGGGCCGGCTGAGCCATCCGCACATCGTCACGATCTACGACGCGGGCGAGCACGACGGCACGGCGTACATCGCGATGGAGCTGTTGCGGGGCGTGCACCTCGTGGAGTACACGGACCCGGCGCGGCTGCTGCCGCCTGCAATCGCGATCGAGCTGGTGGCGCGACTCGCCGGCGCGCTGCACTACGCGCACGAGCAGAGCGTCGTGCATCGCGACATCAAGCCCGCCAACATCATGTTCGAGGGGCAGAGCGGCGGGCTCAAGATCACGGATTTCGGCATCGCGCGTCTCACCGACACGGGCCGCACGCGTACCGGCGTCGTGCTCGGCACGCCGTCGTTCATGTCGCCCGAGCAGCTGCAGGGCCGCGCCGTCACCGGCCGCTCCGACCTGTTCTCGCTCGGCGTGACCCTCTACCAGATGCTCGCGGGCCAGTTGCCCTTCCGTGCCGACTCGATGCCGGCGCTGATGCTCAAGATCGCGCACGAGGCCCACCCACCGATCCGGGTGCTCAGGCCCGGACTGCCGGCCGGCCTCGACGAGTTCTTCGATCGAGCGCTCGCCAAGGACCCGGCGGAGCGTCTCGAGAGCGGCGCGGTCTTCGCGCAGGCGCTGCGCGACCTCAACACGCCGAGGCGCAGCTGACCGTGCACCTCAAGGGCAAGCTGAGTTGTGTCGGCGTGAGCGACGCGGGCCGCATCCGCGAGCACAACGAGGATACGATTGGCACCGACCAGGACATCGGGCTGGTCGTGCTGGCCGACGGCATGGGCGGCTACAAGGCCGGCGAGGTGGCGAGCGGAATCGCCGTGCGCACGGTCATGAGCCTGCTGAAGGACGCGGTCGAACGCGAGGATCTCGCGCTGCGCGACCCGACCAGCGGCTTGAGCCGGCCGGGGATCCTGCTGCGCGACGCGATCATTCGCGCCAACAAGATCATCCACCAGACGGCCCGCACCCAGGCGAACTGCGAGGGCATGGGCACCACCGTCGTCGCCGGGCTGTTCTTCGACGACAAGTTGACCATCGCCCACGTCGGCGATTCGCGGCTCTATCGCCTGCGCGGCAACGAGTTCACGCAGGTCACGCAGGACCACTCGCTGATGCAGGAACTCATCGCCCGGGGTTTCTACACGGCCGAGGAGGCGCAACGGGCCACCGCGAAGAACTACGTCACCCGGGCGCTCGGGGTCGAGAACACGGTCGAAGTCGACGTGACCGAGATTCCCGTCGAGAAGGGCGACGTCTTCCTGCTCTGCTCGGACGGCCTGTCCGACATGGTGGACGACGACGACATTAAGTTAACTATCAGCACCTTTGGTGCTAATCTCCAGACGCTGGCCCGGCAGCTGGTGCTGCTGGGAAACGATAACGGGGGCCGCGACAACATCTCCGTGGTGCTGGTGAAGGTGCTCGACGCCTTCCCGGCCCGCCGCGGGATGGTCGAGCGGATCCTCGGCATGTTCGGCTGACGCAGAAGTAACTCAGGAACAACCATGGCAAGGCTCGTTCTAGGCCTCGATGGGCAAGTGCTCGCCGAGTACAACATGAGCAAGGAGCGCTACACGATCGGGCGTCTCCCGGACAACGACATCCGCATCGACAACCCGGCAGTGAGCGGCCACCACGCGCTGATCATCAACATCCTCAACGACTCGTTCCTCGAGGACCTGAACAGCACGAACGGCACGTACGTCAACGGCAAGATCGTCAAGAAGCACGCCATGCAGCACGGTGACGTGATCACCGTGGGCCACCACTCGCTGCGCTTCATCGACTCCGAGGCCGACGAGCCGGCCGACGAGTTCGAGAAGACGATGGTCATCTCGTCGCGCGAGGCCGCCAACCTGAAGGTGCCCGGCATGACGGTGCGCGGAGCAGAGCCGGCCCCGGCCCAGCCCGCCCCCGCGCCGGCCGCGGCCGCGCCGGGCCAGATCTCGTTCTCGGCCGGCGTGCTGCCCAAGGCGAAACTGCAGGTGCTGTCCGGCCAGTTCGCCGGCCGCGAGCTCGAACTCGTGAAGACCCTGACCACGCTCGGCCGCCCGGGCGTGCAGGTGGCCGCGATCACTCGGCGCGCCGACGGGTTCTACATCGTGCACGTGGAGAGCGGCCGCGAAGGGGACTTCCCGCTGGTGAACGGCGTGGCGATCGGCCCGCAGGCGCGCAAGCTGCAGGACAACGACGTGGTCCAGCTCGCCGGCGTGAAGATGGGCTTCTTCCTCGGCTGAGCGTCGTCCGGCCGGTGGGCGCCGCGGGTCGCGGCGCCTACTTCATTTCGTGGTGCACGCGCTGGCTCACGCCGCAGATGAGCTCGTAGGGAATCGTGCCCGCGCAGCGGGCGATCTCCTCGACCGGCACGCCCTCGCCCCACAGCACCACCGGATCGCCCGCAGCGACGCCGGGCAGGTCGGTGACGTCCACCGTGATCATGTCCATCGACACCCGCCCGATGAGCGGGGCACGGTGCCCGTTGACCAGCACGGGCGTCCCCGATTCGACGCTACGGGGATAACCGTCGCCGTAGCCGGCCGCGATCACCGCCATGCGCGTGTCACGCGGCGCGAGCCACGCACCGCCGTAACCGACGGTCTCCCCTGCCCGGACGTCCTTCACCGCGATGACTTCGGTCTGCAGCGTCATCACGGGCCGCAGGCCGAGCTCCGCCCCGGCACCGCTCGGGAACGGCGAGACGCCGTACAACACCAGGCCCGGCCGCACCCAGTCGGCGCGGCTGTCGGGCCAGGCGAGCAGCGCCGCGGAGTTCGCGATGCTGCGCGCGCCGGCGAGGCCGGCGGTGGCAGATGCGAAGGACTGCATCTGCTGGGCGGTCTTGGAGTCGCGCCGGTCGTCGGCGTTCGCGAGGTGGGTGACGAGTGTCGGGTCGGGCGCGACGTTCGCGATGCGCCGCAGCCGGTCGTACGCCTCGGCGAACTGCTCGAGGCGGAAGCCGAGGCGGTTCATGCCCGTGTCCACCTTGATCCAGGCGGAGATCACGTCGCCGCCGGCGCGGCCCTCGAGCATCTCGAGCTGCTCGAAGCTGTGCACCATCAGGTCGAAGCGCTGCTGCGCGGCCGCGTTAAGCTGGGCGGTGCTGAATACGCCTTCGAGCAGCAGGATGCGATTGGCGAGGCCCGCGGCGCGCAGCGCGAGGCCTTCGTCGAGCCGCGCGACGGCGAACCCGTCGGTCTGCGCGAGCGCCTTCGCAGCGGGCACCATGCCGTGGCCGTAGGCGTTCGCCTTGATCACCGCCATGACGCGCGCCGCCGGCGCAGTGGCGCGGACGCGGTCGAGGTTGTGGCGCAGCGCGGCGGTGTCGACGATCGCGCGGATCAGTGGCTTCACGCGGAGTGCCTGCGGCCGCTCAGCCGCCGTATTCGTAATCGCCCGTGGCGAGGTTCTCGAAGCGCGTGTACTTGCCGAGGAAGGTGAGGTGCACCTCGCCGGTGGGGCCGTTGCGCTGCTTCGTGACGATGATGTCGGCGATGCCCTTGCGCGGCGTCTCCGGCTCGTACACTTCCTCGCGGTAGATCATGATGATCAGGTCGGCATCCTGTTCGATCGCACCTGATTCCCTCAGGTCGGACATCACCGGCTTCTTGTCGGTGCGCTGCTCGACGCTGCGGTTCAGCTGCGACAGCGCGATCACCGGCGCGTGCAGCTCCTTGGCGAGCGCCTTGAGCGAGCGCGAGATCTCGGAGATCTCCGTGGCGCGGTTCTCCTTGGTGCCCGCCACCTGCATGAGCTGCAGGTAATCCACCACGATCAGGCCGAGCTTGCCGCGGTTCTCGCGCTGCAGGCGCCGCGCGCGGGCGCGCACTTCGGTCGGCGTGAGGCCGGCGCTGTCGTCGATGTAGATCGGCGCCGTCTTCATCTGCGCGATCGCGCTGTTGATCCGCGCCCAGTCCTCGTCGCCGAAATTGCCGGTGCGCAGGTGGCTCTGGTCGACGCGACCGATCGACGAGATCATGCGCATCGTCAACTGCTCGCGCGACATTTCCATGGAGAACACTGCCACCGGCGTGTTCGCCGAGATCGCCGCGTTCTCGGCGATGTTGAGCGCGAACGTGGTCTTGCCCATCGAGGGCCGGCCGGCGACGATGATCAGGTCGCCGGGCTGCAGGCCGGCCGTCATCCGGTCGAGGTCGTTGTAACCGGTGCTGACGCCGGTGAGCTGCCCCTGGTTCTGGTGCAGCATGTCGAGGCGGTCGATGGTGGCGCCGAGCACGTCGCGGATCGGCACGAAGCCCGAGCCGGAACGCCGTCCCTGCTCTGCGATCTCGAAGACGCGCCGTTCGGCCTCGTCGACGAGTTCGGTGGCCGTGCGACCCTCGCTGTCGTAGGCGCTCGCCGCGACCTCGCCGCTCACGCGGATCAGCTGCCGCAGCAGCGACCGCTCGCGGACGATGTCGGCGTAGGCGCGGATGTTGGCGGCGGTGGGGGTGTCCCGCGCGAGGCCCGCGAGGTAGGCGAGCCCGCCGGTCTCGTCAGCCTGTCCCTTCGAGGAGAGGTACTCGGCCAGCGTGACGGCGTCGCTCGGTTCGGCGCGCGCCGAGAGCTCGGCGATGCCGTTGAAGATCAGCTGGTGGTCGCGCCGGTAAAAGTCCTCGGGGCGCAGTCGGTCGGCGATCGCGTCCCAGGTGCTGTTGTCGAGCAGCAGGCCGCCGAGCACGGCCTGCTCCGCCTCGACGGAGTGCGGCGGAACGCGCAGGCCGTCCGTCTCGAGGGCGGGCCGGGCGGTCCGCCTGCGAGGCCGGGGGCTGCTGCCCGCGTCCTGCTCCATCGCGCTCTACCGTGCGCGCGCGAGGATCATTCCTCGGCGACCACGTCCACCGGCAGGTCGACGACGACGTCGGTGTGCAGGTGCAGCTTGACGTGGTGCTCGCCGACGACGCGGATCGGGCCGGAATGCAGGCGCACTTCGCTGCGCTCGACGCGGATGCCCGCCTTCGACAGCGCCTCGGCGATGTCCGCCGTGCCGATCGAGCCGAACAGCTTGCCCTCGCCGCCCGCCTTCGCGGTGAGCGACAGCCGGAAGTTCTCGAGTTGCCCGGAGCGCAACCTGGCGCTCCCCAGCTCGTCCGCCGCGAGCTTCTCGAGCTCGGCGCGGCGCTCCTCGAACTTCTTCAGGTTCGCCGCCGTGGCCACCGCCGCCTTGCCCTGCGGGAGCAGGTAGTTGCGGCCGTAGCCCGGCTTCACCTTGACCTTGTCGCCGATGTTGCCGAGGTTGGCGACCTTCTGCAGCAGGATGACTTCCATCGTAGGTTCCTCGATCAGTCAGTCTTGGTAATCATGCACTCTGCGCCGCCCGTTGCGAACGCAGCCAGTTGTCCACGAAGCCCCAGCCGGCCAGCGCGGCGACCATCACGGGCGCCGCCAGCACCAGCAGCACGTAGATGGCCCAGAGCCAGGCCCCGTTCAAGCGGCCCTCCGCCTTGAAGCGGTGGGCCGCGGCGAGTCCCACGACCATCAGCGCGCCCATGAAGAGCCGCGCCAGGTCGTCCACCAGCGGCCGCTCCGACAGGAGCGACGCCGCGATCGCCACCGCCGCCGCCACCCCGAGCACCTTGCCGAGCCGCAGGCGCTGGAACTCGGCCCCGAAGCGGCCCGCCGCGTCGGCCCTTGCCTGCCACCAGCGCGCCAGGAACAACGCGCACATGGCGAGCAGCATGGTCAGCACGGTGACCCAGCCCCACAGCGTCCGGGCCAGCGTCTCGACCAGCCCGTCCTCCTCGAGGTCCATGGCCAGGCCGCGGCGCTGCATCTCCTGGGCGAGGTCGCGCACGAACGGCGCCCAGAACTGCTCCGGATCGCCGAGCGTAGCGTGCAGCAGCACGACCATCGCCGCCCCACCGAGCACGGCCACCTGCAGGCACAGCGCCAGCGATGCGCTGCGCTTCAGGAACACGGCCAGCGCAAGCGGTGGTCCGAGCACCCACAGCGCATAGATCAGCCCGACCGCCGCCGGCCGACCGA
>Ga0114938_1002705_pt1 | contig 10965 bp, 11 predicted proteins | sample AshMeaBigSpring_FD_88675 | JGI IMG/M metagenome (GOLD analysis project Ga0114938, IMG submission 88675) | Groundwater microbial communities from Big Spring, Nevada to study Microbial Dark Matter (Phase II) - Ash Meadows Big Spring | ecosystem: Environmental > Aquatic > Deep subsurface >...
CCGGGTCAAGGGCGACTCTATGGTGGGGGCAGGGATTCTGGATGGTGACCTGGCGGTGATCCGCCGCCAACCAAATGCCGAGCCCGGCGAGATCGTTGCCGCCCTTGTCGCTGGCGAGGAAGCAACCCTCAAACGTTTCTACCGGGAGGATCGGCGGGTAGTGCTCCGTTCCGAGAACAAGAACTATCCCCCGATGGAATACGACGACGGCGTGGAGATCGTTGGCAAACTGATTGGGTTGTTCCGCTCGGTTCGCTAGATCTCGCCTGAGAACACGTAGGTGGCGGGGCCCTCTGTCCACACCCCGGTCAGCTGGATCTCTACCTGCAGCTCGCCTCCCGGCAACCGCACAGCCACCTTGGGTCCCACCAGTCCCAAGTCGTGAACCACCGCGGCGGCGGCCGCCCCGCCGCTTCCAGAAGCCAGCGTCTCGCCCACCCCGCGTTCCCACACTCGCACCTTGATGCTCTTGTCATCGACTACCTCGACGAACTCGACATTGGTGCGTTTGGGAAAGGTCGGATCCATTTCGATCCGGGGACCGAGCACTTCTACCGAAGCCTGCGTCAGGTCAGCAACCACGACCACCGCGTGCGGATTGCCGAGGCCCACCGGCCGAACCCGACTACCCGCGACCATGAGGTCGGACTCGGCAGGAAAGCTTGGAACACCCAGCATGGCCCGCACCGTGCCTGCTTTCACTTCCACCTGTCTGTCGCCAACCGGGGTGGCAATCACAAAGATGGGGGCGTGGGTCCAGCCCTGGTCGTGGGCGTAGCGGGCAACACAGCGAAGTCCATTCCCGCACATTTCAGACGCACTGCCGTCGGCGTTCCAGTACTCCATGCGTACCCGGTCTTTGCTAAGCGGTGAGGCGACCAGCAAACCGTCTGCCCCAATTCCCCGTCTGCGCTCGCACCAACCGCGGATGTCCGCTTCGGAGACGTGGCGAGGGCCGGCCAGCAAGATGAAGTCGTTGCCGAGGCCTTCCATCTTTACGAACTCCATGCGCCAACCATCTCCTCGATGATTCCGAGTGCAGAGCTAACTCGGGCTTCCACATTCTCGTCCCAGTCCAGCCAGCGGATGCGGGGATCGGCCCGCAGGAAAGTCCGCTGGCGCCTGGCTACCTCGACGGTGGCGGCCAGTGCCAACCTTCGTCCTTTCTCTAGACCGTATTCGCCCCGCACTACCCCCAACAGCTGTCGGTAGCCGGCGGCCTTGGCGGCGGTCGGCCCCAAACGTGGGGCCAGGGCCGCTACCTCTGCCAAGAAACCATCTGCCAGCATCTGATCCAACCGGATCCCAAGCCGCTCGGTCAGCCGGCTCCCAGGATCGAAACCGATTCCGGTGAAATCCACCGACGAGGCATAACTGGCGAGACGCGAGGCCTCTCGACTGGTTGCCTTGGCTGAGGGCGAGAGTCCACCCAAGAGCATGATCTCGAGAGCTCTTGTCACCCGGCGCGGGTTGGCGAGGTCGACCGCTGCCGCCGCAGCTGGATCGAGCTCGAGTAGGCGCTGCCTGGCCAGCTCCGGGGTCAGTTCCGACAGCTCCCGACGCAGAGCCGGGTCGGTGGGACCCATGCTCATCTCGTCGACCAGGGCTCGTAGGTAGAGGCCGGAACCGCCTACCAGCAGCGGGCGCTGCAACCTCTCCAGCACCGGCGTCGCCGCGGTGCGGTAGTCGAGAATGCTGAAGCTCGCTTCTGGTTCGACCAGGTCGATCAAATGGTGAGGAACACGCTCTTGTTCGGCTCGGCTCGGTTTGGCGGTGCCGATGTCCATACCCCGATAGACCTGCATCGAGTCAACCGAGACGATGGCGGCGCCGAGTCGCTCTGCCAAGACCAGGCCCACCTCGCTTTTGCCGGATCCGGTGGGCCCTACGATGCCGATCAGCACACGACGCCGACCAGGTGATGGGGGGCAGCCTTGACCACTCGGCTGTTGGCGAGGCTGCCAGGAGCTAGCTCGGTTGCCAGGTGAATCAGCTTGTTTCCTCGGGTGCGGGCAGAGGCAACCGCCGGGTCCTTGCGGGAAGGCCCCTCGATCAAGACCTCCACCACCTCGCCAACCAGGCGCTGATTGGCTTCGAGCGCGATCCGATCCTGCAGCTGGGTGAGCCGGAGATAGCGCTCCCGCAGCAGCTCGGCCGGCAGAAAGTCATCCACCATTTCCGCCGCCGCCGTCCCCGGCCGTGGCGAATAGATGAAGGTAAAGGCACTATCGAAGCGGGCCGCTTCCATCATCTGGAGGGTGGCGGCGAAATCGTCTTCGGTCTCACCCGGAAATCCGACGATCACGTCGGTGGACAATGCCACCCCCGCTATCTGGCGGCGCGCCATCTCCACTTTTTCCATGAAGCGAGCAGCGGTGTAACCGCGGTGCATGCGGGCCAGAATCCGGTCGCTCCCGCTTTGCACTGGCAGGTGGAGCTGCTCACACACGGCGGGGGTCTCCGCCATCGCAGCCGCCACCTCCTGGCGGAAATCCTTGGGGTGGGGACTAGTGAAAAAGATCCGGCGCAATCCCTCGATCTCCCCCAACTGACGCAGGAGCGGGGCAAACAGCGGACGGCGCCCATCCAGGCCAAGGTCGCGACCGTAGGAGTTGACGTTCTGGCCCAGCAGTGTGATCTCGATCACCCCATCTGCCACCAATTGACGCACCTCCGCTATCACATCTTGGGGCCGGCGACTGATCTCACGACCGCGTACATGGGGAACGATGCAGAAGGTGCAAGCGTTGTTGCAGCCAACCATGATGGTGACCCAGGCTCGGAAGGACTCCTCTCTGACTCCCGGCAACAAAGGAATCTCGCCGGCTCGTTCGCTCAGCACCTCGGTAACTGGACCCCATTCGGCAGCTTGGTCCAACAAGTCGACGATCCGAGCGAGGTTGTGGGTGCCGAAGACAACATCCACCCACGGTGCGCGCTCCCGGACCAGGCTCCCGTCCTTTTGAGCCAGGCATCCCCCCACCGCGATCTGCATGCCGGGACGGGCTGCCTTGGTGGTCTTGAGGTGGCCGAGAGTTCCATACAGTCGATCGTCTGCGTTCTCCCGAATGCAACAGGTGTTGAGGAGCACCAGGTCAGCGTTAGCAACGTCAGTGGCACGCACCATTCCATCTGCCTCCAGCAGACCCGCCAGCCGCTCGCTGTCGTGCTGGTTCATCTGGCAACCGAACGTCCGGATCGCGTATTGACGCCCGGCGCGGGTGGGAGGGCGGGTAGCTCGGGCCAGCCGAGCGGGCAGCCCGAGCTGCGTGCTCATCTGGCGTAGTCGGTGGACCGCAGCTCGCGCACCACCATCACCTGGATCTGGCCGGGGTAACTGACCTCACTCTCGATGCGGCGGGCGATCTGGCGAGCCAGGTCCGCCGCCCCCAGGTCATCGATGAGGCCAGGGTCGACAACCACCCGCAGCTGGCGGCCGGCCTGCATGGCGAACACCCGCTCTACCCCGGGGAAGCTCATCGCGATCTGCTCGAGGTCGTGGAGGCGACGCACGTAGGCCTCCAGCTGCTCGCGCCGGGCGCCGGGTCGAGAGGCGGAAAGTGCGTCTGCCGCCTGGGTGATCACAGCCAGTAGCGTGCGCGGCTCCACTTCATTGTGATGGGCCTCGATGGCGTGCACGATCGCCGGTTCTTCGCCGAATCGGCGGGCGATCTCGGCGCCCACCAAGGCGTGGCTGCCACCCAACAAGTGGCTAACCGACTTGCCGATGTCGTGCAAGAAGCCGGCCCGCCGGGCTTCACTTTCGTCGACCCCCAACTCAGCCGCCAGCATGCCCGCGATGTGAGCCGTCTCCACCAGATGGGTGAGCACGTTCTGACCGTAGGAGGTCCGGTATTTGAGCTGGCCCAACAGGCTCACCAGCTCGGTGTTCATGCGGCCTAGCCGAACATCCACCAGCGCCCATTCCCCGGCGTCGCGGACCGCCTGGTCGACCTCGGCCTTGGCTTTGGCGTGAGCCTCCTCAATCGAGGCTGGATGGATGCGCCCATCCGCAATCAGCTGTTCCAACATCAGCCGCGCGACCTCACGCCGCACCGGGTCGAACGAGCTGAGGGTGACAGCTTCGGGAGTGTCGTCGACCACCAAGTTGACACCAGTGAGACTCTCGAAGGCCCGAATGTTGCGACCGTCCTTGCCAATGATGCGCCCCTTCATCTCATCTGAGGGAAGCATTACAGACGAGGTGGTGACGTCGCTGACTACCGAAGAGGCAAGACGTTGCACCGCGCTGGCGATGATCCAACCCGCCCGCCGGTCTCCCTCTTCTTTGGCCTTGGTTTCCACGTCGCGCACCAGCACCATCGCCTCCCGCCGGGCCTCGTCCTCGACCCCCGCCAACAACTGAGCTTTCGCAGCCTTGGCGTCGACCCCAGCCATTCGTTCCAGCCGCTCCCGTGCCTGAACCTCGAGGCTGTGGATGTTGGCGCGGGCGTTCTCGATCTCCTGCTCGCGAAGCATCGCCGCCTCCTCCCGGTGGGTGAGGTTGGCGGCTCGCTGCTCCAGTGTGCTCTCGCGTTGGGTGAGACGGTCCTCCATGGCTCTGGACTCCCGGCGGCGTTCCTCCAGTTTGATGTCCTCACGTTCGCGATAAGCAACTGCCTTTGCCTCCGCCTCGCTCTCGGCCGAGGTAAGGATGCTGCGCGCCTGCTCGCGAGCGGTGTTTAGCTGACGTCCACCGGATTCCGAGCCTCGACGCCGCAAGAGCAATCCCCCGGCAGCGGCAAGCAGGACTCCCACACCAAACCCGACCGCTCCGAATAGCCATTCCATCGCGATTCCTCTCTATCCCTAACGCGCACGTGCCGAGCTGCTTAGCTCGACACGCACGGCCAATGCTTGGGACCACTCAGACCTTTTGGCTACGCCTCCTTACTTGCCTCACCGTCTGATGTTTGCCTTGTTCTTGAGTTGGTCGTCATGTCTTGCCGACCATGCTACCGGAGCCTCTTGCCTATACCCCACGTCTCGGCTTACTCCTCAACTTCCTCCTCTAGAGCCGGCAGCGCTACTCGTTCTCCGCCCAAACCGGTCGCCTCCAAAACCTTCTGGTGGAGCAGGATGGCGACGTCTGGGTTCTCTCGCAGGAACTTCTTGGCGTTCTCCCGGCCTTGGCCCAACTGATCCCCATCGAACGTGTACCAGGCGCCTGATTTTCTGGCGATTCCTTGCTCGATGGCGACGTCGAGCAGGCTGCCCTCCCGGGAGATCCCCTCGCCGAAAATGATGTCGAACTCGGCCTGACGGAATGGTGGCGCCACCTTGTTCTTAACCACCTTGGCTCGCACCCGGTTTCCGATGGCGTCAGCACCCTCTTTGATCGACTCCACCCGCCGCACATCGATGCGGACGCTGGCGTAGAACTTGAGGGCTCGACCTCCCGGCGTAACTTCTGGGGAGCCGAACATCACCCCAATCTTCTCTCGCAACTGGTTGATGAAGATGGTAGTGGTGTTGGAGCGATTCACGGTTCCCGCCAACTTGCGAAGAGCCTGGGACATGAGCCGGGCCTGCAAACCGATGAAGTTGTCCCCCATCTCGCCTTCGATCTCCGCCCGTGGCACCAAGGCGGCCACCGAGTCGATAACCAGGACATCCAGACCTCCTGAGCGAATCAAGATGTCGGCGATTTCGAGTCCCTGCTCTCCGGTGTCCGGCTGTGAGATGAGCAGCTGGTCGACGTCGACCCCGAGCACCTTGGCGTAGATCGGATCCAAGGCGTGCTCGGCATCCACGAAAGCGGCAACTCCACCATTGCGTTGCGCCTCGGCAACGATGTGGAGAGCCAGCGTTGTCTTGCCGCTGGACTCGGGACCGAAGATCTCAACGATCCGGCCGCGCGGTACCCCTCCAATGCCAAGCGCGAGATCGAGCGCAAGGGCACCGGTTGAGATCGTCTCGAACGAGTGGAGGTTCCCCTCCCCGAGTCGCATGACCGCGCCCGCCCCAAACTGTTTCTCGATTTGGGACATCGCCATTTCGACTGATTTTTTCCGATCCACTTTCGGCTCCTTGTCTGGTTTGTTGCCTGTGTTGTTTGCCATCCCTGCACCCTACGTCGGGGGTGTGACACGTATTCGCATAACCCTAGTCGAACGCTTGTTCGGAGCCAAGTATCTCCCCCAGCGGGAAGGCCTCAAGCCGCTCATATTCGGCTCCCCCCCGGCCCAGCCGGCTGCGGAATGCCCAAACCTGGTGCACCTCCTGGGTGAGCGGAAAAGGGGCGCTATCCGCAACAATAGAGCGGACATCTTGGTGCGGTCGGATCCGGCTCAGCGTGAGATGGGGACGAAATGGACGACCCTCAGGGGGAAACCCGATGGTTTCGCAGATGGCGGCCACCCGTTCGGCAAGGCTGGCCAGCTCCTCGCTTCCCTTGCCTGTCTCTTGAACCAGGACCGTGGCCCGCTCGGCTCGCGGGAGCCCACCCAGGCCCAAGAAACCCAGCCGAAAACTGTCCCCGAGCGGCTCCCGCCCGAGGCCTTCCAGCAAGCGGTCGTAGAGGACTTCGTCGAGCGGGCCGATGAAGCGAAGCGTGAGATGCCAGTTGCCCGGCTTGACCGGTCGGCCGGGGAACGGTCGGCGGATGGTGGCAGCTAGATGTTCAACCAAACCGTGGCGTACCTCGTCGGTGAGGTCGACTGCCACAAAGATGCGGCCTACCACCACTCCCCCGCCATCCCAAGTCGCAATAGATGGAGTGCCGCTCCGGTTGCGTACGCTCGCACTCGTTCCCGGTCTCCCGGGAATGCCAGACTGCGGGCCCGGGTATCTTCTGGGGTGAGGACCGCGAACACCATCGTCCCCACCGCTTGGCCTCGGGGCTCCGGCCCCGCCCAGCCGGTGACTGCCACCACCACGTCGGCGCCGAGTAACCGGGCGGCTCCGGTGGCCATCGCCAGCGCGGTCTCCTGGCTCACTTCACCCTTCCCCAGTACTTGCCGGCTGACCCCCAACACGTTGTGCTTGATGTCAGCCGAATAGGCGACGATCGATCCCACCAAGGCCGCCGAGGCCCCCGGCACCGAAACCAATCTGGCCGCGACCGACCCCCCGGTGGCCGACTCAGCCGTCCCCAGCTTCCAACCCCGCCGAGTGGCGAGGCCCAGGATCACGCCCTCGATCGTCTCGGCATCAACCCCGAAGATGGCGGCACCCAGCCGCTGCCTCACCTCTGCCTCGACCGGGGCAATCAGCTCGAGGGCGGCTGCCGTCGAAGCTGCGCGAGCCGTGAGACGAACCTTGATCTCTCCGCCAGAGGCGAGAAAGGCCATGGTGGGTGGCTGGGAGCGGGCGTAGAGGTCGGAAAGCCTTTCCGCCACTTCGGATTCGGGAAGTCCCCAGCTCCGCAGCACCCGGCTGGTGATGGTCTGGCTTCCGGTCTCGGCAGACAGGCGGGGGATGATCCACTCGGCCAGCATGGGGCGCATCTCCTCGGGTACACCGGGGACCAGAAAGATCCGCTTGCCATCGTGGGTGAGATCCAACCCGGGCGCGGTCCCCCGCCGGTTGGGAATGAACGTGGACCCCTCCAGCCGCTCGGCCTGGCGCAAGTTGCTGGCAGGCATTTCGCGGCCCCGTTTCTCCCACCACTGGCGCAAGTGGTCCTCAAAGTCAGCATCAGGAATCAACCGGACACCCAGAGCTGCACTCACCGCCTCTCGGGTGAGATCGTCCTGGGTGGGTCCCAGCCCGCCAGTGATGATGAGGCAATCTCCCCGAGCCAGAGCTTCCCTGACCAAGGCTGCGATGCGGTCTTGGTTGTCGCCAACCGCTGATTGGCGGAACGAGTCAAGCCCCGCCTCCGCCAGCGCGGCGCCGATCTCGGCGGCGTTGGTGTTGGCGATCTGACCTAGTAGAAGTTCGGTACCGACCGAGATCACTTCGACGATCATCTGCCAACAATAGGTGTTGGCAGCGCCCGATTCCGTCTTGGGGCAGCCCGACCTGCTGAACTAGGCGAGATGCGCGACGTCCTACTCCGAGCCTATCGCCGCGGCCTGACTGGGCTGACCGGAAACGACCTTGTCGAGCGCGCCGCTCGTCGATTCGGTCCTCGGCTGGGGATCAGCCGCTTCATCGCCGGCGACACCATCGAGGACGCGCTGGTGGTGGCAGAGGCGCTGCGAGTGGATGGACTCCGGGTCATCTTCGATCTGCTGGGCGAGTTCGTCGAGTCAGAGGAGGCTGCCGCCGCCTCTGCCGAGGAGGTGATCGCCACCCTCGGTCGGCTCAGTGCCGAGGACACCCGCCACCTGAGCGTCAAGCCGAGCCAGATCGGGCTTGGACTCGGGTTGGCATCAGTTGCGACTGGGCATGCCCGTCGCATCGTTGCCGCCGCCGCCGCCATCGATGGTCATGTCTGTTTTGACATGGAGGACAGCCCCCGAGTTGACGGGACCCTCGACCTGTACGCCGCCATGCATTCCAGTCATCCTCACCACGTCTCCACCGTGTTGCAAAGTTACCTACTGCGCAGTCCTGCCGACCTCGACCGGCTGCTGGCCCTCGACCCCCCCCCAACACTACGAATCGTGAAGGGGGCGTACGTCGAGCCCGCCCACCTCGCTCACCAGGACCGGGCCAAGATCGAAAACGCTTTCGTGGGTTTGGTGTTGGCCGGTTTGGAGGGAGGAGCCAACATCAACATCGCCACCCATGATGAGGCGATCATCAGTCGAGTCGAGTCGTTCCTGGGCCGGCAAGCAATCGGCGCCGACCGTTACGAATTCCAGCTTCTCCACGGGATCCGTCGCGACCTCCAGAGAGCTCTGGCTTCCCGAGGTCACCTGGTGAGGACCTACGTCCCGTTCGGGACCGATTGGTACGGCTACTACAGCCGTCGCTTAGCCGAGCGTCCCGCCAACCTGGGGTTTCTTGTCCGCAGCCTGTTCCGCTGACCTCGAAATCCCGGACAGGCGCCGCGAAGTATCCGCTGACCTCGCGGCCTGGCCAGGCCCCCTGACTACAACTCGATTTCGTCACTTAGCAAGAAGGAACCGGCCGCAAAGGAAGAACCAGAGCGCAGATGGCGCGAGACCTGCTGGAAGCGCATCGAGCGGGGAGGGGTCCGTGTCGCCATCGGGAGGGCATCCGATCGGTCCAGCAGATGCCCGTCTCGCATCACCAGCGCTCCCGCAGTTGGCTTGGGGTTCTTCCAGTGCTGAGTGTGGCAAGTGGGACAAGTCACCGGAGGCGCAGAGGCGCAGAGGGGCAGATTGATCCGCATGCCCAACAGTGATACACGCGCCGAGTGTACGTCAGGCGATGGTGGCCGAGGCGAAACGCACCTCGAAGGCCTTGCACCAGATCACAACGCTCTTGAACTGGTTGACGTCGGTGCCGGCCGGAAGCTCGTAGTTGAAGTTCCCGTCGGTCGCCTTGAGCCGCCCCAAGTCGAGGGCGCCCTCAACGTATTCGATGGGGTCAGAAGAAAGAAAGACGTATAGATCAGGTCCGTTGCGAACCGAGAACTCCTCGAAGCGAAGCGTGTAGGTATCAGCCCCGGTGGCGATCAGCCTGGCGATTCCCGAACCGGTGTGGAACTCGTCGGCCCCCATGAAAGTTCCTACTCGATCCGCCGGAAGGGTGGCGGCGGGGAGAGTGGTAGCGAGTACCGAACCGCTGGGGGGGGGAGCTCCAGGCGCCACGGTAATTGTGACCGGGGCGGTTACCACCGGGGCCGCCTCATCCAAGCTGGTGCGGATAAACAGCGGAGAGACCAAAACCGCAAACACTCCCACCAGCGGGACCGCCAGTACTGCCAAACGGACCGGATGTCTTCGCAAAGCAGTAAGCCAACCCCGACGCCGGGCCCACCACAGAATACCGATCACCGCTAACAGAACGATTGGGCCGACCACCCAGCGATTGGGATAGATGACATCCGAGAAGAACTCTTCCAGCCGGCCGAAGAAGCGGCCCATCAAGACCTCCCAACCGTTCGGCCTTCACCGGCATTGATCAAGGCGATCACCCGACCCGCAGGGTTTCGACTAGACCTGCCAGCGGTCCTGGACCCACCGCCGCCGCCAGCCGATCCCACCCCTCGGCCGAGATCCCGCCGGCGGCGAGTTCGTCTGCCGCCCGCATCACTGCTTCCGGAACCGAAGCGAAGATATCGACTTGGTCAAGCTCGACAGCTCGGTTGGCGGCTTCGATGGCATCCGCACCCCGCCCCTTCCCCAGCAGAGTGAGCGCCCGCTCGGCTGCGCTGAGGGCCTGACGTTGCGCCTGTCCGTCCATCGTCGCCTACCTTTCTGCTCGACCACTGCAAAGTCCGGAAAGTAATCGTGCAGTCTTGCTATTTCCCGGTCAGAGCACAGGCTGACATCGTAGGACGAATTTCAGCCAATCCGCCCCAGGCAATGGCAGCAGGGCCGAGCGAAAGCTAGGCAAGACTGGTCCCGCCCCCGAACCTAGATTAAGAATTCGATAACTCTTAGCGATTCCGTTCCAATGTGCCTGCTCCAATGCGACAGTCAGTTGCGGCACTGGGTGATTCACTCTTCCGCCAGATCGGAGGCTTGCAGCCGCTCAACCAGGGCATTGAGGAACCTGCGGCCAAGTGCACCATCGATCGCCCGGTGGTCGTAAGAGAGCGAGAGCGGGAGCATGGGCGCCGCGGTCACTGCTCCTCCCCTGACAACCGGCTTGGGCTCGGCCCGCCCCACCGACAGGATGGCGCTGGTTCCCCAGGGGATGATCGGAGTGCCGAATCCCCCCCCCACCGCTCCGATGTTGGACAGCGTGAAGCTGGCGCCCACCATCTCCTCGCGAGTAATGGTGCGGGCCTTGACTCGTTCGGCCAGTCCAACGATCTCCGCCCCCAGCTCCTGGATCGATTTCGTTTCGGCTTGGCGGATGACCGCCACCACCAGACCCTCGGGGCTGTCAATCGCGACTCCAATGTCCCGACGCCGTACCAACACCAGGTCCTCGCCTTCG
>Ga0114938_1002707_pt1 | contig 10963 bp, 8 predicted proteins | sample AshMeaBigSpring_FD_88675 | JGI IMG/M metagenome (GOLD analysis project Ga0114938, IMG submission 88675) | Groundwater microbial communities from Big Spring, Nevada to study Microbial Dark Matter (Phase II) - Ash Meadows Big Spring | ecosystem: Environmental > Aquatic > Deep subsurface >...
CTTCTCCGGAACCTCCGGCCCCACACCCCGCGAATCCTTGCGATCAGACATCCTGCACCTCCTCGCCCTCTACAGTAATAAAAGAGGAGGTAGTTGTCTCACCTATATTGGCACAGAGGGCAGTGCCAGCATCAAGCGTCCCTGACAGCAGGCACGGTCTTCCAGGATACGCGGAAGCCGCTCACTGTCTGGTTCAAGGCGATGTGGTGGGTTACCGCTCAAAGGAATGGAGCCAGCGCTTTGGGATTGCAGCGGATTCTGGGATTGGGAACGTATTACACGGCGTGGACATGGTTGCACAAGCTGCGTCGTGCCATGGTTCGACCGGGGCGTGACAGACTCAGCGGTCGAGCCGAAGTTGATGAAACGTACCTTGGTGGGCTGGAAGAGGGCGTCCGTGGCCGCCAAACGGATAAGAAAGCGTTGGTGGCTGTCGCTGCCGAGGAGGATGGAAGGGGCATCGGCAGGATACGCTTGCGTTGCATTCCTGACGCATCGCAGACGAGCTTGCACGGCTTCATCCGCGAGAACATCGAGCCAGGCAGCGTGGTGCATACCGATGGCTGGAGCGGCTACAGCGGGCTTGATGGTTACCGGCACGAAGTGACAATCTTGCGAAAGCGCAAGGAATCCGCCAGTGAACTCTTACCCCGAGTCCACCAAGTGGTGTCGCTATTGAAACGGTGGATGCTGGGCACACACCAAGGAGCGGTCAGCCCCAAGCACCTGGATTACTACCTCGACGAGTTCACCTTCCGCTTCAATCGCCGGGGCTCCCATTCCCGAGGCAACCTGTTCTATCGCCTGCTGCAACAGGCGGTCACAATCGAGCCAACGCCGTACAAGGACCTGATTAAGCACGTGAGGAGCGGGCCGGAACACAAGCGGTAGTAGTCACTGGAGTCAACTGAATACCCATCTATTCGAAAAGATGATATCGGTGTACTCGAGAGGCTTTCCCCCCACCATCAGGTAAATCAAGTCGTCGTCGTCGTGCTCGCCATCTTCGTTTGGATCCAATACGTGTTCGCCGACGTCAAACCCGTTCGCGCCGCCCGTGTCGAGAAGCAAATGCGTGAGGAGAAAAGAGGAGAAAAGGGGACGCAGCTCATTGTTTCTGTCTTGGGAGGAGAAAAGGGGACGCAGCTCATTGTTTCTGTCTTGGCCTTCCCCGCGTTCTCAGCGTGTGACGCAGTTGGAGTCGAGCCGCAGACTGGGTTGCCCAATCCTGACTGCCGAACGGAGTTCCGCAAGTGACGCTGTGGCGGATCGCAGCCAACTCGGCTTCGGAATGGGGCTTATTGACGTACGATCGCCATTGTCGAGGCCGGGGGATCGGCCAGTCCGCCAACAACAGGCGACTGTCGGCACTGCCATGCGCATTCCTCCAGGCACTCCCATACTTCCAATCCTCTGCGGCCTCGCACAGGGATGCTCGTAAGGCGTTCCGCTCCACATACCGCAGCACCGACAGCAGGTGCTCGTCTTCTTCAATCGGAAACGTCTTGAATCGCCCCTGATACAGATGCCCTGTCCCCGAGGTGTGGTAATGCGCGTGCCAGCGCATGGTGTGCGTGTGCGTCAACCAGCGAAAGAAACTGGACAGCTGTCGACGGGTCTTGGGGCAGACGACAAAGTGCCAGTGATTCGGCATGACGCAATAGGCGAAGATCGGTAGTGGCTCGCGTTCATATGCCTCGGCAAGCACTCGTTCGAAGGACTCGTAGTCCTCCGGCTTCTCGAACAAAGGAAGGCGAGCGACCGCCCGATTCAGGACGTGAAAGCAGACTCCGGCTGGACAAACGCGAGGGCGACGCGGCATCTCGTCACCATACCCGCCCCGTCCTCGCTTGTAAAGAGCTGCGTCCCCTTTTCCGGTCCGATTCAGGACGTGAAAGCAGACTCCGGCTGGACAAACGCGAGGGCGACGCGGCATCTCGTCACCATACCCGCCCCGTCCTCGCTTGTAAAGAGCTGCGTCCCCTTTTCCGGTCTCCCTTTTCCGGTCTTTTCCGGTTTTCGACTCATCGGTTTCAGCAGGAAGCGTGCTTGCACGTCGCACGTCATACAGTGCAATTCTTTAGGGCTGCTTTCGAACTTGAGACAGTAAAATTAGTCGTCGTTGTCACCGCTCAGGATCGCTGCTTCAAGGTCGTTTCAAGGCGACCCTTGTCGAGGATCAGACCCACTCCTGGGAGTTGAGCCGCTACGTACATCTCCATCCGGTGCGGGCCAAGCTGGTTCAGCTACCTCAGCAGTACCACGGGAGCAGCTATGCGGCCTATCGATTGGCCCGTGAGGCGGCGGGTGCGCCCCCTTGGCTCGACTGGGAGACGGTGCTGGGGGAGCACTCCAAGGACCTTCGCAAAGCTCGACGCGCCTAGCAACGATTCGTCGAGGCGGGGATTGGGGAGCCACCGGCGTCGCCGGAAAAGTTAGCGGTCGGGGGCCTGTTTCTCGGCCGCGCCTCGTGGGTCGACCCAATGCGTAAGCGGCTGGCTGACGAGCCGGAAGATGTCAACGTTCCGCACGAAAACGGCTCACTTGGCGTCCCACACGAGCGGGAATCGTTCGTCAGGTGCAGGACCACTTCCGTGCGGACTTCTCGGACCTGACGCAGGTTCGTCGTCACGGCCAAGAGGCCCGTGTGGCAGCCGTCTATTTGGTTCGCCGGTTGACAGACGAAAAGGTAACCACCTTGGCCAAACAGTTCGGAGGCGTTCGCGTCGCGGCCATCTCCAAATGGTTGAGTCGCGCCGAGTTGCGGCGCGAGGCAGATCAGAGCTGGAATGGCCTGCTGGAAGAACTGGAACGCAAGTGCCGGAAAAAAGCGGTAGCTTGACAAGTTAAATGTCAAGACCTGACCCCGGGGTACATGACCCCGGGGTACAAGTGCCGGAAAAAAGCGGTAGCTTGACAAGTTAAATGTCAAGACCTGACCCCGGGGTAGTAGCTTGACAAGTTAAATGTCAAGACCTGACCCCGGGGTACTGACCCCGGGGTAGACCCCGGGGTACCGGAAGGGTCCGACCGGGCCCGGGTGATCAGTCTGCGTCAAGGTGACTCCGCGTCGGGCACCACCTGGTCGGGATCGACCTCGACGCTGCCGGCATCGTTGTCCAGGTCGTCGGCGGGCGGACCGGTGCGGGCGGGCGTCTTGGCGTGACCGCCGCCGGCCGGCGGCGCGTGCTTGCGTACCGCCTCGAACCACTCGTGTTCCGGGCGGTCCAGAATCTCCTGGATCACCTGGCGGACGACCTGCGCACCCTGCTCGTTGCCTTCCTGCTGGGCGTGATCGGCCAGTTCACGGGCCTGGGGGATCAGCTGCTGGTAGAAGCGTTCCGCGACCTCGTACATCCCGTGCCAGTGGGCATAGTCGGGGGCCATCATCGAGGCCCCATGGCGGGCGCGGCGGCCCTCGTGATGCCACAGATAGAACCAGGTCCATTCGATTTCGTCGTCGAACTGCAGCGGCGTCACCAGCCCCTGGCTGGCGAGGGCCTGCATGATCTTTTCGCCGGGCCGGGCGAACTTTTCGTTGAAGTTGACCACGAAATCATCGTACTGCTGGTAGAACGCATCGACAAAGTGGCTGGTATGGCAATGTGTGCAAACGCTCTTCATCCGTCCGCGTTTGGCCTGCCAGGAATCGTGGACCAGCGCCTGCCGCCTGACGGCATCGGTTTCCTTGACCACCTGGCCGCGGCTGTCCGTGTCCATCACGAGACTCACGGGCGGCCGGTTGGTCCAGGAGATGCGTTCCCCTGGGTCGTGCGTCACCTTGCCGCCGTTGCGGGAGTGGCCTGACATGTGGCAGGTGGCACAGGTCGGGGCCTGCGTGTAATCGACGCCCAGCACCCACTTGTGGGCATCCAGATTCATATGCTCCCGCAGGTCGCGGTAGGCCACGCCGTGCTTGGATTCCTCGTAAATCTCCTTCTGCGGATGGTCCGGTCCCAGGTGGCACTTGCCGCAGTTCTCCGGCTGGCGCGCGCGGCGGGGTGAGAAGTCGTGCCGCGAGTGGCAGGCGGAGCAGGAACCGAGGGAGCCGTCCAGGTTCAGCCGGCCGATGCCCGTGTTGGGCCAGGAGCCGGAGTCGAACAGCGGCCGGCCGTCCGAGTCACGCTGGACCCGGGCGATCGCCGCGGCGCTGGTGGGCTTGCCGTCCGCCCCCGGCTGCAGGTCGTCGACCGAGATCAATCCGCCATCGGTCGCTACCAGGCTGATCTTGCTGCCGTGGCACTGCTTGCAGCCGACATTCACGCTGGCCATTCCGTTCACCTCGGTCACGGTGCGGCCCGGCGTCTCGGCGTGCGGATTGAACGGAACCCGGGACCCTTCCACCGTCTCGGCCAGGAAGTTGTCCAGCGACTCCAGGATGTTGCCAGCCTTGGAATGGTGGCTGGCGGCGAACTCGGCGGCCTCGGTCACGTGGCAGCGGCCACAGTCCCGCGGCGTGACAATCGTGGCGATCAACGCGCCGTAATGGTTGAACGCATCGGCGTCCTCAACCTGCGCCTCGTGGCACTCGACACAGCCTACGCCCTTCACGGCGTGTGTGCTGCCGACCCAGTGGTCCACGATTCCCGGCGAGGCCTGCCGGTGGCAGCTGACACAGTGTTGCGAGCTGGCCGGCACCACGATGTGTGCCGGCCGGAGCCCGGCTTCCCGCTCGCGGCGCACCACCTCGGCCCGCTGCACGAAGATCAGCGACACCAGGAAGACCATACCTAACACGAAGATCAGGAACTGCTTGGTTCTGAGCGTCACGCTGCCACCTTCCTTACCATGCCGGGAACCCGAACAGAGGTCGGGATCGGGTTGCTTGTTCCGTGGGGAATCCCCGCCCTGGGATCACGCCCGGGCCGGCAACAGGGATCCGATCCGCCGCGTCCCGGCCTGTGCCCCACGGCCTCAATGCGCCACCACCGCCTCCCAGACGGTCAGTCCCGTGATCACGAACACCGCCACGATGCCGATATAGACGCTGGCCTCGTCCCAACCGGGAACCTTGCGCAGCAGCTGGTCGATCCAGGGCCAGAGGAACATCGCGAACAGGATCAGCCCCATGCTGAGGATCGCGAAGGTCGGGCCGAACAGCTTCAGCCAGCGAAAGGTCACGTAAAAAAACCATTCCGGCTTGATCACCTCCGGGGTCGTCAGGGGGTCGGCCCTGGGTCCCATCGTGGCCGGCACGATCGTGGCCAGGGCACTGAGCACGATCATCAGCACCAGCCCCAGGATCAACTCCATGTAGAGGTGGTCCGGGAAAAAGTTGAAATGCGTTGGCTGGTCGGGCGGAGCATCTTCGAACCGCAGTTCCGTCACCCCATGCAAGCGGAGCATCACGATGTGGATGAAGATCAAGAGCACCAGGCAGACGGGGAGGACGGCGGCGTGGAGGATGTAGAAGCGCGGCAGCGTATGCTCGTTGTACTGGGGACCGGCCAGCAGCAGTTCCCGCAGCAGCCCGCCCACGACCGGCACCCGCTCGCCGATGTTGGCCCCCACCGTGGCTCCCCAGTAACTCAGCTGTTCAAACACCAGGGTGTAGCCGGTGAACCCCAGCCCCAGCGTGCAGAGCAACAGGCACATGCCGATGCCCCAGTTCAGCTCCCGCGGCTTGCGGTACGCCCCCGTGAAGTAGACGCGCATCTGGTGCAGGATCACCGCGGCGATCATCATCGTGGCGCCCCACTTGTGCACGCTGCGGAAGTACCAGCCCAGGCTGACCTGGTTGGTGATGTACTCGACCGATTCGTAGGCCGTGGCGGATGAGGGCTGGTAGTAGATCGCCAGGAGAATTCCCGTGAACACCTGCACGACGAACAGGTAAGCCGGAGTCCCGCCCAGGCAGAACCACCACCGCTTCATATGGTTCGGCACCGGTTCGTTGGTCAACTCGCGCAGTTGGGCCCCGCTGACCGGGATCCGCTCGTGCAGCCACTGCGTGAGGGTTTCCATCGCCTATGCCTTGTTTCGATGGCGGCCCGGCTCGCCCATCCCCGCTGTGCTGCCGGGCGCGTGCGCCGACTGGTCCTGACCGACCACCTCCACCGGCGTTTCGATGAACAGCAGTCCGTTGTCTACCCTCAGGGGATAGGTGGGCAGCGGCTGATGATCGGCCTTCGGCGGCCCCTCCACGGGCTGGCCCGCCGGATCGAAGACCCCGTTGTGGCAGGGACAGAAGAAGCGGTTATGGTGGGGCTCCCAGTGGACACGACAGCCCAGGTGCGGGCAGATGCTGGAGAGCGCCAGAAAGTCGCTGGCCGACGGCGCAGCATCCTGCGAACCGCCGCTGCGACGCGTGATGACGATCTTCAGCCCGGCGGGCGAATCGTAGGCCAGGGAGGCCCCGGGCTCGATCTCCGCGACCGGGACGACGTACATCCAGGCTGTGGCGGTGCCGGTCGCGTGAAGATAGCGACCGGCGAGCGCGGCGAAGGTCCCGTAACCTGCGGCCAGACCGCCGGCCATGGCCACGCCCGACACGGACGACAGAAATCGGCGCCGGTCGGGATCCCCACGGCCTTCCGGCCCCGCAGGCGGCCCGCCCGCGGGGCACTCCGCATCGGCGTCGCGTGGCGGATCGCTGTGCGTCATCCACAGGCCTCCCCAATCCCCAGCGTCCGACGTGCCCTCGCCGCGCGAATTCCCGCCCAACACGCGACCGCAGTCCGGCTGGCTCGGCGAGCGACGCAAGTTTCTACCACAGGCACAGTTCTCACGCCAACAGTAACCGTTCACAGCCCGGTGGAGAATTTTCCCTGATTCCAGGGGGTCAGGTCGATGTTTTCGGCCAGCGCGTATCTGCACCGTCGAGTTTGTCGGCCGAAAAATGGACCAGACCCCGACCCGTGAACGGTTCCCGCCAACATCGGCCCGCTCCCCGCCGCGACCCGCGGGGGTTGACAGCCGACGACGCGGGGGCTTATTCTGGACATACGAATCCTGATTTGCTCGTACCGGGTCGCCTGCCCGCGCAGCGAGCTGACGACAGTGGCATGCCGCCGGGCAGACCGATCGTGGCATCAGTCGGTAGGAAGCGGCTGGTCAGAGGCCGCCCGCAGGTAACCGTTCACAGGCCGGGGTCTGGCTCATTTTCCGGCGGAAGGACGGCTCGGCGTCGTGGGACGCGGCCGCCGAAAAATGTGCCTGGCCCCTGTGGGATGTGGCCCCTTGGGATGCCGCAGGTCTGGAGACCTCCCCGGAAACAGTTACCGCCCGGAGATGCGTCCCCGGCCGAATTCTCACCTGTAAGTGGAGCGTCCCCATGAACAACTCGCCGCCGCGTTCGATTGACCTCCGGGCCGTACTCCTGCTGGCCGGGGCGATGTTTTGCCCCGGGGTGAGCCGCGCCCAGTCTTACGAGGAGCCGCCGATCAACTATGCCAGGGCTCCGGCTGATGATCCGATCACCCGGCTGCAGGCCTTGCTGGATGCGGGACAGCGGACGCTCGATTTCGACCCCGATCGCGGCTACCTGCCGGCGTTGCTGCGGGCGCTGGAGATTCCCGCCAGTTCGCAGGTGCTGGTTTTTTCCAAGACCAGTTTTCAACAGAAGCAGATTTCGCCCCGCACGCCCCGCGCGCTCTATTTCAGCGACGACGTCTACATCGGGTGGGTGCAGGGGGGGGACGTCATGGAGATCGCGGCGGCTGATCCCCAGCAGGGAGCGACGTTTTATACGCTCCGGCAGAAGCTGGCCGAGTCACCAAAGTTCACCCGCCACACGCACGACTGCCTGCAATGCCACGAGTCGTCGCTGACCCGGGGATATCCGGGCCACCTGGTGCGGTCGGTCTACCCGGATGAGGGCGGGTTTCCGGTCCTCGCCGGCGGGTCGTTCGTCACCGATCACACCAGCCCGCTGCGCGAGCGGTGGGGGGGCTGGTACGTGACGGGCACGCACGGATCCCAGCGGCACATGGGGAACGCGATCGTGGCCGATCGGGACCGGCCGGAAGAGTTGGACGTCCAGCAGGGGGCGAACCTCACCGACCTGAGCAAGCTGTTTCCCACGACCCCGTACCTCACGCCGCACAGCGACCTGGTGGCGCTGCTGGTGCTGGAGCACCAGACGCAAATCCACAACCAGCTGACGGCGTGCAACTTCAGTGCACGCTTGGCGCTCCGCGACAACGCCGTCATTTGCGGCATGATGGATCGCCCGCCCGACGAGCTGACCGAATCCACGCAACGTCGCTTGTCGCAGGCGGCCGAGCGGTTGCTGGAATGGATGCTGCTGTGCGACGAGACCCCGCTCCAGGGTCCGCTGGCGGGGACGACCGGGTTCGCCCGGGAGTTCGCGGGGCGCGGACCGCGCGACGCGCGCGGGCGTTCGCTCCGCGATCTGGACCTGGGCCGGCGGTTGTTCCGGTACCCCTGCAGCTACCTGATCTACTCCGAGGCCTTTGATGGCCTGCCGGCACAGGTCAAAGAGGTCTTCTACCGCCGCCTCTGGGAGGTGGTTACGGGACGGGACGAGACGCCGAGGTTCGCGCATCTCTCGGACGCCGATCGGCAGGCGATCCTCGAGATTCTCGGGGACACCAGGTCCGGGCTGCCGGATTACTGGAGCGCGGACTCGTGAGTTCCGCCCACGCGCGACTCCCGGAGGCCTCCCGCGTTGTCTCGGAGGGGAGGCAGCGGAGCGTGGCGGTGATCGGCGCCGGCATCACCGGACTGGCTGCCGCCCATCGACTGTGTGCCACCCATCCGGCTCTGCAGGTATCCGTCCTGGAGTCCGAGCCGCGTCCGGGCGGCGTGCTCGACACGGTGCGCGACGGCGGATTTCTCCTGGAACAGGGGCCCGACAACTTCATCACGCAGGTTCCCGCGGCCCTGGACCTTTGCCGCCAGGTCGGGTTGGAGGCGGAGTTGATCGAGCCGGCCGCGGCGCACCGGCAGGCGTTTGTCGTACGTGGCGGGCGTTTGCGCAAGATTCCGGCGGGCTTTGTGATCATGGCCCCCGGGCGGCTCTGGCCGATGCTGGCCACGCCGATCCTGAGCCCGCTGGGAAAGTTGCGGCTGGCCTGGGAGTGCTTCGTGCCGCCCGGGCCCGCCGCGGCGGACGAGAGCCTGCGAGCCTTCGCCGTGCGGCGGTTTGGCCGGCAAACCTACGAGCGGCTGATCCAGCCCCTGGTCGGAGGCATCTACACGGGCGATCCCGACAAGCTCAGCCTCCAGGCCACGCTGCCCCGTTTCCACCAGCTGGAGCAGGAGCACGGCAGCCTGATCCGCGCCGCGCTCCGCCAGCCCCGGTCCCCTGCCGGCCGCGACCACGAAGGGGGCGCACGCTACGGGTTGTTCGTCACGCCGCGGCGCGGGATGGCGCAACTGGTCGAAGCCATCCTCGCTCGACTGCCGCCGGGCACGGTCGAGCTGAACTGCCCCTTGACGCGCCTGGATGCACAACCCGACGGCGGGTGGCGGTTGACGCTCGCCGGCAGGGCGGACGCACCACGCTCGTACGATGCCGTGCTGCTCGCTACGCCCGCCCCGGTCACGGCCCGGTTGCTGGCCCCGCTCGATCACGCGCTCGGGGCGGACCTGCGGGCAATCCACCACGCGCGCTGCGCCACCGTCTGGCTGGCCTACCGCCGCGCGCAGATCGCCCATCCGCTCGACGGATTTGGCCTGGTCGTCCCGCACGTCGAGCGGCGGAGGATTCTCTCGGCGAGCTTCGCCAGCATCAAATATCCCGACCGGGCCCCGGAGGGTTTCGTGCTGATCCGCGTGTTCCTGGGGGGGGCACTCCAGCCGGAACTGGCGGAGCTGCCGCCGGAAGATCTCCGCGCGATCGCCACGCGCGAACTGGCACAATTACTGGGCATCCGGGGCGAACCAGCGCTGGTGCGGACCAGCCCGCGGCCTTACCAGATGCCGCAGTATGAACTCGGCCACCAGGAGCGCGTGGCGCGGATTCGCACACGGGTCGGCCAACTGGGACGTTTGCGCGTGGCCGGCAATGCGTACAACGGCGTCGGCATCCCGCAGTGCATCCAGAGCGGACAGCGGGCAGCCGACGACCTGGTGGCGGTCCTGGCCGCCACCGGCTGATCGTCACGGAAAGCGGCTCACCGACCTGCACCCGGGGCGCGACGGCCGCCGCCCTTGCGGGCCTTGGCCGGCTTGGGACGTCGGCCGCGACGCGGGACGGCCGGCACCCCGGCCGTTTTCACCTCGCACAGGGGCGTCACGCCGTCGCCGGGCTTGAGCAGCTCCGCGAGCGTGGTGGCTCGAAACGAGCGTTCCACCAGGGCGATCGCCTCATCCAAACGGCGGTGGAGCGGACAAAGCTGGACCGCATGAGCCCGCAGCGAAAGCGGACAGGTCTCAATCCGCTCGAGCGGCTCCACGGCCTGAACGACGTCCCAGATGGTCAGCTCGTCTGGGCCGCGGGCCAGCACAAACCCGCCGTGCAAACCCCGCTGCGAGCGCACCAGTCCCGCACGCACGAGGACCTGCATCAGCTTCGAGAGGTACGGACCCGGGACATGGGTCAACGCGGCAAGCCGCTGGGCCGTGCAGGACTGGCCGTCCTGCTGAGCCAGCGTCACGACCGCGCGCAGGGCATACTCGACGGTCTGCGACAACATCGATCTGACTCCCCCGGGGACCGCGGCCCAACATCAGGACTTTGTAGTCCTTTATAACCAGCCCCGGGCCTGAGGGAAAGCCCAGTCCGGCCGCCCCGTCGCCAGCCCGCCGGCAGCCGGCGGGCTCTGCTGCCGCCGGATGGCTTTGTCACATCATCGTCGTCCTTCGCTCCGCGAACGGCGACCATCCCAGTGTTCTGTCCATTTTCAAAGTTCGGGTGTCGCAAATTGGCCGGAGGGCGCTCGCCCCGGTTTTTCCCGGAGCAACCGCGGGCTAGCGCCCGGCGGCTGATTTGAAAACTTGACGTGGACGAAGCGTTCGCCCCGGTTTTTCCCGGAGCAACCGCGGGCTAGCGCCCGGC
>Ga0114938_1002708_pt1 | contig 10961 bp, 9 predicted proteins | sample AshMeaBigSpring_FD_88675 | JGI IMG/M metagenome (GOLD analysis project Ga0114938, IMG submission 88675) | Groundwater microbial communities from Big Spring, Nevada to study Microbial Dark Matter (Phase II) - Ash Meadows Big Spring | ecosystem: Environmental > Aquatic > Deep subsurface >...
CGGGGAAGTACATGCCGGGGAAGCGCGACCAGTAGGTGTCGATGTAGCGCTGGTCGTCGCCGTAGATGGTGCGCAACATCGCCGGCCACGGGCGGGTGATGACCAGGAAGCCGCCTCCGCCGAGCGGGACCGAGTTGCCCTCCTCGTCGACCACGTCTACGGCGATGCCGGGGAAGGGTCGCGTCGCCGAGCCCGGCTTGGTCGTGACGGCGCCCGGAAGGGGGGTGATCATGATCGACCCCGTCTCGGTCTGCCACCAGGTGTCGACGATGGGCGCCTTCCGCCCCCCGATGTGCTCGTGGTACCAGATCCACGCCTCGGGGTTGATCGGTTCGCCGACCGTCCCCAGCAGCCGGATCGACGACAGGTCGTGCCGGGCCGGGTACTCGTCCCCCCACTTCATGAACGACCGGATCGCCGTCGGCGCCGTGTAGAAGATCGTGACCTTGTACTCGGCGATGATCGACCACAGCCGGTCGAAGTCCGGGTGGTTGGGGACGCCCTCGTACAGCATGCAGGTGGTGCCGTTGGCCAGCGGGGCGTACACGATGTAGCTGTGGCCGGTCACCCAGCCGATGTCGGCGGCGCACCAGTACACGTCATCAGGCTTGACGTCGAACACGTAGTGGTGGGTGGTGGTGGTGCCGGTGAGGTACCCGCCCTGGGTGTGCACGATGCCCTTTGGCTTCCCCGTGGTGCCAGACGTGTAGAGGATGTAGAGCGGGTCCTCGGCGTTGAGCACCTCGGGTGGGCACTTGGTGGATTGCCCGTCGACGAGGTCGTGGTACCACACGTCCCGCCCCGGCTCCATCGCCGGCTGGTTGCCCATCCGGTCGACGACGACGATGTGCTCGATCGACGGGCAGCGGGCAACGGCGACGTCGGAGCTCGCCTTGAGCGGGACGACCGTGCCGCGGCGCCATGACCCGTCCTGGGTGATGAGCAGCTTGGCCTTGGCGTCGTCGATCCTGTCCGCCAGCGAGTCTGCCGAGAACCCGCCGAACACCACCGAATGGATGGCGCCGATCCGGGCGCAGGCCAGCATCGCCACCGGCAGCTCGGGGATCATGCCCATGTAGATGGCGACCCGATCGCCTCGCCCCACGCCGAGCGACTTGAGCCCGTTGGCGAAGCGGGTGACCTGCTCGTAGAGGTCGCGGTACGTAATGGTCCTTGCGTCACCCGGCTCGCCGACGAAGTGGTACGCCACCTTGTCACCCTGGGTGGCGAGGTGACGGTCGAGACAGTTGTACGAGAGGTTGAGCTCGCCGTCTGGGAACCACCTGTAGAACGGCGGGTCTGTCTCGTCGAGGACGACCGCCGGCTCCTTGAACCACGTGACCCGCTCCAGCGCCTGGGTGTGCCAGAAGGCTCGCCAGTCGCTCTCGGCCCTGTCGTAGATCCCCGGGTCGCCGTTGGCCTGGGCGACGAAGGCCTCCGAGGGAGCGAACACTCTCTCCTCGGAGAGAAGGTTCTCGAGCGCCTGTTGCGTGTCGGCCACGTCTGCTCCTCTCAACCTCGCAGTGTCGCCCATGCTATCGGCGTCATGCGGGACCTCGGGAGGGACGTCCCGTGGCCAGCCCGATGTGGTGGATCATCTCCTCCGCCACCCGGTGCCGCTCGACGTCGATGGTCGCCACGTGGGTCGACTCCTCCAGCCAGACAAGGCGGCGGCGGCTCGACCCGATCCGGTCGTGGATGATGCTGCCGCTGACCGGCCGCACCGTCTCGTCTGTGCGGGACTGGATCACAAGGGAGGGGACGGTGACCCTTGGCAACGCCCGCCGTGCCGAACGCATGAGGATGCGGAGGTCGGCGACGGAGCCGATAGGGGTATCCCGATAGCCGTGGTCGTAGTCTGCGGCGAAGCCATCCGGCCGCTCCGGCTCGGCCCTGGTGATGACCTTGGGCGAGCCCTTGACGAGCGGGGAGAGGTGGATCCGCCACTCGAACGTCCGCAACGGAGTGTTGATGGTGGTGAGCGTGGCCACCTCGAACGTGGTGGCGAGCAGGATGCCGAGAAGACCGCCCATCGAGAGACCACCCAGGTGGAGCCGGGCGCCGGACGCCAGCACGTCGTCTGCGGCTTCGGCGGCGGTGCGCAGCCAGTCCTTCCAGCCGACCGTTGTCATCGCCGAGATGGCGGTGCCGTGGCCGGGGAGCAGCGGGACGGTGACGCCGAAGCCGGCCGCCACGAGGTCGGCGGCCAGGAGCCGGAAGTGGGACGGGGAGCCCGTCCACCCATGGAGGAGGAGGACGACATCCTCCCTGTCAGGGTGCAGGGCGAAGGGTGCGGCCAGCGGGTGGAGGAGGTCGGCGGCCACGGACCAGAGGGTACCGCTCAGTGGGGAGCTCGCCTCGGCCGCCCCAGCGACGGGGTGGTCGGTAGGCTCGCATCCGATCGGGGAAGGACACAGCAGATGACGGGACGACAGGGTGCGGCGCTCGTTGCGCTCTTGGCTGCGCTCGCCGCGGCCTGCGACCCGAGCGGCGACCTGGCGGGTGCGGTCGACACCAGCGTCGCCGCGGCCGGAGCCGTCACGTCGACGGCGGCGCCCCTGGCGGAGCCGCCTCAGGTCGATCGGCTCGTGGTGGTCGACGACGATGGTCTGGTCGCATCCATCGACCGCAATGGCGACGACCGGGTGGTCCTCAGCGAGGAGCGGGAACTCCCCTTCCAGCCGGTGTGGTCGCCGGACAGCACCCGGATCGCCTACGCCAGCCGGGCGGCCAACCCCAGCTTCGTCGTTGTCGATGCGGTCAGCGGAGAGTCGACGGGGGTTGCCACCGAGAGCGCCTCGTTCTACTTCTTCTGGTCGCCGCAGGGTGACCGACTCGGCTCGCTGCGCAACGGCCCGAGCGGCATCGTCTTCGAGGTCGTCACTGCAGGCGACAAGCTGGTCATAGACGAGGTCGACACCGGGCAACCCTTCTACTTCTCATGGAGCCCGGCGGGGGATCGGGTCGTCGCCCACGTCGGCGCCGACCGTCTCGACGTGCTGAGCCCGCCCGACGACGGTTTGGGGCCGGAGGCGCTGGCGTTGGCACCCGGCGCCTTCCGGGCGCCGCAATGGGTGCAGGCTGGTGTCGTCGGTGTGCTGCAGCGGGCCGGGGGGCAGCGGCTCGCCGTGGTCGCTGCGGACGGGTCGGAGACGGCTGTGGTGACCGTCGAGGGTGGGGTCGGGTTTGCGGTCAGCCCGGACGGCGAGCGGGTGGCGGTGATCTCGTTCCTCGAGGTGGACGGGACGTCGGTGTCGGCGATGCTGCAGAGCGTTCCGACCCTCCCCCGCAACCGGCTGTATGTTGTCGACCTCGCCACCGGTGAGGCCACTGCGGTCACGGAAGAGCCGGCGCTGGCGTTCTTCTGGAGCCCCGATGGCACGAAGCTACTGGTGATGGAGCTGAGCGACGCCCCGCAGGAGGTGCAACTGACCGTGTGGGAGGAAGGGGAGACGACACCTGGGCCGTCCTTCCGACCGGAGGTGTCGTGGGTCGACGAGTTCCTGCCGTTCTTCGACCAGTACGCCCAGAGCATGCGGTTGTGGGCCCCCGACTCGAGCGCCTACGCCTTCGTCGGCCGCATCGGCGACGAGTCGGGTGTATGGGTGGCTCCCGCCGATGGCGGTGCGCCGCTCCTGGTGAGCGACGGATCGTGGGTGTCGTGGTCGCCCAGCTGAGGGAGGGAGCCGCGGCGCAGCCTATACTCGCGATGTTCACCCGGCTGCGGCTGGCGTGTGCAGTTGGGGGCGTGGTGAAGCCTGGAGTTCACGCCGGCCTGTCAAGCCGGAGGTCGCGGGTTCGAATCCCGTCGCTCCCGCCAGACGACCGGCCCGGGCGTCCGGTCTCGGGCGTTGCTCGTCACCCGGTCAGGTAGCTCAGTTGGTAGAGCGCCGGTCTGAAAAACCGGAGGTCGACGGATCGACGCCGTCCCTGACCACCACCAGAAGCCCTGCTAGGCAGGGGCTTTTTTCGTTCAGACAGTCGAGTGTTCGGAGCTGGGGCGGCGTCAAGGGCGCGCTGAGGGCGCGATACGCAGCGCCGAGGAACCCTCGATCAGGGTTTCATTGAGGACGACGCCGACGCCGCATCGCATCGTGTTAAGTCGTTGCGCGTGGCTCGAGTCGGTCGGCAGGGCGCCCTCCCTAAGACCGCGGTGGATTGCCTGGAGCCGCTGTGCGATCTCGTCCTCGGTGTCTTCGTAGAGGTGTCCGTAGACGTCCATGGTGACCCGGATGCTGGAGTGGCCGAGGTGCTCCCGTACGTGGCCCGGGTGGGCGCCGGCGGCGATGAGCATCGACGCGCAAGTGTGGCGCATGTCGTGAATGCGCAGACCCTCCTCATCGATCTGCGCCACCGCCGGGTACCACCACGGGAACGGTGTAGACCTTCAGACCGGCGAAACCCTCCGCCGTGCGGTCGACGAGTGTCTCCTCCGCACCGAGCTCGAGCGCAAAGGAGACCGCCAGCGGGGATCCGATGCTGGATCCGGCAATCATGTCGATCGGGATGCGCAGCTCCCGCATTGCACGGATGACGCCAAGATGGGGAAACCCCTGGCGCCGCCGCCACCGAGGACGAGGCTGACAGCCCTGCCTGATGCGATCCGGGCCAGCCTCCCGAGGTGGGCATCGCTATCGCGGCGAACATGGAGATGATCGGTCACGGGTCGTCGCACCAGCCACCGCACCGTGCCCCGCGGGGTCTCCGCTGCCGACGGGTGCAGCAGGACCAGCGTGGTCCTGGGCGGAGTCGCCGACCCCCTCAGCGTCTCGTAGAGCTCTGACTCGAGCGGCCCAGGGGACACGTCTGCCAGGGCGGTGTCGGCGAGGATCAGGATGTGATCGGCCTGGCCAACCGCACGCCGTGTCCACGGCGTCCAGCCAGGATCCGCCTCGAGCACGACGACACCGTGGTCAATCTCTGCGTCGTCGAGCCAGTAGCGCACCCGCATGCCCTCCGGCGTATCGGGAAGGCTGTTGGCGCTCCCGTCTCGATGGAGCATCTCGTCGACACAACCTGACCAGAGATGTATCGTGCCGGCCAGCCGGCTGAGGTGGCGGGCGAGGCGGACCGTCAAGCCATGGACGTCCATCCCCGGGTGGACGCCCACGACGGTGATCGTCGTGGGCGACGGCCCGCGACGTCGCTGCTGATCGACACGCCCGTCGAGGAAGGTGCGCACGACTGCCAGCATGCTGTGCGGGTGGTCGGACGCAAGCCGATCGAAGACATCGCGCGGCAGCCGAGCCAGCATCGAGTCACGGGTTGCGGCGACGGTGGCCGTTGCGGCACGGTGCGGAGCAGGGTCGGCTCCCCAACCAGCGCACCGGGACCGATCTCGACCGGGAAGGCCGTGTTCGGCCGTGGCGCACCGGGGTCACCGTCATCGATCTCCCGCAGCCGGCCCGACACCAGGACGTAGGCGGCATCCGCCTCATCACCCTTGACGAACAGTCGATCACCGGCCTTGAGGGACACCCACTCAACGGAGTCGACGAGCGGGTGACGGACCCCCTCGGGATGAGTCCGAAGTGGCGGGCCAGGACTGCGGCGAGCTGGGTCTCCCGGAGTCGCTGCGTCGCCGTCTTGAAGAGGTGGTCGATCACCCGGGGAGCACCAGCGGCGAGCATGGCGACCCCAGGCGCCGCGATCATCAGCACCTCGCTTGCGCTCATGGCGGCAACGACCCCGGTTCGCTCGCCACCGAGCAACGCCGTGATCTCGCCCACCACCTCACCCTCTCCGACCTCGGCCACCTCGAAGCCGGCGGTGGGGGCGCCAACATGAACTGCAAGCCGGCCGGTGACGACGACAGCGAGCGAGCCGATGTCTTGGCCTTCGAGGAACAGCTCGTCGCCGGGTTCGAGCGCACGGATCGAGAGGTCGCTGCGGATCCCGGATAGGACTTCCGCAGGCGCTTCGTCGAACGGCCGGATATCGGCGAGGCTGCGAGTCAGGTCAGGGTCTGCCACAACCCGCCTCTATGTGTTGGTGTCACTTGATCGACGCCACGGCATCGTACCGATCTGACCGCCGTCGCGGCACGGAAGGCAACCGCAGCTGAAGAGGGAGCTCAGCCGAGGAGACCTGTCAGGGTGGTTTCAACGTCGTCCGTGATCTCGAGCCTGCCCGGCTGGTCCCGGAACCCTGCCTTCTCCAATGCCCGGCGCGGCTGGGGTTGCACCCCGGTGAGCACGACCTTGATCCCGAGACCGTTCATCCGTTTCACCGCGCTCTCCAGTGCGACAAGACCGGTGGCATCCACCGCCGGTACGTCCTCGAGGTCGATGATCACCGTGTGCACGCCGCTCCCCACGATCGTCAACGCCTCCAACGCCTTCTCGGCCGCCCCGAAGAACAGCGGGCCGCCGACGTCGTAGAACACCACCCCTGGTGGCAGCCCAGCCGCCATGTGCCCCTGCGGGCCACCAACAAGCCGTGCCCCTGCGATCTCGACCATGCGGCGCATGAACAAGAGAGCGGCCAGCACGACGCCGACCGTCACCGCGACCACCATGTCGAAGATCACCGTCAGCCCGAAGCACACCAGCAGCACCGTCACGTCGCTCTTTGGGGCGATCCGCATGATGTGGACGAAGTGCTCGGCGTCAGCCATGTTCCACGCAACGACGAGTAGCAGCCCCGCCATGCCGGCCATGGGGATGAGGCCAAGCAGCGGCGCCAGGACGAGCATCGCAACCAGCAGGAACAACGAGTGGACCACCACAGCCACCGGTGTCCGCCCACCGGCACGGATGGCCGTCGCCGTCCTGGCGATGGCCCCTGTAGCGGCGAAGCCGCCAAAGAACGGGGCGACCACGTTCCCGATCCCCAGCCCGATCAACTCGGCGTCCGGGTCGTGGCGGCCACCTGTCATGCCATCGGCAACCACCGCACAAAGCAGCGACTCGATCGCCCCAAGCATGGCGATCGCCGCCGCCGTCGGCGCCAGGTCGCCAACCGCCTCCCACGACAAGCCCGACCCTGACCACGGCAGTCGCGGCAGTGGCGGCACCGCTGGGATCTGCCCGAACTGGGTCCGGATGGTCACGACGTCCCAGCCGGCGATGCTCAGTGCGACCCCGGCGACGATCGCCACCGCCAGCGCCGCCAGCGGTGCAGGCACCCGTCGGGTCACCTTGGGAAACCAGATCAGTACCGCAAGCGTCACCAACCCAACGGCAATGTCCGGCCACTGCGCCTGGGGCAGCCTGTCAACAAGATCGGCGATCCGATCCCAGATCCGCTCTCCCTCCAGCCGGCCCACGCCGAGGAAGTCGCCGAGCTGCAGCACGGCGATCACCACCCCGATCCCTGCGGTGAACCCCGTCGTCACCGGGTGCGGCACGAATTGGATCAGACCACCGAGCCGCAGCGCACCCATGCTGATCAGGATGAGACCCGCCATGAGCGTCGCCACCAGCAGACCCTGCAAACCGTACTGGGCCGTCACAGGAGCCAGCAGCACCACGAACGCCGCGGTTGGGCCAGACACCGAGTGCATGGACCCCCCGGAGACGGCGACGACGATCCCGGCAACGATCGCGGTGAACAACCCGTGCTCCGGCGGAGCGCCTGCCGCGATCGCAAGCGCCATCGACAACGGCAACGCCACAACGCCGACGATCACCCCGGCAGTCGCATCCGCCTTGGCGTCATCGGATGTGTAGCCGCGCACCCGGAGCGCCTGCAGCGCCACCGCAACACGCAAGCCGGAGCCACCAGACAGGAACCGCCGAGACATGGCCCGGAGGTTAGGGGGAAGGCCCCACCCTCCCGTTCGGCGAGTTCATCCGTCGAGCGGCCGGAGTGCAAACGTCGCGGCTCCGGTGAGTGGCCGGACCACCCGGAAGTGCCGCTGGTCGAGCGTGGCCAACTCGGTCGTGCCGAGACGGTCGGCCAGCGCCACCAGCGAGGCATCGGCCAGACTGATGTCGAGATCCCGGTACTGCTCGGCGATCTCCACCGCCTCGCGGGCGGCGGTGCGCCACCACTCGATCCGGTAGGCGCCGGCGGCGACATCGGCCCGCCAGGCGGCCCGAGCCACCGGACCGGCCCGTGTCCCTGCCAGGTGGTCCACCTCGGCGAGGATCAGCGGGGTCGTGACAAACTCGGGCTCGGCCTCTTGGTACCACGAGGCCACCACGGTGTGGGCGCGATCGGCCCGATCCAGCAGCGCATAGATGACCGACGTGTCGGCAACGATCATCGACGCCCGAACCCAGTCTCGTCGAGGTGACGGTCGATGTCATCCGCCACGTCGCCGGGCCCTTCCCCCACTCCAATGGCGGTGAGCCGTGGGCGCTCGGCCCGAGCGACCGCATCCCGGAGCGCCCGGCGAATCACCTCGGCCTTGGACAGTCCCGCGGCCTCAGCCAGCCTGTCGAGGGCCAGGTCGAGGTCGGCTTCGACGTAGAGGCTCGTCTTCTTCATGCCCTATAGGGTACCACCCGCACGGTTGTGCGCTCCCCGCCTCGAGCGGCGGCGGAGCGCCTTCTCCGCCTCGACCACGCAGAACGCCCCGGTCGATGCGACGAGCACGACGGCGAGCTCGAACGGCGTCAGCGTCTCGACATCAAGGGCATCACGCAGCGGCGCCCAGTACAGGACCAGGAGCTGGAGCGCCAGGGTGCCGGCGACGGCGGCCAGCAACGGGCGGTTGGTGCCAAGACCGAGGGTGCGGAGCGAGTCGATCTCGGAGCGCACGGCAAGGGCATTGCCGAGCTGGAGCAACGCCAGCGAGCTGAACACCATCGTCTGCCACGGTCTCCCGGTGGCGTCGGCCCACAACCCGAGACCGAGCGGGATCACCCCCATCAACAGACCCACAAGCACCACGTGCTGCCACAGACCCCTGGCGAACAGGCTCTCCCCTGGGGGCCGAGGCGGGCGGCTCATCACGTTGCGTTCGGCGGGCTCCATCCCGAGCGCCAGGCCAGGCAACCCATCTGTGACGAGGTTGATCCACAGGATGTGCACCGGCAGCAATGGCAGCGGCAACCCCACGAACGGGCCGAGGAACATCACCCAGATCTCCCCCGAGTTCGACGCCAGCATGTACCGGATGAAGCGTCTGATGTTGTCGGAGATGCGGCGACCCTCGGCGGCCGCCTGCACGATGGTGGCGAAGTTGTCGTCGGTGAGCACCATGTCGGCGGCTTCCTTGGCGACCTCGGTACCGGTGACACCCATCGCCACCCCGATGTCGGCGGCTCGCAGCGCAGGGGCGTCGTTCACCCCATCCCCGGTCATCGCCACGATCTCCCCCCGCTCCTTCCACGCCTGGACGATGTCGAGCTTCTGCTCCGGCGAGGTGCGGGCGTAGACGCCGACCCTGTCGACGTGCCGACCCAACCCCTCTGCGTGCTCGGCGGCGAGCTCGGCCCCTGTCATCACGGCGGCGCCGTCGAGGATCCCGATTCTGTCGGCGATCGCCCGTGCCGTGGCGGGGTGGTCACCCGTGATCATGATCGGGATGATCCCGGCCGCCCTGCAGGCGGCCACCGCCGCCACCGACTCGGGTCGTGGTGGATCGGCCATGGCAACCATCCCGTACACCACCAGGTCGCGCTCGCACGCGGCCAGGTCGCTGAGCGTCCCTCCTGCGACGGTGCGTCCTGCGATGGCAAGCACCCGGTACCCGTCGCTGGAGTAGTCGGCGGCCCGTTCCAGCAGGGCGGTTCTCGTCTCGTCGCTGAGATCGCACATGCGATCGCCATGGGCCACCGCAACCGCCGCCTCCAGGATCGCCTCGATGGCCCCCTTGGCGGCCACCAACCCGGCGTCGCCGTCGTGGTGGCACGTCGCCATCCGCTTGCGCTCCGAGTCGAACGGGATCTCGGCCATGCGCGGATGGCGCACCACCAGCTCGTCAGGGTCGTACCCGGCCTTGGCCGCCAGCGCCAGCAACGCCCCCTCGGTCGGGTCGCCGGCCACCGCCCAGTCGCCACCCTGCTCGGTGGGGGTGATCAGCTTGGCGTCGTTGCACAACCCAGCGGCCACCAGCAGCCGGCCCAGCGCCGACCCGGCAACTACCTCAAGGGGACGGCCGTCTGCGAGCAGTGTCCCATCCGGCTCGTAGCCGAGACCGGTCACCTCCACCTCGCCGTCCATGGTCCACACCCGCTCCACCAGCATCCGCCCTTGGGTCACCGTCCCGGTCTTGTCGGTGCATATCACGGTCACCGAACCCAGCGTCTCCACCACCGGGAGCTTTCGGATGAGGGCGTGGTGGCGCACCATGCGCTGGGCCCCGAACGCGAGCGAGATGGTGACCACCGCAGGAAGGGCCTCGGGGATGGCCGCCACGGCAAGACTCACCGCGGTGAGGAACATCACGGACACCTCCTCACCCCTGATGACGCCGCTGACGAACACGACAACGCACACGACAAGCGCGGCGGCGGCCAGCCGCCTCCCCAGCACGCTGAGCCGCCGCTGCAGCGGGGTGCGCGGCTGGTGGGCCTTGAGAAGCCCGGCGACCTCGCCGAGGGCGGTGTGCATCCCGGTGGCGACCACCACGCCGCGCCCCCGCCCGTACACGGCTGCCGTGCCCTTGAACACCATGTTGCGGCGGTCGGCGATCAGCTCGCCGTCGCTGGCGGCCAACGCCGCAGGATGCTTGTCGACGGGGACAGACTCCCCGGTGAGGGTCGCCTCGTTCATCCGCAGGTTGGGGCTCTCCACAAGGCGGATGTCGGCCGGGACGACGTCACCCGCCTCGAGCACGACGATGTCGCCCGGCACCAGGTCGACCGCCTGGATAGCCATGGTCACGCCACCACGGACGACGCGGGCGACCGGTGCCGCAAGCGAGCGCAACGCCGCCATCGCCTGCTCCGCCCTGTACTCCTGGAAGAAGCCGATGAGAGCGTTGAGGATGACGATGGCGGCGATCACGACCGCGTCCTTCGTCTCGCCGATGGCAACGGTCACAACGGCGGCGAAGAGCAGCACCACGA
>Ga0114938_1002710_pt1 | contig 10959 bp, 11 predicted proteins | sample AshMeaBigSpring_FD_88675 | JGI IMG/M metagenome (GOLD analysis project Ga0114938, IMG submission 88675) | Groundwater microbial communities from Big Spring, Nevada to study Microbial Dark Matter (Phase II) - Ash Meadows Big Spring | ecosystem: Environmental > Aquatic > Deep subsurface >...
TGAACCAACAAAAAAATTACTGCTATTATCAAAGACTTAATAAGGCATTAGATATACTGGAAGTCAAATGAGAGACTATAAAATGTAATTGTTAACGCATTGTTTTTTTATGATAATATATGAATGTCGTAATAAAGGAGTAGCTATCAATGATGTACTTATATGATTGTCATAAATCACTTACCAATATGGATATACATTATTTATAGTGTTTGCATGATCCCAATAGATTGATATTACATCATATCTTTTGGATAGGTATAAACTTCCTTTCTATTAATTATTTTTTTTTGATATTACTATAGTCTATCCAATAATTTACTCGCAACGAAATATTTTGAATATTATCATTATTCTTTAATTGCTGTATAGTATACCAATATCCCTTTTCTATGTTATTGTTGAATTGAGAAATTTGATTTTTATAGGCTAGGGTGAGCCAGCCGCCTGCTACAAATTGCCAATTATAGAATATGTCAAAATTAAAATAACTTGTATTGAAATTATAAGATAATATATCGATATGATCTTGGAGTGTCAGTATTCCATCATTGCGAAGGTAGAAAGCATGGTCATAAGCACTCTGAAGCCAATAATGCCTTAAATCCATACTTATGCTCATACGATGGGTAAGTATAAAATCAGTACGTACACCATTTGTAATATTCCATAAGTCACGCTCGCCAAATATGCTCTTTCCTTTATCGTAATCGTAATCTATATAAGCCCTTTGGTTGCTATAATATTGTATATCAATACTAGGTATGATAAGAATCCTAGTGCCAAGCGTAAATCTGGGTGAAAAACTGCAAGCATATTTCATTCTATTTTTTTCACCAATCCATTGGATATACTGCCACTGAAAATCAACAGCGACAGGTTTACTATAATTGCTACTCCAGAAATTGCCCAACTCATAAGTAATGGGTACACGATAATATTCCCCTCCTGCTATGCGATCTTCATAGTAATCATTACGTCCCATAGGATGAAATTTTATATGAGTACCAGCAGTAAGGAAGTTTTTAAAGGTCATATTACGACGCATAGTAATGGAGAAGTCAGAGAATTTATTTATGTTCCAAAGCGTTTTATAACTTATATAGATATTATTGTTTTGCCAGTTATATAATTTGGTGGGTTTATATAATGAGTAATCTAACATCAGCCATGATTCTCTTCTATCATTAATGTCGAGATACCCCATATCATTATGAGTATATAGTTTATCATAGGCTTCATGTCCTATAGTATAAGTAAATTGTTTATTGATACGAGCAATAGCTAATTCATAGGATTTGCCAGAAGAAATATCTTTTAGTCCTTTTTCAAAAGTCTGTATATTGCTTATATTAATATTTCCGGACCACCCGAAATTATTTTTTTTGTTGGCTTGCCTTGTATTAAATGCAATCACATTAGCTAGCCTGCCATGATCAGTGCGATACACATTAGTATTCATGATATTGATAAATCCATTATTACGCAAAGGTTGGTCAATAACTATAGCATTATAATTTGATAATGGCTCATAAACAGCTCTAAAGCTATTACCCATAGTGTCGGTGACTTGGATGGTGCTACGGTTAGTGATGGCATTAAATAAACCTATGCCAGTACCCTGAGGTGTCTTACCCGTTATTTTGAATGCATTAAGTAATTGTGTATTTTTGAAATCTAATGAATTATATATAAGATTTTTGTAATCATATTTATTGTAAAAATGATTGCTCGGATATCCGATACGTCTTGTATAAAATAGATCTTCGCTTTTGCCAAATAATTCAGTGCCTTCTGTAAAAAAAGGTCTATTTTCTTGGTAGTATATTTCTGTCGGACCCAAATTATAAATCAACCTATCATTGATGACTTGTCCAAAATCAGGAATCAAGGTCATATCTAGTGTGAAACTTTCATTCAATCCAATTTTTAGATCTGTACCTCCTTTAAAGGAGTATCTTTTCTTATTACTATCCTTTGTAGTATATATATCATGGTAAGCGGTGATGTATGGATTGAGGAAAATACGTGGTGGAGCTTGTATATTATGTAATCCATGTAGCGTATTAAATTGATTGATAAAATCATCTCGTATAGGATCTATAGCACTCCAATGTGATGTCTCTCTAGTACGACGTACTTGTCGCATAAAATTGAGTCCCCACTCTTGTGTTTTTTTATCAGGAAACCGCAGCGCAGCATAAGGTATGCGCATCTCTATCGTCCACCTATCATCATATAATTGTACTGCACTTGTCCATATCGCATCCCAACTCGCATCGGTATTATTAGCATCAAATTTATAGTCATCTTGTACACCACGTGAGGAGACACCAAAACACAATGCATTCTGACCATCATGATAGGTGTCAAAATATACATAAAATACATCTGTGAAATTATAGCATTCATCTCTCTTACATAACAATTGGGTAGCTTGTGTCATATCATCATATAATGTAACCCCTACATATATTGCATTATAATCATATATCATTTGCACTTCCGTAATTTGAGATGCTGCAATACCAGGAGTAGGTGATGTTGCTATAAAATGGCTCATTTTAGGTGTATTGTGCCAGATAGATTCGTACAATGCGCCATCTATTTTTATATTATCATTTACAAATTGTATGGTATAACTACTTGTGTTTTGACATTTAGCCACCATAGCACTATGATATAAAAGTATGGCAATAAAAATAAAACGTATAAGCATATATTAGCGTAAAGTAATCAAAGATAACCGCTATTTTTATAGTATAAAATATAAGTTATATTAAATTATGAGAATTACATACAAGCAAGTGCCAACTTAGAATCCAAAAATGTGTTTTTGGATAGTAAGTACTATTTTTGCTAATCAATATAATATTATTTTCTAATGCCTAATATATCAAATCGAGGAGTTGCAATGCCTTCCTCACCTATACGTAAACTGGTGCCTTATGCTGAAGCTGCTAAATCCAAAGGTATAAAGGTCTTTCATCTCAATATAGGCCAACCTGATATTATTACACCACCCAGAATCATGCAAGCGGTAGCTTCTGCTGCGCTTACGATGAAAGTACTAGAGTATAGCCATAGCGCAGGCAATGAGTCCCTTAGAAAAAAACAAGTAAATTATTATAATAATATAGGTATCCATATATCTCATAAGGAAATAATGATGACCACAGGGGGTAGTGAAGCGATACTATTTACTATGCTCAGCACACTCAATCCGGGCGATGAAGTCATCGTGCCTGAACCCTTTTATGCTAACTATAATGGATTTAGTACCATAGCAGGCGTGAAAGTGGTGCCTGTGCGATCCTATATTGAGTCAGGATTTAATTTGCCACCTATAAGCGATATAGAAGATGCTATTACTACTCGTACTAAAGCGATTATGATATGTAATCCCAATAATCCTACAGGATATTTATACAGCAAAGTTGAGTTGAATTATATAAAAGACATTGTAAAAACACATGATCTATATTTATTTAGCGATGAAGCGTATAAAGAATTTTGTTATGATAATAATTCATTTACATCTGCTTTGCAGCTAGAGGGTATAGAACAGCACGTAGTAGTATTTGACACAATAAGTAAACGATATAGTGCATGTGGTGCGAGGTTAGGTACTATGCTTTCCCGTAATATGGAATTGATGAATACTGCTTTGAAATTTGCGCAAGCTCGATTGAGCCCCCCTAGTTTCGCCCAGATATTGGCAGAGGAGGCTGTAGATTTACCCAGTGATTATTTTGAAAGTATCAAAGCAGAATATTGTAAACGCAGAGATACAATAGTGGATCGACTCAATAAGATGGAAGGAGTATTTTGTCCCAATCCTCTGGGCACATTTTATGCTATAGCACGATTACCGATTGATAATTCTGATAAATTTTGTCAATGGCTTTTAGAAAAATTTTCTTATAATAACAGTACGGTTATGTTGGCTCCGGCTACTGGCTTTTATAGTACAAAAGGAGCAGGCACCGATGAAGTACGGCTTGCTTATGTATTAAATTGTGATGAAATTAATAAAGCAATGGATTGTTTGGAGGCTGCATTAAAAGAGTATAAGCAGTTGTAATGGTGTGAACTTATTTTTTCACAGCTTGATATTTTTTCCATAAGTGTTCTGTACATCCAGTTGATTTGAGTGTCCATACATATTCCAGTTTTATATTATCTTCATTGCATAATTGCCAATGTAATTTGCTTTGATGTAAACTATGTATCAATGCATATAATAGAATAGCAATAGCTACAGAAATATTAAAGCTTTCCGTAAAACCATACATAGGGATACTGATGTATTCATCTGCCAAGGCAAATGCCTCTGCAGAAAGTCCACCATGTTCGCTACCCATAAGCAAAGCTATAGGTTGATTTAACAATATTTCTTACATCTATACCTACAGGAGGAGGAGCGGCAGCTAGTATTTTATAACCTTTTGCTTTGAGCGGTAGTATACATTTATCAATAGTATTATCTGGTGCTGGATATGCATGTATATCCAGCCATTGGTTGCTCCCACGAGCTATATTGCGTGCTACTTTCATCATACCATCACTTTCTATGATATGTAACTCTTGTATTCCAAATACCTCACAGCTGCGTATCACAGTAGATACATTTTGTAGATCTACTAGTTTTTCGGTGACTATAGTGATCATACGTGTGCGTTGTGCAAGTATTCTGCGAAACTGTATAATACGCTCTGGTGTAAGTATAGATTGCGCATATTCTTGGAATCCAATATCAAAAGGTATATCCGATAGCATGTTTTAAATTTGATGTGAAAATGTGATTTTTTATGTTAGGGTTATTGGATTACTTTTGCCATATATTTTAAATTAAATCTACTTTACAATTAATTAATTATTTACAAATGGCAACTATCACTATCGGACAGACTGCTCCAGATTTTAGTCTTTACAATACTAATAAAGAAAAAGTCACATTGTCTAAACTCCAAGGCAAAAAAATTTTGCTCTTGTTTTTTCCCGCAGCATTTACCGGGGTGTGTACTACAGAACTATGTAGTATTCGAGACGGAATAGCTGACTATAATGCTCTGCAGACAACAGTTTTTGGTATTTCGGTTGATTCTTTATTTACATTAGCCAAGTTTAAAGAAGAGCAAAAACTCAATTTTGATTTATTGTCAGATTTCAATGCTACTGCATGCGAATCTTATGGATGTAAGTATGATAATTTTGTATTTGATATGCAGAATGTATGCAAACGATCAGCTTTTGTGATTGATGAAAATCTCAAGATAATATATGCCGAGATACTCGAAAGTGCTGGCGATCTGCCTCATTTTGATGCTATAAAACAAGTATTGAATTAATTCGAGTGGAAGCTCGTAATCGATTTAATATACGTGTATATGGATTATTAATACATCCGGAAGCAAAGGTCTTGGTAAGTGATGAATTGATCCATAATCAATCTATAACTAAGTTCCCCGGAGGCGGATTGCAATGGGGTGAAGGATTGATTGATGGATTGCAGAGAGAATTTAATGAAGAAATCAAAATAAATATATCTGTGGCACAACATTTATATACTACTGATGTGTTTCAAGCCTCGGCTTATAACCCACAGGATCAGATTATTAGTATTTATTATCAAGTCACAACTACAGAGTGGGATACTATTTCTGTGGTAACTAAGGCGCATGATTATGATTACAACTTAGATCCACCACAGTGTGTACGGTGGATTGCTATCGATCGAATACATGAGATACTTTTTTCATTTCCTATAGATAAGATAATTGTTCAAAAAATTTGTAATAAAGAAATCTCATTAATACTTTGAATATGAATAGAAGAGCAATAAGAGATGCAAAACTTAAGAAGTATAATCCTAATGATGTAGGGGTAAAAGAGAGGGGCATTTTTGGTTTTCCATTCGAAAGAGAGGAGTCAGATTTGGTATTACTCCCAGTCGCATTTGACATGACTACATCCTTTAGACCCGGTACATCACTGGCACCAGCTGAGATATTAGTAGCATCGACACAATTGGATACCTGTGACCCCAGCTATCTTAATGTTTGGCACCGGGGAATATATATGGATACTAGTCAATATGCACATTGGCTTGAGAAAAATAAAAAAGGACGTGCTGAAGCAGAGGAAATCATCAATACGCTGGAAGCAGGAGAATTTTTAAATGATGAATTGCAAATAAAATTATCAAATTGTAATAAGTTAAGTCAAGAGCTGAATACATGGGTGAAAAATGAAGTAATGAAAATATGGGATGACAATAGATTAATGGCACTTGTAGGAGGTGATCATAGCACTCCATTGGGGATGTATGAGGCATTGACAGCACGTTATGGATCTTTCGGCATACTGCAGATAGATGCACATTGTGATCTACGCAAAGCCTATGAGGGTTTTACATATAGTCATGCCAGTATAATGTTTAATGCACTTCAATTATCTGGAGTATCTAATCTTGTGCAAGTAGGTGTCAGGGATTACTGTGAAGAAGAATATCAATATATCAAAGATAATCCAAACCGAGTCCATACTTTTTTTGATAAAGACATAAAAAACCAAATGTACCGGGGCACAACATGGGATAAAATATGTGATGATATAATCCATTATCTGCCTGACAAAGTACATATAAGTTTTGATATCGACGGGCTCATACCCTATCTCTGTCCCGATACGGGTACTCCTGTAGCCGGAGGATTTGAACTAGAGCAGATACATTATTTATTTGAAAAAATGATAAGTAGCGGTAAGCAATTAGTCGGATTTGATCTAGTAGAAGTAGGAAGCAATACTACCGACCCATTCAATGCAAATGTAGGTGCAAGAGCATTATTGAAATTGTGTATTTTATTTTTACACTCCAATACCTAAAATGGCATTAATATATCTATATATATTATGCTGTATGATTAGCATTCTATACTTTTTATTCAATTAATTTTTTTTAGTGTCTATCTATTGATGAGAAAATATTGCGTAGCACCGAACTCCAGCATATTTACTTCATTTTTTGGTGTGAGGTAGAGCCTGATTTTATACTTTTTGTCTTGCTTCCAAGCTAGCTCTATGATGCGTGCTATATCTAAGTCTGCATGTTGTTCTCTTGCATCTAATGTAGTCTCGGATTTTATCTCAAATGACTTACCATTACCATCACGATATAGTATCACAAATCTTTCTTCAAATACGATTTTGACAGAATCTTTTTCTCGTATTTTTTCATATTCCAAATTTTCATAAGGATTATCTATTTTCATAAAGGGCCTGATCGTAGTACCGACGACATCGCTGTATTGAGTGACTTTGTAGTCTTGCTTAATCGTAAAGTAAGCTAAATCCTTTTCTCTTAATTTGTCGTTTTGTTCAGGCAGATAAAAAGCATATTGTCCTAGTGATTTACTATAAAACAATAACCCTTCACATTGTTTTTTTTCATTTATAAATATCTCAACCTCACCTCTGAAAGTAGGATTGCGACTATCCATAAGGTCAAACTTAAAGCCATCTTGAGTAGTATTGATCGATACTATATTAAAATCTTTGAGACCGCTAACTCCTCTGAAATAACAATAATTAGCTGTAATATGTATGCGCACATCACCCGCTTTTATAAGTGATTTTTCTTCAAAATTATGCTTGCTTTCATTAGGGATAAATGTATATCCATATAAATCGGTATCCTTGTAGAATACTTTATCAGACTTATATGAATAACTCACTTCAGTAGCATCCTCTTTTTCTTGGGCTATGGCTTTTAGTGAATAAAATGAAGTGGACAATATCAATATAATTTTAAATAATTTCATAATAAAAATAGTATTTGTAAATAAATGTAAATCAAAAAATTTACCAAAATTAAATATAGCTATTGTAGGTAAAAATGTACAGATGAGCCATGAATGTGTAAAACTATAACTGTCAATGAATTAGTAAAATGTAATTTTGTCGAATAATATAAATATAATGCAAGAGATACTTTTGAAAATAGAACAACTCACTGAGAAAACTAGAGACCTTATGAATGATTATCAAGATGCGAAACATAAAATATTAGCACTCGAAGAGCAAAATCTTGTATTGGAGGAGAAGGTAGCCAAAACTGAATCAATCAATCAAACACTACAATCACAGATTGCCGAACTCAATACGGCAAAAGATAAGGCTATGCTTGCTGCTAGTAATGATACAGATAAGGCTATATACTTGATAGATGAATGTATGAAAGAACTAGATGCTATACTCTCTGAAATGAATAGTCCACAAGAAATCACTGCATGATCAATACAAAGAGTATACAAGTCACCATATATGGTCGCCCTTATCGAGTAAAAGTAAAGCCCGATGAGCAGGATGCTGTAGCAAATGCTGTAAAAAAAATCAATGAATTAGTAACACAATTTGCGGGCAGTTATGATGGCGATGTACAAGATTTCATGGCCATGACAGCATTATACATTGCTACGGAGCATAATAAAATAAATGAGATACAGCCAGATCAAGATTTTATATTACAAAAACTTAATACTTTATCACAGCTATTGGACAACTAATGTTGTATTGTGCCTAATAAATAAAAAAGGCAGCTAATGTTGCTGCCTTAAATTATTTTTTTTATTTATTTATATTTTTACGAGTTTTATAAGTTCGGTTTTTTCGTCACATACAACTTTTAATAGATAATTTCCATTCTCATAATCTGTCAATTTTATTTCATTTAGTTTGGATGTAAAGGTATATTCCTTTAATAAATTACCAGCTATATCATATAAGTATGCTTTGCTATCTTTCACCTCATTGTTTTCAATAACCACATTCACTTCACCTGTGCTGGGATTAGGATATGCCGAAGCAGTAAATGCTGTGGTTTTACCTATTACTTTGTTATCTTCATCCTCAACTGTAACATTAATGATTTGCTCAGCTGCACAATGATAAGCATTGTCAAATCCTATGACACGATAACTAGTACTGCTTGATGGGCTTACAGTAACTGCACTGCTAGAGCTTATTTTGGTGTTATGGGCATCATAATATTCATAGTAAGATGCAGTGCCTGAAGCACTTAGAGTTACGCTTGAGCCATGCGGGATAGTATAACTTGTATTAGATACATTTAAGATAGGCAATGTACCCACTATGATAGTTACTGTAGCTGTGCTGCTGCAGTTCCCATTGCTACCTGTAACAGTATATGTGGATGTAACACTAGGGGCAAGCCATACTTGATCTGAAGATGAACTGAATACAGAAATTTCGCCAGTTGTAGAAGTCCAAAAATAATTGCCTATGCCACCAAAAGCAGATACAAAAATTTGTTCTCCAGGACATAGATTAATTGGTGCTGTTATGGATGTTGTGATTACCGGAGCAGGTAATACAGTAATTGTAACTGGGTAGTTGGCATTGCAGCCTGTACCATTATCACCATTAAGATAATATGTTGTAGTAGCAGTCGGTGTGATAGTGGCTGTAGCTCCTGTACTTGTTAGGGTTGCATTGGGGGTCCACCATAAGTTGCTTGCTCCGTATCCGGTGATAGATATGCTGCTGCCAGCACAGATGGTATCTGTATAACTATTTACTGACAAAGAGATCGCCGCATCTACATTAACGGTAAATTTGGATGAATATCCTAAACAAATATTTGAATTAACAGGAACTAGTGTAAACTCTGTGGTAGTACTAGGTGTGAGTATATATGTATTATAGTCTATTTGACTTGCCATGTTTGAAGGGAATATACCTACATAATACACATTTTGTGTTGATAATTCTAAAATGTAAGAGCTACCAGCACAAATTGTTGGTGCTGGAGATGGCATTGATAATATAATAGGCATCGGAGATACAGTTATAGTTATAGTTTTAGTCATAGAGCAACCATAACTATTGCTGCCGGTTACTGTATAAGTTGTAGTAACTGTGGGTTTAGCTGTTACATATTGGCCTACTGTAGAGCTTAACCCTGTGGCAGGAGCCCAAGTATAGGAAGCTGAACCGGTGGTTGCATTTATGCTTGTTTGTTCTCCTTCACATATACTAGATGCACTAGTATTTAGATTAAATGTAAAATCATTAATATGAAATTGAAATATTGAAGTCCCTACCAGTGCACCGCTGGAATTATATCCTTGTATCGTATAATTAGTGGTAGTACTTGGAGCCGGTATGGTAACTGTGCCGGTAGTAATTATGGATCCAATACCTGCAATCACAGGTGAGGATGTATATGTATATGCACCACTTAATCCCACATTTACCGGTGAGCCATTACATACAGTAGCATTGAATGGACTTAATATTACTGCGGCATTAGATGTCATTGAATTAAAAATGAGTAAAGTAATTATTTTTATTATTGCTAATAATGATACTTTTAAATTATCGGAGGTAGCTAGAGTTTTCATAATTTATTGTGTTTTTTAATTTTTTTGTTTTTATACATCTTCTTACGTAAAGGAAATTATGAAGGTTACAATGAATTAAATTTTTAGGAAAAACCCTAACAGATTAAAATATTAATATTTAATTTTTTGGAAACAGAATTTATCTCCAAACCATTACCCTTCTTGGACACAGCAAGAATGTTTGATAATATGGAGTTAAAAAGTCAAATTGGCTATTGCGCTAGTTTGCCTACTCAAAATTCCTATAGTGTAAATTGAGTTTTAACCGCAAAGTGCATATAGTTTTTCTTGGCGTCCTTTGAGGAGAAGAAAGAGTTTAACCGCAAAGAGCGCAAAGTTTTTTTTAGTGTCCTTTGTGGAGAAGAAAGAGTTTAACCGCAAAGAGCGCAAAGTTTTCCTTAGCGACCTTTGCGGTAAAAAAAATAATTCGTGCATTAGTGGCAACCAAAAACATCCATGCATTAGTGGCAAAAAAAATATAATTAGCCACGAATACACGAATAAAATACAAAATTCATTCGTGCATTAGTGGCAA
>Ga0114938_1002712_pt1 | contig 10952 bp, 10 predicted proteins | sample AshMeaBigSpring_FD_88675 | JGI IMG/M metagenome (GOLD analysis project Ga0114938, IMG submission 88675) | Groundwater microbial communities from Big Spring, Nevada to study Microbial Dark Matter (Phase II) - Ash Meadows Big Spring | ecosystem: Environmental > Aquatic > Deep subsurface >...
AAGAAACTGATTTTGGGAAAAAATATTATAAACCAAAAATGGATTATTTCTATTTTTTTATAGATAAAGGCATCGATATATTAAAAGATAACGGTGTTCTAGTATATTTAACTACCAATTATTGGCTAAAAGCTGATAGTGCAGAGGGAGTAAGAGAAAAAATGAAGTTTGAAGGTAGTTTCTTCAGATTGGAAAACTATAGTTATTCAATATTTAAAGATGCTATTGGGCAACACAATATAATTTTTTATTGGCAGAAAAATAGAGAAAACTTAGAGATAGCTGTAAATGATGATGGTGTTGAGTATTCTATTGAACAAGAAAATATTTTTACACAAGAACATAGTAAAATTGCGTTAATTCCCCCTTTTTGGAAAGAAAATATAAAGAAAATTAGAGAGAAAAGTAATGTTGTTTTAGGAAATCTTGTAAATATTAATCAGGGAATAGTGAGTGGAGCTGATAAAGTTTTTGTTTTTGATGAATATAAAGAGGAGTTTAAAAAATATTTAAAACCATTTTATAAAAATAGAGATATAGGGAAATATGAAATATCAAAAAAACCACCATTTTGGATTATGTATTTAAATGGTAAGTCTAAATTAGATGATATAGTTATAAATTATTTATTGGACTATAAAAGTAAACTTTCTACGAGAAGAGAGGTTCTAAACAATAGAATAAACTGGTGGGAGTTGCAGTGGGCAAGAGACGAAGATATTTTTTTAAAACCTAAAATTATAGTTAGACAAAGATGTAAAACTAATAACTTTGCTTATACAGAAAAAGAGTTTTATGGAAGTGCGGATATATATTATTTAACTGCAAAAACAAATGAAGTTAATCTATATTATATTTTGGGATATTTAAATTCTAAAATTTTCTTTTCATGGTTTAATTATATAGGAAAGAAAAAAGGGAAAAATTTAGAGTTTTATTCAACTCCTTTAAAAGAATCGCCATTATATTATCCAGTGGATAAGGATGAGATAAAATATATTGAAAATCTTGTAAAGAAACAACTTGAAAGTTATAGAGAGAATACTCAAGATGAAATTGATAATTATTTTAGTAAAATAATGGGGATAAAAAAATGAGTGAAGAGAATTAACTCTCCACTCATTTTTTTATAATAAATATTATAAACCTTTCATATCATTTGCTATAAATTGAGCTTTAGCACCAAATATAGCTTGAACTCCGTTTTGTCCAACTTTTAAAACTCCAGAAGCTCCAAGTCTTTTTAATTCTGCATCGTTTACAAGAGTAGTATCTTTAACTTCAAGTCTTAATCTAGTAATACAAGCATCAACAGAGATAACATTTTCATTTCCTCCTAAAGCAGCAAGAACTAGAGTAGCTAATTCGCTCCCTTCAGCTTTAGGTTGATCATCAACTTCAATTCCAACTTCTCTTCCAGGAGTAGCTAGGTTGAATTTTCTGATAAAGAATCTGAATCCAAAGTAGTAAATTACAGAGAATACTAGACCTACAATAATAACCATTGGCCACTTAGTTTCAAATCCTTCACTTCCAGGAAGAATACCAAACATAATGTAGTCAATAACTCCACCAGAGAATGTCATACCAATTCTAACACCAAGCATATTCATTAACATAAATGACAATCCAGCAAAAAGACAGTGGATTCCATATAGTATAGGAGCAACGAATAAGAAAGAGAACTCTAGAGGTTCAGTTATTCCTGTTAAGAAAGAAGTAAGAGCAGCAGAGAATAAAATTCCAGCAGCTATTTTTTTATTTTCAGTTCTTGCTTCATGATACATTGCAAGGGCAGCAGCAGGTAATCCAAACATCATGAATGGGAATTTACCAGTTAAGAATTTACCAGCTCCAGAATAAGTAGCTGATGAGAACGAATGTACTCCATCTTTTAGCATTGCAAACCAAATAGCTTGGTCTCCGTTAACTATTTGTCCAACATTATTGGTATACTCTCCGAATTGGTACCAGAAAGGTGCGTAGAAGATATGGTGTAATCCAAATGGAATTAAAGCTCTTTCTGTAATTCCAAATAATAATGTAGAAATATTAGTGTTTGTTTCATTAGCTAAATGAGATAATTGAGCAAGTCCTGCTTGAACAGGTTGCCAAATGTATGGCATAGCTAAACCAACTAAGAAAGCAATAACAGCAGTCATAATAGGTACTAGCCTTTTTCCTGCAAAGAAACCTAAGAAAGCTGGTAACTCTGTTTTATAGAATTTCTTGTAACAAATAGCAGCAATAATACCTGCAATAAGTCCTCCAAAAACTCCAGTTTGAAGAGTGGGGATTCCTAAAACCTCTGCGAAAGCAGGATTTCCAGCAGCAATACCGTTAGCAGCATCTGTAAGAGTTCCCATAGTAGTATTCATGATTAAAAGTGCAACAATAGCAGCAAGAGCAGCAATACCGTCTCCACCAACTAAACCAATAGCCGCTCCAACAGCAAATAGAAGTGGTAAATTACCAAAAATTACTCCTCCGGCTTGTTCCATTAAAGGTATACCTAACTTATTTCCAGCAGCAAGGAATATACCAGCAGCCGGTAAAATAGCAACCGGTGTCATCAAAGCTTTACCGATTTTTTGAACTTCAGCAAATATTTTCATAAAACTCCTCCATAAAATTGATAATTAAAGAATATTTAATTCACTAAAAGAATACATTTTATTTTGAAAAAAGTCAAGAAAATTATCAAAATAAATGAGCCTTTTTTTTACGCATTATTTGTGTTATAATTTAACAAAATATTTAAAAAGGGAGTGAAAATATCTATGGAAACAGATAAAAAAAATAAAAAATATAAGATACTTGAACCCTTTTTTAAGAAGGAAAAAAAGTTAAGAGAGATAGAAAAAGAAACTCAAATCTCTTATGCCACTTTAAAAAGGTGGGTAAGTCAATATAAAGATTCAGGAGAAAAAGGCCTATTAAAAAAAACTCGAGTAGATAAAAATACTTTTAAAAAGGTAAACGAAGATGTAATGGAACATTTAAGGTCTTTATATAAAGAGTATCATGCACTACCAGTAACTAAGTTATATGAAAAAGCTAAAAAAACTCTAAGTTCTTATAATAGTATGATAAGTTATCCTACTTTTTTTAGAATAATAAATAATTTAGATGAGAATATTAAACAAAATTCGATAAAATCTGTAAAAAAAGATAAAGTATATGAATATGCTATTATACAAAAAGCTATACCAATTCCTTTTTTTAATAATAAAAATAAAATTTTTTATTTGACTGTTTTTTATAATAAAGAGAATTATAAAATAATAAATTTTATTTTTGAAGAAGAGAAAAGAGAATTGATAAAACTATTTAATTTTATTCAAGAAAGTATTATAATAGAGGGAGCTTATCCTAAAAATATATCTTTAGATGAAAGAATTCAAGGAGTTTCTAAAAATTTATTAAGAATGATATTTTTTCAAACTAAAATTAGTTTCATTCAAGAAGAAGCAGATGAAAACATGATGGGGTTCGTTAGACACATAGATACAGATATTTTAAAGGAGTTTAATAAAGAAAAACCAAAAGATACAAAAGAGATTTCATTATTTATAAAAAAATATTTATTTATAGAAGATAGGAAAATAGAAAATTTAAATAATGAGGAAAAATATAAGCTTTTATATTTTTTACATAAATATAAAAGAAAAGTTTATAATAGTGGAGTTAGAGTAAAAAATAATATATACAGTAGTTCTTTACTAAAAGAAAAAGAAGGAACGATTGTAGATGTGTTTTATAACGAATTTTCTATAGAAAGTGTTGATATTTATATTAAGGATATATTTATTGAGAAAGCTAAAATAATAAAATAAATACTAGGAGTGTGCATGTTTAAAAATTTTTTAAAAGGAATAGTAATAGGAGTTGCAAATGTTTTACCTGGTGTTTCAGGAGGAACACTAGCAGTAGTGTTAAATATTTATGATAAACTAACAGAAGCAGTTGGGAATTTTTTAACAGCTTCAATGGCAAAAAAAATAGAATATGCTAAATTTTTATCGCAAATAGGATTGGGAGCAGTAATCGGAATTGTTGGATTTGCAGGAGTTATTTCTAAAATGTATACGTTGTATCCTAGAGGAACAACAGTTATTTTTCTATTTTTGATACTTCCATCAATTCCATTAATATTAAAAGGTGAAAAAATTTTTAAAAGAGACAATCTCTTTGCTTTTTTTGCAGGAGTTATCTGTACATGGATTTTTATATATATAACTAAGTTGTTTGCAGGACAAGAAGTTATAAGGACAGCAGCTTCTATTTTTACATTATCTTATGGAATAAAACTTTTTTTCTGTGGAATAGTAGCAGCGGGAGCTATGGTAATACCTGGAATTTCAGGATCTTTATTGCTTATGATAATGGGAGAATATTATAATATATTAGGGTATATAAAAAGTTTTAATATATTACCATTAAGTTTTTTCGCTGTAGGAACTGGAATAGGATTAATATTAGTTTCTAAAGGGATAAATATGCTCCTTAATAAATATAGAAGTTATACTCTAAACTTTATAGTTGGTATAATAATAGTTTCTTTGGTCCAAATAATAGAAACATTGTTTATAAAATAAAAAAGCCTTAAAAAGGCTTTTTTATTTTATAATTTTTTTAAAGCTTCTAAAGCAGCGTCATAATTAGGCTCTTCAGTAATCTCTTTTAAATACTCAGTATAGGCAATTTTACCATTTTTATCTATGATAATTACAGCTCTTGAAGTTAGCCCAAGTTCTTTAATATATAATCCATAGTTATGAGAAAACTTTCTATCTTTATAATCTGAAGTAGTTATTGCATTTTTGACATCTTTAGCTCCACAGAATCTGTTTAGAGCAAAAGGTAAATCCATAGAAATAGTTAAGATAATAATATCTTCTAACTTTGCAGCTTCTTTATTAAATCTGATAGTTTGCATTTCACAAACAGGTGTATCAATAGATGGCATAGCTGAAATAACTACAGTCTTTCCGTTTAAATCGTTTAGAGAAAGAGGTGATAAATCAGTTTTTGTAACAGTAAAGTTAGGTGCAACATCTCCAACAATAACCTCTTTTCCAACTAATGTTAAAGGACTTCCAGCAAATGTAATAACGTCTTTTCTTTCCATGATAAAACCTCCTAAATTTTGTGTTTAAATTATACTTTTTTAGTATATAAAATGCAAGAAAAATTTTTAGAATTTTTAACATCCTCAGCACCGCTTAGTATCATACTTTGATAAAGTTGGCTTTTGAATGTTTCAAGGGTAACTTTAACTCCTTCTTGTCTACCTCCAATAGATCCCCAAATTATAGGACGACCAATTAAAACTCCATCAGCTCCAAGTGCTAGATATTTAAGAATATCCACTCCTTCTCTTACTGCTCCATCGGCTAAGATAGTTATATCATGACCTACAGTTTGAGATATTTCTTGTAAAACTTCAGCAGGAGCAAAAGTTTCGTTTAAACAACGCCCACCGTGATTAGAAACAACAATAGCAGAAGCTCCAGCTTCAACACATATTTTGGCTTCATCAACAGTTAAAATTCCTTTTATGATAACTGGAAGCTTTGTTGATGAAATAATCTTTTTTAAATCACTTAAAGTTTTTGGACCTACAGGTTGATTAAATAATTTCATTGTAACAAGACCGGCACCATCTACATCAATTCCAACAGCGATAGCTCCAGCTTCTTCAGCTAATCTAATTCTTTTTATAATTTCAGAGTTTTCTCTAGGTTTAATTATAGCAATACCTTTACCATTAGCTTTTTTTATTGCCTCAATTCCTACTTGAAAACAGTTAGGGTCTCCTGTATCTCCAATCATAGCTATAGTACCAGCATCAATAGCTCCAAATACGATATCATTAGAGTATTCTTCATCACTAATATATCCACCCATATTGAATTCAGTTCCAGTTATAGGAGCAATCATAGCTGGAAAAGATAACTCTTCTCCAAAGAAGTTACGTTTTAATTTAGGATCAGTTACTCCATGCAAAGTTCTCATTGCGACTTTAACTTCTTTTAGTTTTTCATACGATCTTTGAAAACTGCCACCACTAAAAGCTCCACCCATTCCAGGAACTTTTCCTGCACACCATCGGCCGTTACACTCTACACATAATATACAAAAATCTTTCATTCTTTCCTTTGCATTTTTTTTAATCTCTTTTATATCCACTTTTTTCCTCCCGTAAAATGTTTATTTTGAACAATCTTTTGTATCGATAATTAAAGTAACTGGGCCATCATTTAAAAGTTCAACTTTCATATCGGCTCCAAAAATACCAGCTTCAGTTTTAAATCCAAGACCTTTACATTTTTTTAGAAATTTTTCATATAATTCATTTGCCATATCAGGTTTAGCAGCATCGATAAATGCGGGTCTACGTCCTTTAATGCAATTTCCATAAAGAGTAAATTGAGAGATGATTAAAAGTTCACCATTAACATCTTTTAATCCTAAGTTCATTTTATCTTCAGAATCGTTAAAAACTCTTAAATCAGTTATTTTTTTAGCTAACCAATCAACTTCCTTTTCAGTATCTGCATGGGTAACACCTAAAAGCACAAGAAAACCCTGTTCTATCTTTCCAGTAATTTGATTATCAACACTAACACTTGCATGCTTAACTCTTTGTATAACAGCTCTCATAAAGCAACTCCTTTTCTATTTTTATTGGTAATTATATCATAAAAGTGATATAATTATTAAGAAAAATTAAAAACTAATATTTTATGAAGAGGTACAATATGGGGAGAGAAAGAGTTTTAACAGATTTTGCAAAAGTTATTAATTCAGATAGGTATCAATATACAGAAAGTGATATTTTTTTAATGGAAAATATGGAAGAGAAAGAAGCCATATTTGATATGTATTTCAGAAAAACTGAAGATGGTGGTTTTGCTGTTGTATCGGGAGTTCAAGAAGTAATTGAGTTAATTGAAATTTTAAATGAAACAAGTGAGGATGAAAAAAGGGAGTATTTTTCTAAAATAATAGAGGAAAAACATCTATTAGAATATTTAGTAAAAATGAAGTTTACAGGGAATCTTTATGCAATGAGGGATGGAGAGATAGTTTATCCAAATGAACCTATAATTTCAATAAAAGCACCTTTGATTCAAGCTAAAATTTTAGAAACACCAATTTTAAATTTAATGAACATGCAGTTAGCTATAGCAACAAAAGCTTCAAGAATAACTAGAGCGGCATACCCAATTGCTGTAAGTTCTTTTGGAAGTAGAAGAGCACATGGATTTGATAGTGCAGTATCGGGAACTAAGGCTTCAATAATAGGAGGATGTTTATCACATTCAAATATAGTTACAGAATATAAATATGGAGTTCAAAGCGTAGGAACAATGGCGCACTCGTTTATACAAGCTTTTGGAGTTGGTGCTTTAGCTGAGAAAAAAGCATTTGATACTTTTATAAAACATAGAAGAGAAAGGAAAGCTAATTCTTTAATATTATTAATAGATACATATAACACTGTAGGAATAGGATTAAAAAATGCCATTCAAAGCTTTAAAGATAATGGAATAGATGATTCTTATAAAGGAAATTATGGAATAAGAATTGACTCAGGAGATTTGGCATATTTATCAAAAAAATGTAGAAAAGAGCTAGATGCTGCAGGATTAAAAAAAGCGAAAATATTTTTAACAAACTCTTTAAATGAATCTCTAATAAAATCTTTGAAAGATCAGGGAGCTTGTGTAGATATATTTGGTGTAGGAGATGCTATTGCTGTAAGCAAATCTAATCCATGTTTTGGAGGAGTTTATAAAATTGTAGAAATTGATTATAAACCTGTGATAAAACTTTCAGAAGATGTTATAAAAATTTCAAATCCTGGTTTTAAAGAGGTATATAGAATTTATGATAAAGAAGGATTTGCATATGCAGATTTAATAACTCTTGTAAATAATGATTCTGATAAAGAAAAATTATTAAGAGGAGAAAATCTAATAATCAGAGATGAAAAATATGAATTTAAATCTAGTTTATTAAAAAAGGGAGAGTATACTTATAAAAAGATAACACGTGAATTTGTAAAAAATGGTGTTGTGATGGAAGAGAGCTCTCAGCTTATGGATATATTAAATTCAAGGGATTATTATCTTGATTCTTTAAATAGAATATCTGAAGAAAGAAAAAGATTGGAAAACCCACATCAATATAAAATAGATTTATCTAAAGATTTGCTGGAGTTAAAATATAGTTTAATTAAAGAGATTAAGAGTCAAATAAATTAAAAATAGGCTGACATGAGTCAGCCTATTGTAATCATTTATCTAAACCAATAATAAGCAATTCACCAGAAGCTAAATTTGTAGCAATTGGAACTTTATGAACATCAGAAATTCTAATAAGTGCTGAGATATCAGGTTCGTGTGGTTGAGATGTTAAAGGATCTCTAAAAAATAAAACAGCTGCGATATTATCAGTAGCTACTTCGGCACCAATTTGTTGATCGCCACCTATAGGTCCTGATTTGAAGCGTTGAATTTGTAGGTTAGTTGCCTCCATAATTCTAAGTCCAGTTGTACCAGTTGAAACAAGAGGGTATTTTGCTAAGATGTGCTCATATTTTTTTGCAAAGCTAACCATTTCTGATTTCATGTTGTCGTGAGCGATTAATGCTATTTTTTTCATTTTGACCTCCATAGATTTTACTATAATCATTATACAATAAAAAATTAATATATAAAAGGAGTAAGTGTATGAATTTTGATAAAATTAATTATATTGAGAGGAAAACAGGGAAAATAAAAACAGAAACTCCACCTGGAGAAGGATTTTTAAAGTTTTTATATTATAATCCCTTAGGAAAATTACCTCTAAATTTAGTTGTTAGAAAAAAATTTTTAACAGATTATTATGGGAAAAAGATGTCTGAAAAATCATCTATAGAAAAAATAAAGCCTTTTGTAGAAGAGAATTCTATAAATATGAATGAGTCCAAAAAAAGAGTTGAAGAATTTAAATCGTTTAATGATTTTTTTATAAGAGAGCTAAAAGAGGGAGCAAGACAAATAGCAGGAGATGAAAATATATTAGCATCTCCTGCAGATGGAAAAATATTAATTTTTGATAATTTAAAAGAAACAACAAAATTTTTTTTAAAAGGGGATGAGTTTACATTAGAAGAATTTCTAATGGATAAAGAGGAAGCTAAAAAATTTCAAGGTGGAACAATGGTAATTATAAGATTAGCACCAGTAGATTATCATAGATTTCATTTTCCTGCAGATGGAATAATAGGAGAATCTAAAATAATAGATGGATATTATTATTCTGTATCTCCTTATGCAATAAAAAAGAACTTTAGAGTTTATTGTGAAAATAAAAGGGAGATTTCAATTTTAAAGACTGAAAAGTTTGGAGAGATAGTTTTAAGTGAAATTGGAGCTACGATGGTTGGTGGAATAAAACAAACATACAGACCAAATGCTTTAGTAAAAAAAGGTGAAGAAAAAGGATATTTCTTCTTTGGAGGGTCGTCGTGTGTATTGCTTTTCCAAGAAAATAAGGTTGATTTTGATAAAGATATTTTAGAAAACAGCAGTAAAGGTTTAGAAACTAAAGTATATATGGGTGAAAAAATAGGAAAAGCTAAGTAGGTGTACCTGTGAAAAAACAAAAAAAATATTTTAGAAAAGGGGATGTAGTAGTTTATATAATGCTGATTAGTATATTTTCTATACTAGGATTTCAAATAGCAAAATTTAAAACCTCAGATGCTGCGAATGCTGAAGTTTATGTAAATAATCAGTTAAAGTATGTATATCCATTACAAATAGAAGAAAAAGATATTTTTGTTCCAACTGATATAGGTGGAGTAAATATAAAAATAAAAGATAAAAAAATAAGAGTTACAACTTCAAACTCTCCATTAAAATTGAATGTAAAACAAGGATGGATAGGACAACCGGGAGAGGTTATAATTGGAGTTCCAGATCGACTGATAATTAAGGTTGTTGGAAAAATAAATGAACAATCAGATGATGTAGACTTTGTAATAAAATAATTAAGAAAGGAGTAAAGTAATGAAAAAAGGATATCTACATTTATTTATAGTTGCATTATTATTGATTTTAATTCAAACTTTTTTTCAATATAACGAAGCTTTCAATTCTATTATAGGGCAAATAGTAAATTCTGTTACTCCATTTATATATGCTATTTTTATAGCTATATTAGTAAGTCCACTTGTGAAAATTTTTGAAAATAAAGTAAAAATGAAAAGATCATGGGCAATTGGAATAAGTTTAATGATAGTTTTTCTGGTTATAATTGAGTTAGTTTTGATTATAGTTCCAAATATAATAAACAGTGTAACTGATTTAATTGATAAGTTTCCAACAATGCTAACAAGCTTAAGTTCTAATACTGAGCACTTAATAGATTTTTTAAAAGAAAAAGATTTATTATTTTTTAATCCTAAAGAGATAGAAAATAATTTAATAAAATTCACAAGAACTAATTTAGGAAACTTTAAAAATTTAGTATTTGGAGTAGGAGCAGGGGTTTTAAGAAGTTTAATGGGAGTAATTAATTTTTTTATTGGAGTTTTTATCTCTCTTTATTTAATGTATAGTAAAGAGTATTTTATGGAATTTTTAGAAAATGTTTTTTTACTTTTTACTACAAAATCAAAAGCAAAATATGGTGTAGATTTTGTTAGAAAAGTAAACAATGTATTTTTAAAATATATTTTAGGAAGAATATTGACATCTGCAGTCGTAGGTTTTTTAGTGTTTTTAGTTCTTTTTATAACGAAAGTACCATATGCTCTTTTAAGTGGAGTTATGGTAGGAATAGGAAATATGATTCCGTATGTGGGCTCGATAGTAGCTGGAACAATAGCTACATTCTTGATATTATTGGCAGCGCCATTAAAAGTAGTGTATCTTTTTATAGCTATTGGAATA
>Ga0114938_1002714_pt1 | contig 10941 bp, 3 predicted proteins | sample AshMeaBigSpring_FD_88675 | JGI IMG/M metagenome (GOLD analysis project Ga0114938, IMG submission 88675) | Groundwater microbial communities from Big Spring, Nevada to study Microbial Dark Matter (Phase II) - Ash Meadows Big Spring | ecosystem: Environmental > Aquatic > Deep subsurface >...
CGTCGGCGGCGCGTTCGCCGGGCAGCAGGCGACGGTCGTAGGTCACTTTGCAAACGCTGGGAATGACGGAGTGACCAGGGTAGGGCGCGGAGACGATGTCGGTCAGCGCAAAGATCGCTGGCCCCATGATCGGGTTCGTGGGCAGCGCAATCGCTTCGACGGCGGCGATCACGCGCATCATGTCGAGCACAGCGTTGCGCCCCAGGTGCGGCGCCGACGAGTGTGACGGGCGCCCGATCGTGGTCAGATGCACCTCGGCGCGCCCGCGTCCGCCCCGGCTCAGGTCGAGGTTGGTCGACTCGCCGATCACGACGAAATCGGGCTGGATCACATCCATCACTGCGTGCAAGACGACGCCTTCGAGCACCTCCTCCAGCGGTGTGGCGCTGACAACGGCGCGCCCAGCCAGCGTGCTGCGGTCGAGCGTCGCCGCCGCGTACACCATCGCCGCCAATGCACCCTTCATGTCGGCGACGCCGCGCCCGTAGATCGCGCCGTCCTCGATCACGGCGCCGAAGGGATCATGCACCCAGGGCGCGCCCGGTGCGATGCCAACCGTGTCGATGTGCGCGTCGAGCAGAATCGTCTTGCCGGGGCGTGCGCCCTCGATCACGCCGATGACGCTGCCGTTGGCGTCCTGCCACACGCGGTCGAAGCCAAGCGCCGTCATCTCGGCCTGCACGCGTGCGGCGACATGCTGCTCTTCACCGCTCAAGCTGGGCAGCCGCACCAGGTCTTGCGTAAATGCAATCAAGCGATCCGTGTTCATCCTCAGTCATCCTCCCCGCACCATGTCGTCCGTATCCGATGTTGACAGCGCATTGTACCCAAATTAGCGACCGGAGCGAAGCACGGAAAGGGTCAGGTGACGCTTTCGCTACTTCGCAACTCTGTGCCGCCGCTTACATCCGGCGCAGCGCCATAAAGAGCAAGAACAGGGCCAGCCCCACCAGCGGGATGCCCAGGATCGCCACGCCGCCCACAATGGTGAACAGTAACGACGTCACGGGGGCAGGTTGGGCGAGTGGGGTCGTGACGACAGATGTCCTATCGCCCGGCGGTGCGGCGACCAAAGCCACCGGCGCCGCTGTCAGTGTCGCTGTCAGTGTCGCTGTCAGTGTCGCTGTCGGTGGGGCTGTCAGTGTAGCCAGCGGTGCGGCAGTTGGTGCTGCCGTCGGTGCTGTGAGCGCCGTCATCGGCGTCGGTGATGGCGTGAGCGGCACCGACGCGGTGCCGGCAGTGAGTGGTGCGTTGGTGGGTGGCGGTGCGATGATGAGCGGCGGCATGTCTGTAGGCGGCGTCGGTCGTGGCCGCACAATGATGGTCATTGCGGTGGATGTCGCACCCCCGGCATTAGCGGCTGCCAGCAGATAGGTTGTGTTCTGCGGCGGCGCCAGCGTCAACTCACCCGCTGCTGGAATTGACACCGTCTTGCCGACGGCTTGCAGCGTCACCGCCTCGGCGTTAGTCACCTGCCAGCGCACGATGACCGTTTCGCCGGCGAGGATTTCCCGGCGGTCGGCGGCAAACGCAACGATCACCGGTGGCGACAGCGCCGCGCCAGGCGCCGCTAACAGCGGTGTGGTGAAGGGCGTGGATGTTGGCGTCGGCAGCGGCGTAACGGTGGCGATCGGTGTGCTCGACGCCAACGTCGGTGCGGAGATAGTGGGCGCCGGGGTAAAGCTGGCGGTGGGTGACGGCGTCCACGACGCAGTGGGTGACGTCTCCGTCATGAGCGTGGCGGTAGGTGTAGGCGTACCGGTGAGGGTAGGCATGACCGTGTGGGTCGGCGTGCTGGTGGCGGTCGGCGCCGCACAGATGGCGTCGAAGGTGAGGGTGGGCGGAGACTGTGCAGTATCCACCGTGCCGGCGCCCCACACCCAGCCCTCCAGCGCGCCGGGCGCCACGACGCTGTTGGCTGCGCCCAGGTTGGAGTAGACCCAGGCGCCGGCTTGGCTATGCCAGTACGACCAGTAGACGCAATTTTCCCCCTCACACTGGCAGAAGCAGCTCTGCTGTGGATAGGTGCAGCCCTCACCGTCCAACCGGCAGATCGTCGCGCCCATGCCGGAGGCTTCGAGGTTGAGATCGAGATCAGTGCGCTGCACCAGTTCCAGCCCGGTGATCTGTGCTTCCACAAAGGCGACACAGCGCGTCACCACGCGCCCATCGCCATGCACCACGACGAGCGCGGCGCGATTGGGGCTGTCATCCTGCGCAGCGACGTGGAGAATATCGCTCCCCAGCACCATGCCAGCGAACAGCCCGATCACCAGCGCTCTCCACAGGGAGGCGGTCAGCGCCGCCTCCCCAGTCAAGTGCAAAATACTCCAAACCTTGTGCATGGCGTCAATCTTGCTGCGCCAGCGGCAGGTAGATGCCGGGACACGCCTCCAGGTCACGGCGTGTGAGCGGATGCGCCCGCCCCAACAGCGCCGGGATTGCCTGCTGCGTCGCCAGCAGATTGGCGCCTGTCCCCGGTTGCCACTCGAAGCTGCCATCGGCAAGCTGCATACCAAGCAAGTAATCGAAAGGCGTCTTACCGCCTGACGTCCAACGGGGCGCGGTGGGATCCTCACTAGCGGCTACCAGCGCCTGTACGACATAGGCGGTCGAGTTAGTGTCGCTCACGGCGTTGTCGCCGGCAGCGTAGGGAAAGCCGCCGTCAGTGCCCTGGAGCGCATCCAGATAGGCCAGCCCGCTGATCACGGCAGTGGCAGATAGCGGCTCGCCAGTGGCGAGCAATGCCTGAATTGCCAGCGCCGTCGTGTTGGTGTCGCTCCCCCAACCGGGCGCCCATTCCCAGCCGCCGTCAGGCTGCATCTGCGCGGCCAGGTAGCTGACGGCGCTGGGCGACGTTGACGCGTTGTGCGCCACGACGCCCAGGATTGCCCACGCGTTGGCGCCGCTTTGCGTGCTGTATGCGCCGAGCGTCGGGCTGTAGTAACTGACGGGCGTCAGCGCGCCGGCAGGCTGGCAAGCATCGGCGGCAGCGAGTGCAACCGCTAATTTGCCCGCGGCGGCGGCGCTGGTGCGCGCATAGGCGGCTCCATTGACCGCCAGGTAGTCATTGATGGCTTGATCGCGCTGTTGATTAGCACCCAGGGCAAGCGCATCTTCCACCGCAACGCCGGTGCTGCTGGGACTGCCTACACTTGCGCGCTGACCGGCGAGCCAATCCAGCGCGGCCTGACTCTGGAGCGTTACCGTCGCCGGGCGCAGCGTGTCGCCGAATTGCCCCCAACGCCAGCCCTCGACGGCGCCGGTCTGGCTAATTACTGAATTGCTGGCGCCAACCGGGTAGCCTTGCCAGGCGCCGCCCTCCCAGTACCAGTAGCTCCAGTAGTTGGTGGAACAGAAGCAATCCTCCGCTGGGCAGCCGATGCCGGCAATGCGGCACACGGCGTCGCCAAAGCTGTAGCTTTTCGTGACAACGTCCAGCCCAGTCAGTTCTAGCGCCTTAAGACCGGAGATCGCTTCGGTAAAGGTGATAGCGCGCACGAGCTGCGCCTGGGCATCTAGCTGAACGATGACTTGCGCCTGCTGGTCAACCATAGGACGGGCGGGCGTTATTTCCTGTGCCGCGAGGGGAAGGATAAGCAACAGCGCTAGAAGTACGCCGAAAATGAGCGACGCGCTAACAATTCGCCAACGTTGCGAGGTTTTGATCCACATAATCGATTCCTTTCAGGATGATTCATGAAGTTGATAGCGTAGTTATCCGGTGTAGGGGCGTGAACGTTGCGCAGCGATCGGGATGAGGGTGGGGCGCGGCTGTGCAGCGGTGCAGTCAAGCACGATCGGCGCGGGGATGTCGGCGCACAAGGGTAATAAACAAGATAAAGGTCAACAAAAAGCCCACCATCTGGCGGGCAGGCATGCAAGATTGCGCTTGGCACCTGGCCCCCTTTACCGCGAAGAGGTTCACAAGTCAGCGATCCAGGTGGGTAATCGGGCTTGATGCGGCGTAACGCGCGCCATCATCCTACCGTTGCGGGACAGCGCCGGACTGGTCTAGTTGACGTCACCGGCTTCCCCCATTGTGCGCTTGTGCATCCGGGCTGCAAGCGCACCTGAATCGTTGGATTTGATTGCAAACACAATATCAGCAGTTGGAGGCAGCGTCAAGCCGAGTTATGGCGATGGCACTTCACGGTTGAGGGCGAAAAACGTCCCGACACGCTGCACCAACTGGTGATATGACCAAAACGGTTGTGCGCCGTGTCGGAGACGTAACGCGGGCGACACCCACACTCTCAATAGAGCGACAACAATAGGTTGCTGCATTTGTCGCTTACTGCGCCGGGAAATGCGGAGTAAACTGAAACGAATGGCTGGTGCAGCGCCCAAAGCAGTGCTGCGGTGAATAACCGGGTTTCGGAAGCGTGTGAGGGTGCTCTCCTTGCCGGCCAGTCACAGCGTCTGGCGATCGGATATATATCCATGATACTGTCGACCACACAGCCCACAATCCCAAAACGTCGGCGCCGCTTCATCCAGCACTGGGTTATCTGGCTGGCGGCGGTGCTGACCCTGATCATCGGGCTATGGCTGAGCTGGTGGAATGGGCTACACACGGATCGCTTGATGCGCAACGCACTGCTCACTTATGCGCGTGGTGTGGCTCAGACGATTGATCCGCTCCTGATCGGGGCGCTTGCCTTCGACGCCACCGATCGCGACAGCGCCGTCTTCCAACGTCTTTCAGCCAACCTGACCGCATACGCCGCACACGTGCCGATCGGTCTTCAGATGGCAGGACGCGCCATAAGCATTTACACACTGGCGCAACGCGATGGGGAAATCCGTTTTGGCCCCGAAAACACCGTAGCAAACGATCCGTATGCAACCATGCCGGGGTTGCCTTACACTGAACCGCCGCCAGCATTGGCGCAGGTCTTTGCCGGCCAACACAGCAGTGTCGTCGGCCCCTATTCCGATGAGCTCGGCGCCTTCTTTTCTGCATTTGTTCCGGTGCATAATCCGGCCACCGCTGAGACGAGCTTGGTGGTGGCCGTGGACATCGAGGCGTCGGCGTGGCAGGCGCAGGTCAACCAGGCGCGGCTGATCCCGTTCTACTTCGTCGCGGCACTGGTGGGGATCGTGTTGGCAGGCGACGCGCTGCTGCACTGGCGCGACCGGCGCACACTGCGCTGGCGGCGTCGTTTACGCCATCTGGAAGCCGCGCTTGTCGCCCTCTTTGGCGCCGTCGTGACCGCCGGTGCGATCCTCCTGTCGGTCACGATTGAGAGCTACACCACCAGCCAGGTGTTTGGTCAGGTGGCATCCTCCGTGGCGGAGCGCGTGAGTGGGGCGTTGCATATGTTCGAAGTGCGGCAGTTGGACGGGCTGGCGCGGTTCATCGCCAACAGCCACGAGATTGAAGCGCAAGAATTTGCCAACTACACTGCGCCACTGACCACCAACTCACCGGTGAGCGCCTGGGAGTGGATTCCCAGGGTGACAGCAGCAGAGCGCGACCCATTTGAGGCGACGGTGCGCGCGACGCTTGCACCTGACTTTGCGATCTGGGAGCGCAACGCAGCTGGCGCGCACATCCCGGCGGCGCCGCGCACACACTACTTTCCCGTGCTCTATCTGGCGCCGGAAGCGCCAAATCGCTATGCGCTTGGCTACGACATTGCTTCGGAGCCGACGCGACGCGCCATGTTGGCGGAGGCCGAGCGCACCCAGCTTACCACCGCCACAGCGCCGCTGACCTTGATCGACGACTCCCTCGGCGCACTGGTGGCTACGCCGGTCTTTCTGAGTGACGCCCCGACGACGCTGCGCGGCTTCGCCATGGCTGTGCTGCGTTTGCAACCGCTGGTCGAGATCAGTCTAGGTGACCGCAGCGCTACCGTCGATGCGACGTCGTGGGTCTCGCTCTATCATGTGGATCCGACGACCGGCCCGCGTCTGGTTGCCACGACGGCGCCAACCGCCACGGTTGCGCGCACGTCGAGGCTGGTCAATGACCCCAGCCATTTTGTTATGCCAGTTTTTGCGTTTGGCCAAACCTACGCTGTGATGGTGACTTCGGCGCCGAACTTTGGCAATGTGCGCCCGCCGCAGGGCGGCGTCAGCGCCGGCATTACCGGCGTGGTGATGACCCTGATCGCCGTGCTGTGGGTCTCTGCTTCGGTCAGCCGCCGGCGCACACTCGAGCAGTTGGTGCATCTGCGCACTGCCGATCTACAAGCCAGCGAAAGCCGGCTGGCCGCCACCCTCCGTTCGATCGGCGACGCCGTCATCAGCACTGACGCTGCGGGACGGGTGACCAGTTTCAACCGTGTGGCGGAAGAATTGACAGGGCGCGCCGAAACAAGCGTCATCGGTCAGCCCATCACGGCGCTGCTCCAGATTGTCGATGGCTGCAACCAGCCCGTCGATCCGGTGCAGGCAGTGCTTGTGACAGGGCAGGCAGCCGCTTTGGGAGATGGCGCACAACTCATCGATGTTGATGGCGTTGCCCGCATCATCACCGGCACGTGTGCGCCGATCCAGGAGCCTGGCGGCCTGCTGGCGGGCACAGTGATGGTCTTCCGCGATGTGACGGAGAGTCACCGTCATGCTGAGGAACTGCGGCGTCTGGCGCTGGTCGCCGAACGCACTACCAACGCGGTCATCATCACCGACGTTGCGCGGCGCATCGTGTGGGTCAACGCTGGCTTTGAGCGACTCACCGGCTACACACTGCAGGAGGCAATCGGCTGCAAGCCGGGCGACTGTCTCCAGTTTGAAAAGAGCGACCCCAGCACGATCCAGGCGATGCACGATGCACTGGTCGCAGCCAGACCGGTGCGGGTCGAAATTTTGAACCGCGGCAAATTCGGCGGCGAATATTGGATCGACCTCGACATTCAGCCTTTATTCGATGCAGCTGGCGTGCTCAGTGGCTATATTGCGGTCGAGAGCGATGTCACGGCGCAAGTGGAGCAGCGACGTTACTTGCAGTCCATCCTGGCTTCGATGGCCTCCGCCATGGTCGTGTACGACCTGGACGGCCATATCGTCGAGTGTAACCGCCGCGCCGAGACAATGGTGGGCGCGCCGCGTTCACAACTGCTGGGCCGTGATTGGATCGGCGATTTCGTCGGCGTCCTGCGCGTCGATGGCAGCGTCTGGCCGCCGGAAGACGATCCGGGCAAATTCACGCTGCGCACCGGCCAGCCGGTTCACAACGCCACGATGGGGATCGATCGCCCCGGCGAGCGACGCTGGATGGCCGTTGACACCGCGCTGCTGTATGATGCAATCGGGCAGATCAAGGGCGCTGTCGCCCTATACGCCGACGTAACCGCGCCCGTCAAGGCGCAGGCGGCGCTTGTGGAAAGCGAGAATCGCTTCCGCAGCCTGTTGAACGTGATGGCGGAGGGCGTCGTGATGCTGGATGCGCGCGCCCGAACATCGTTCTCCAACCCGGCGGCGACGCAAATTCTGGGGACGTCCCCGGAGCAACTCACCAGATTGCTGACGCGGGACACCAGTTGGCGCGTGGTAGACGAAGACGGCAAGGATTTCCCCACAGATGAACATCCGGGGCTGACCAGCCTGCGCCACGGACGGCCGCTGCGTAACGTGATAGTCGGCATTCACCGTCCTGATGATACGTTGGTCTGGATTTCGATCAACTCGGAGCCGGTGTTCAAGACTGCCAGTCATGACGCCGATCGGAGTGCGCCCCACGCAGCAGTAATCACCTTTCACGACATTACCGAACGCAAGCGCGCGGAGGAGCATCTGCGTCATGCCAATCTGAGCCTACAGGCAGCCGTACGGCGCGCCGAGGAGTTGGCAACCCAGGCGGAGCAGGCCAACCGCGCCAAGAGCGAATTCCTCGCCAACATGAGCCACGAGATTCGCACGCCGATGAACGGCGTCATCGGCATGACCGGCCTGCTACTGGAAACGCAGCTCACCGAAGACCAGCACCGTTATGCGGCGACGATCCGTTCCAGCGGCGAAGCGCTGCTCACCGTGATCAACGACATCCTCGACATCTCCAAGATCGAGGCGGATAAGCTGGAGTTGGAAAGCTCCGACTTCAATCTAGTCGAACTGTTGGAGGATTTCGCTGGCAGCCTGGCGGTGAAAGCGCAGGAAAAACAGATCGAATTTCTCTGCGCCGCCGACCCGACCACCCCGCCTTATCTACAAGGCGATCCGGGCCGGCTACGCCAGGTGCTGACCAACCTGGTTGGCAACGCGCTGCGTTTCACCCACGCTGGCGAGGTCAGCGTGCGCATAACGCCGCTCGCCGTGGAGGATGCGCAGATCACGCTGCGTTTCGTCGTCTGCGACACCGGCATCGGTATCCCCCGCCAGAAATTGCCGCTCATTTTCGAGAAGTTCACCCAGGTCGATGCGTCCACCACGCGACGCTATGGTGGCACCGGGCTGGGGCTGACCATTGCCCGGCGCCTCGTTGAATTGATGGGCGGTGAGATTGGCGTCGAAAGCGAAGATGGACGCGGCTCCACCTTCTGGTTTGTGGTCACGCTCCGCCGGCAGACGCGCCCAACCGTGGTCAAGCCAACGCCACTGCCCGATTTACGCGGCGTGCGCGTCCTGGTTGTGGATGACAACGCCACCAACCGTGAGATTCTCTGCGCCCAACTCACCGCCTGGGGCATGGCGCCGATGATGGCGCCCAACGGCCCGACCGCGCTGCATCTGCTCGCACAGACGGTGGGGGAAGCAACCGTGCCGCGCCTTGCCATCGTCGACATGCAGATGCCAGAGATGGACGGCGCCATGTTGGGGGCGGCGCTGCATCGTGATGAGCGTTTCGCCACGCTGCCGCTGATCATGATGAGTTCGATGGGACAGGATGGCGAGGCGTGGCGAGCGCAACAACTCGACTTTGCCGCCTATCTTGTCAAACCGGTGCGTCAGTCGGAGTTGCAAAGCACACTCCAGCGCGTGCTTGGCCAGGAAGCCGCCCTGCGCGAGAAAGCGCCAGTTACGGGGCGTGCGTCGATCACCAAACTGACGCGTGGCGATGTGCGCGTCTTGGTGGCGGAGGACAACGCCGTCAACCAACAGGTGGCGATGGGAATCCTGCGGCGGATGGGCGCGCACGTCGACGCCGTCGCCAGCGGACGCGAAGCTGTCGACGCGCTGCGCCAGACGCCGTATGACATCGTGTTGATGGATGTGCAGATGCCGGATATGGATGGACTAGAAGCGACACAGCACATTCGCGGTGGTGAGGCGACCGCCGCAGCAGCAAAGCTGCCGGTCATCGCCATGACCGCGCACGCCCTGCAAAGCGACCGCGACCGCTGCCTGTCCGCCGGCATGGACGATTACGTCGCCAAGCCGGTCAATCCGCAGGAATTGTACGCAGTGCTAGAGAGGTGGCTGGCGAAAGCCGAGGCCTGAACTGTGATGCTTATTCCTCAATACTCCCCAAGCACCTTGCCCATCTGGCTGGTATCGTAGCCACCGAGCGCGGCGACGGCGGCGGCGAAGCCGGAAGCGGGGTCGCGCAGCAGCGCCAACAGCGGTTGCAGCAGTTCCGCCGTGTAGTGTTCGACCGGGATCACCAGGTCGTAGCGTTCGTCGAAGAGCGGAGCGAAGTCCAGGTCGAGCGCGCGCGCGGCGGCGAGAATGCCCAGCCCGGCGGTGGCTGCTCCGCTCTTGACCGCCGCCGCTACGGCAAGATGGGTGTACTCCGTGCGGTCGTAGCCCTGAATCTGTCGCGGGTTGAGCGCGCGCTTTTTTAGCGCGTAATCCAGCAGTACGCGCGTGCCGGCGCCGCGCTGCCGGTTGACAAAGACCACATCGTCGCTCAGCAAATCTTCCAGTTGCGCCAGCCCTTGCGGATTGCCCTTTGGCACGATCAGCCCCTGCGTGCGGTTGAGAAAGCCGAGCAACACGACGTGGACGCCTTCCGCTGCCAACATGCGCTGAATATAGCCGACGTTGTACTCACCTGTCGCCTCGTCGAGCAGGTGGCTGCCGGCCAGATGCGCCTCGTTGCGCTGCAAGGCGAGCAGCCCGCTCACGCTGCCGACGTGACTCGACGCCAGCCGCAGCATTGGGTGGCGGCGGCGCAGGAAGTCGGAGAGCAGGTCGAGCGTCATGTCGTGGCTGCCGATGGCGACGATCGTGTGGTTGATGGTGCGCGGCGACCGCAGCAGATCGACCGTCACCGTCTCGCCGGCGTGATACCCCTCGGAGAAGCGCGGGATCGTCACGATGCCGTCGGCCTTGACCAGCGACATCAGCACACCGGCGCCGCTGGCGAGCGGCGTGGCGACGATGCGCTCGCCGACGCGCCCTAGCGCCACGCGCAGAAACTCGTCCTCGCCCATCGGCGAGAGCACCTTGCGCGTCAGCACTGCCTCCAGCTTGGGCAGTTCGGGCGGCAATTGCCCTTGCCAGCGGTAGATCAGCGGGCGCACGATGATGTCGAAGGTCATCGCCGCCGAAACGGGATAGCCGGGAATTCCCGCAATTGCACGCCCGCGCGCCACGCCCAGGATCACGGGATGCCCCGGGCGCATGGCAATGCCGTGTACGCAGAGCGTGCCCAGCTCGGCGACGATGGACGCCGTGAAATCTTCCGACCCCGCCGACGAACCGGCGTTGACGACGACCAGATCATGCTCCATCAGCGCCTGTTCGATGACGGCCTTGATCGCGGCGCGGTCGTCGCGTTCGATCGGCAGCCGCGTCACGACGGCGCCCGCCTCCTCCGCCAGCGCGCCCAGCACCAGCGAGTTATATTCGATGATGTCGCCCGGCTTGAGCGGGTCGCCCGGTTTCACCAGCTCGGTGCCGGTGGGGATGATCGCCACGCGCGGGCGACGGTAGACGGTGACTTCGGTGTGGCCGCAGCCGGCAATCGCGCCGATGTCCTGCGGGCGGATGCGGTGGTTGGCGGGCAGCACCAGCTCGGTCGCCACCATGTCCTCACCCATCGGGCGCACG
>Ga0114938_1002715_pt1 | contig 10938 bp, 7 predicted proteins | sample AshMeaBigSpring_FD_88675 | JGI IMG/M metagenome (GOLD analysis project Ga0114938, IMG submission 88675) | Groundwater microbial communities from Big Spring, Nevada to study Microbial Dark Matter (Phase II) - Ash Meadows Big Spring | ecosystem: Environmental > Aquatic > Deep subsurface >...
CAACAACCGCAACCAACTGTTCCTTAATAATTAATATTATCGACCTTGTTTTTTACGATCTTTTAATTTTTCGTTTATATAATACATTAAGTCTTCATCAGTTGGGTGAGCTCTTAACCATTGATAAGTTGGTCGATATTGTTGCATAAACATAGACAAGTCTTCATCTTTCAAACCTGTTAAATTACTTACCAACTGTGGTGTAAATCTATAATTAATATATTCTTGCTTTTCTAAATCGTAGTAAAAGTCGATAAACTTCATCCTTTGTTTTTCGCTTTTGCTATATATTTTATCTAAATTTAAACCCACACCAACACCAGAATTTGCATAAGAAACGGTAGGCAATTTATGATCACTTCTTGTACCAAAATATTGCTTTCTTCGCTGAATACTATCTAACTGATAAGGCGAAAACTTTGTTCTTGAAACTACGGTTACATCTGTTAAATTCCTCACCAACGGATGTAGTTGAATAAAAATGGTGTCTTTATTTAACAAATCACTCGTTACCAAAACGGTGTCAAAATTATATCCAACTGCTGCAAAAGAAAGTACCTGATTTTCTTTTGCCTCTAACTTAAAGCGACCATTTGCATTACTCATTACCGTTTTTTTATTACTCATATTGGTAATTGCAACAAAACCTACTCCTTCTTTTGTAATGCTATCTTTTAAATAAGCCCAAGTATGCGTTTTTGATTGAGCATTTATTTGTAAGCAAATAAGCAAACAGCAGAAACTACGTAATATATTTTTCATATCATTCATTTATAAGAAGTATTAGTCAAATATGGTGCTAATAAGCATGCATATTTCTTAATAAAAAGAGTTTTCACCCACAATTATATTCCATATTCGAATAAAAAGAAATTAGCTATTTAGATGCAAGATGTATTTAATATAACGAGTAAGCAAAAAATAATTTTATTTTAGCAAAAGTATGATGCATGAGCAATCGCCAAATTCTTTCCATTCTCCCCTTTTATCTATTCAAGATGAAAGAAAATTATTGCAACAAATTGCACAAGGCAATCGTACTGCTTACACACAATTATACACCGCTTATTTACCAAGAATTTATCAATATGTTTTTAGGTTTACCAAACAATCTAAAGCAGAAACCGACGAAATTGTTCAAGAAGTTTTTTTGAGTATTTGGGAGAAAAAAGAAACACTAATTGCCATTCAAAAATTTGAAAGTTATCTCTATAAAATTGCAAAAAACAAACTACTCAATAAAATAAAACACAACGAGTTTAAGCAACAATTACATCAAACATTTAGCAAAACAATTGATTTGGAATTGTACGATACCGAAACGTCAATTGCCTACTCAGAATATCATAAAACGGCATTGGCTGCAATTGATAAATTACCAGAAAAAAGAAAAAAAGTATTTTTATTAAGCACACAGCTTGGCTTATCGCTTGATGAAATTGCTCAAGAATTAGGCGTTTCAAAATCTAGGGTAAAGCAACAATTGTACGAAGCTAAAAATTACATAAAAAAATATTTACATAAAAATGCAGAATGGCTACTAATGGCCATTTTATATGCCAAATACTAAATCAATTTAACATTGCAATAAAATAAATGTATTAAAAGGGGTATCCTTTACAACTTGGCAATTGTCTTAGCAGCAAACAAACTACTTATGACAGAAGCCGAAGTGCATCAATTACTGCCCAAAATAGCACAGCAGCAATGTAATGAGGCCGAAATAGAAGCATTCAATGCCTTTATTTCAGAAGCAGATTATAACGTTGTTACAAAACTTGCCGATGCTTACTATGCTTTACTTACAAACGAAAACACTACATACACAACCGATTTAAATTACACACTTCTTACTACTAAAATTGAAGAAAAGTTAAATCAATACGATTCTTCTGCAACCAAAGTAGAATATCTAAATTCTCCGTTTTATCTTTTATACAAATGGAAAACAATTGCAGCAGCAGCTGTAATAATTTTCATAATGACTGCTGTTGGCTATTTTTTCATGAATCCAAAATTGGCAGTTACAAAATCGTTTGCTCAAAACATTCAACAACAAGACGTTTTAGCAGGTAGCAAAAAAGCAATTTTAACTATCGAAAATGGTATAAACATAGATTTAGATAAGCAAAAAAATGGTGTATTAACCAATATAAGCAACCATAAAGTTGAAAAAAACAACGACCAATTGGTATATACAAATAATGTTACCCATTCAGAAATTCAATACCATTCCATTACAACACCCAATGGTGGAGAATACGAAGTAGTTTTAGCAGATGGCACTAAAGTATGGTTAAATGCGGCAAGCACATTGCGTTTTCCAACAGCATTTGTTGGAAATAATAGAACAGTAAGTTTAACTGGTGAAGCTTATTTTGAAGTTACTACCAATAAAAACAAACCTTTCATTGTACAAGTAGAAAATACCCAAATACAAGTTTTAGGCACTCGCTTTAATATTATGTCGTATGCCAATGAACAAGCTATCAAAACAACATTGGTTGAAGGAAGCGTTTTAGTAACCAATAACAACAACAAAGCTTTATTGCAACCTGGTAATCAAGCAATAATTTCTCAACAAAATATAGAAACAATACCTGTAGATGTAAATGAAGCAATTGCCTGGAAAAATGGATTATTTACATTTAATAAAACGGAATTAAAAACCATTATGCGTCAACTGGCAAGATGGTACGATGTTGAAGTTACTTATCTAGGAAATATTCCAGAAAAAAGATTTGTAGGCGATATTGAACGAAACAGTAATCTTTCTCAAGTATTAAAAATTTTAACTTCAAGCGGAATAAAATTTACCATTGAAGGAAAAAAACTAATTGTTACCATCTAGCAACTCCCCCTTAACCCTCAATCAGCTTACAATCATGAAATTGATTATTATACATATTTTAAATTGCATGCACCATTTGTTTTTTAATAAATATTTTGTTACGATGAAGTTACTGGTAGCTTTTCTTATTTTGTTTGGCGTACAAGCAAATGCTAATGTACATGCACAAAACATTTCATTAAGTGGTAAAAATTTAACAATCGAAAAAGTGTTTGCTGCTATTAAAAGCCAAACCAAATATTTGTTTTTTTACAATTATGAAGTTGTACAAAATGCTAAACCTATTGAAATAAATGTAAAAAATGCTAGCATTAATGAGGTATTAAATGTGGTATGTAAAGAACAAAACTTTACCTACACTATCGAAAACAAAACCATTGTAATTAAGGCGAAGGAAATAGCAACAGCAAGTGTTACAACAGAAGAAAAACAACCAGAAATTTTTTACTTGAAAGGATACGTTTATGGCGACAATAACGAACCATTGCAAGGTGCATCTGTGAAAATAAAAGGAACCACTAAAAGTACAGTAACTAACGACAAAGGATATTTTACAATAACCATTACCAAACAAGAAGCTTCACAAAACAGCATTTTAATAAGCTATATTGGCTATAACAACTACGAGCTAAAAATCAATAATAAAAGCCAAATAACAGTTGAGTTAAGTAAAAATATAAAAGAGTTAAATAGCGTTATTGTAACCAATTCGTATTCAAAACCAAAAAGAAAAGAAGATGTTACAGGCAGTATTGCAACTGTTTCTGCAAATGAATTACAAACATCTAGACCAATAGAAAGTTTTGACAAAATGCTAGAAGGTTTGGCTGCAGGTGTTCAAGTTGAGCCGAGTACAGAATTAGGTACACCAGTTAAAATAAATATACGTGGACAAAACTCATTAACCAATTTGTTTAGCGGCAATGATAGAGCTTTGGCCACAACATCTTTTCAACCACTGTTTGTGGTAGATGGAGTACCCATTTTAGAACAACGAAAAGGCGATGAACCCATTCTATTATCGAACGAACAATATTTGAATCCACTAGCCAACTTAAATCCAGATGATATTGAATCCATTTCTATATTAAAAGATGCTGCTGCTGCTTCAATATATGGAGCCAATGGTAGTAATGGCGTAATAATCATTACTACAAAAAAAGGTAGGGTTGGAAAAACAAAAATGAATGTAGGATACAGTGGTGGATGGAGCCAATCTATCAATAAATTAAAATGGCTAAATGGATACCAATATCATGAACTATTAAGAGAAACATATATGAATGATGGACGTAGCCCTTTTGATGCAGAATTATTAGCCGGAGCATCAAATATTAGTACGCCTTGGTTTGAATTAACCAACCGATATGCATCTGTTCAAAATGTTGATTTTGATTTATCTGGAGGAAATGAAAACACACAATACAGATTTTCTACTTCGTATTTAAACCAACAAGCTATTCAGAAAGCAAACGATTATGAGAAAATTTATTTTAGACTAAGAATAGATCACCAATTAGCAAAAAAACTATCGCTAAGTGTTTCTATGGCTCCTACTTTAACCAAGAAAAATGGAGTAAATATTTATTCTAATGTTCCTATTATTCCAAATGTTCCTGCATTTAATGCAGATGGTAGTTTTTATAAATTAAGCAGTTTAGGTGTACCCAATCCCTTAGCAGTAATTGCACAAAATGTTAATCAACACAATGGAGGTTCATTCAACGGTAATATGCGTTTAGAATATGCTATTAAGAAAAACTTAAGAATATCTACTATTCTTGGAGCTGATGCGTTAATTAACAAACAAAACACGTTCAGATCGCCGAAAAATGCTACAGGTGAAAGTGTACAAGGCTCTGCACAAATTTATGATAGAACCTCGTTTAGCTGGATTAATTCTTCTCAAATCAACTGGAGTCCAACTTTTCAACAAATACATAAAATTGATGCCACAGTTGGCTTTGAAGCTAGAAGTGAACAGGTAAAATTATTAACAGGTACAGGAACGGGATTTTCTTACTATCGATTAAATGAAATTAGTAATGCTACAACTAGAAATTCTGCTTCATCAAAAGAAGGAAATAGTGCTTATTCTGTTTATGGACAAGCTTTATACAATCTAAAAGGAAAATACAATGTAAGTATTAGTGGCAGATACGATGCATCTTCAATTTTTGGAACAGATGTAAACGCTACCGTTAACGCAGCCGCTGGCTTTGGCTGGATTGTAAGCAATGAAAAATGGTTTGCCAAAGCTCTTTGGTTAGATATGTTTCGTTTACGGTATAGCTATGGAACTACAGGAAATTCTCGTATTGGAAGTGCAGAGGCAAGGGGTATTTATACCTTTACCAATACAGGATATAATGATGTTGTTTCGGCAACACTAAGTACACCACCAAATCCATTTTTAAGTTGGGAAAGAAGCCTAAAATCAAATGCAGGACTTGATTTTAACTTTTTAAAACGTTTTAGTTTTTCAGTAGATTATTATACCAACATTATTGATGATGGAATTTCTGCAGTAAATATTAATCCAACAACTGGCTTTACCACTGTACTTGCAAATATTGCAAAAATGAGGAATAGAGGTGTAGATGCTGCTATTTCTGCACAAATATTTACTGGTAAATTTACATGGACAAGCACTTTAAATTTTGGTTACAATAGAAATGTTGTACTAGAAGTAAAAAACAATACAGAAAGATTTTCAACATCTGAAGGAGCATCTGTATTAAAAGCTGGCATAAGTACAACCGCCATTTGGGGTTTTAAATTTGCAGGTATTGATCCACAAACGGGTGTAGAAACATATTATGATAAAGATGGAAAAATTGTAAATGCAAGAAACTTAGACAGAACTGCTTCAAATGCCTATTACTTAGGAGATAGATTACCAGATGCACAAGGAGGATTCATCAATACTTTCGGATACAATGGATTGACGGTGAGTATCATTATCAACTATTCGTTTGGTGCAGAAAACCTTATCAGCTATTCAAAGGAAAATAATGGACGTAATCTTCAAAATAGCAATCAAAGTGTGAATTTATTAGACCGTTGGCAAAAACCCGGAGATGTTGCTACTGTACCAAAACTTTCTACAGGTATTTCAGGCTTAGGAAATCCTTTAATTCCTAATTCTACAAGGTATTTGTACAATGATACATATCTCAAATTAAGTAGTGTTACTTTAAGTTATTCATTACCCAAAAACTTGGTACAGAAGTTACACGGTGTTACCGTTTCTGTGTTTGCTAATGGCAACAATTTAGCTTATTGGTACAAACAGAAATCACCTGAAAATAGAAATGGTATAAAAGAATACAAATTTCAATTTCCAGAAGCACAAAGTTTTACTTGGGGTGCAAGATTTGGGTTTTAATCAATAAAATTTGCATGTATGAAACTTACAAAAAAATATACAATCGTTCTATTTGTATCTATTATATCTATCCAAATAAGCTGTAAAAAGTTCTTGGAACAAGATACTCCTAATAAGGTTGCTGTTACTGAAATATTTAAAGATTTTGAAGGAGCAAGAACAACAGTTGTAGGTATTTATTCCAACTTGATGGATTACAGTTATTATCTAAGAGATTTTACTATGTATCCTGAAGTTACAGGCGGCAATATCAAATATTCTAAGTCAACAGCACAGGTTTTATCAAGATCATACAATTTTATCAATACAGATTTTGCATCGGAAAATGATATGAATAGCTTTTACCAAATAGCTTATGAAAGTTTATATGCCATCAATAACATAATTACCAACTTTAACCAAGCAACAGATGCAAGTACATTTCAAAAAAACAGAATTTTAGCCGATGCGTATACACTTAGGGGTTTAGTACATTTTGACTTGATGAGAGTATTTGCACAAGCATATAATTTCACGCCAGATGCTAGCCATGAAGGCATTGTTTTAAGAACAGTAAATAAACCTGTTACAGATCCTATTCCACCAAAAAGCACGGCAAAAGAAGTGTTCGATCAAATAATAAAAGATATGGATACAGCCATTGTTTTATACAAAAACAGTGTACCCATTTATAGTAATGGAAATGATAAAACTTGGTTATCAGAAAATGCGGCAAAAGCTTTGTTATCAAGGGTTTGCCTATACAAAGAAGATTGGAATAGAACCATTGGGTTAAGTTCTGAAATAATAAGTAGCAATAATTATACATTACTTTCAAACAGTAATTATATAAACTCTTGGAGTAAAAAAAATATTTCTAGCGAATCAATTTTTGAACTGGCATTCGGAAATAGAATCGCTGGTAGCTTAGGCGATTATTTTAATCCATTCGCAAATTCTTTAACCATTCAATTTGCTGCCACAAACGATTTATTAAATGTTTATTCTAATACAGACATTCGAAATGGATTAAACTTATACACTTCGGTTCTTATTAACAGCAACCCATTTTATTTCACTAGAAAATATCAAGGCACAAACGATAGTGCAAACAATATAAAAGTTATTCGTCTTACCGAATTGTATTTAAATAGAGCTGAAGCCTATGCACAAACCAATAATTTAACGGCTGCTTTGGCTGATTTAAATGTAATTAGAAGAAGAGGTAATTCTTCAGCTGCTAATTTCAGTTCTACAGATAAAACAGCTATTCTGAATGAAATATTTGCTGAACGCAGAAGAGAGTTATGCTTTGAAGGACATTTGTTTTTCGACATTAGCAGAACAAAAAGAAATCTTAGAAGAGTGGATTGTACAAGCGGAACACCCAATTTAAATTATCCTGATAGCAGATATGCTGTAACAACACCAAGAAACTTATAAAATTTATACGCATGAAAAAATATGTATTTGCCGCAATAACTATTGCTTTTTTAGTTGGCTGTAAAAAAGAATACAAAGTAGAAGCTACTTATGCAAAAGTGGCAATAGCTGCTACATGGGCAAAAAAAGAACAATTTTATTCGCCTAAGCCACAAATTTATCTAGAAGCTACGGGCACTTGGAGAAGCTTTACAAGCTTTTCATTTACATCAGATGCTGAGCCAGATAAAATTGGCTTTGCCAATCCTTATGTTCCAGGCAAAGGCACCAATGCTTTATACATGAATTCATTATACAGTACCAATCCTGGTACAACAGCAGATTCAGGATATTATAACACTACTATTCCAAAATGTTTTCAGTTTATTCCAAAAAGTATTGATTCTACACATATAGGAACAGTTGTTGTACTACCTCAAAAAATAACCTTGTATAGAAAAGATAAAACACCGTTTGAAATTTTAATTGCACCTGCTACAAATCCAGGTACATACAATACCCAAACAGGTGTGTTTGAAATTGAAGTAATGTTTGATGAAACTTCCATTGGTGGCGGAAAAAACATTATTCGTAAATATAGATTCACCTCTTAAAATTTTAATTATTCAATGAAAAAAACTTCTTTATTTCTATTCATCATCGTTGGTCTAGGAGCAATTACAAGTTGGTCTTTTACAGCTACCAAACCTAATGATGAAGAAGATATTGCAACACTTCGAAAATTATATAGCAGTGGCGATTATAACCAATGGCCAAAACCATCTATCGACGAAAGCGTAAAAGCTACATTTAAAGATATTGGTCCTTTAGGCGATGTGCCGTATCCTGCTGATAATATACCCAATGAAGACAAAAAGAATTTGGGTAAAATGCTTTTTTTCGATCCAAGATTATCCTTATCAAATCAAATTGCTTGTGCATCTTGTCATGAACCGCAATTAGGATGGGGTGATGGAAAAAGAGTTGCAAACGGACATGATAGACAAACAGGTACAAGAAATGCGATGACGCTTTTAAACGTAGCATTTTACGATAAATTATTTTGGGATGGAAGAGCCAACAGCTTAGAACACCAAGCAAGATTTCCTGTTCAAGATCATGTAGAAATGAACATTGATTTGAATGTAATGGAAAAGAAAGTGCAATCATTTAAAGGCTATGAACCTTTATTTGAGAAAGCATTTGGCAATAAAGAAATTAATTTAGAGAAAATCTTCAAAGCAATTGCTTCTTTTGAAAGAACCATTGTTAGTCCACCAAGTCGTTTCGATTTGTTTGTAAAGGGAAAACCAGAACTTTTAAAAGATGAAGAAGTATTGGGTTTACACGTATTTAGAACAAAAGCTAGATGCATCAACTGTCACAATACGCCACTATTCAGCGACAACCAATTTCACAACGATGGGCAAACATTATTTGGAACTGTAAATGAAGATTTGGGTTTATACCATGTAACCAAAAAAACGAGTGATGTTGGTAAATTTAGAACACCATCATTAAGAGAAGCCGCTAATACAGGGCCATGGATGCATCATGGAAATTTCCCTACCATGAAAGATGTAATTTTCTTCTACGATAAAGGTAATCCTGCACCTATACAAAAAAAATATGTAGGTACAAGAGATTCACTTTTGCCAACAACAGATCCTATTTTGAAAAAGCTAGATTTAACACCAAAAGAAATAGATGGATTAGTAGCGTTTATGCAAGCGATAACTACTACTCCAAGAAGAATAAATCCACCAGTAAATTTTCCTCAATAAATATTTACCCCCCTAATTAAAAAATTAAAACAATGCACATGAAAAAACAATTACTCAGTATTTGTATGGTGTTTACTACCACCATTTTAATGGCTCAATGGAATGGAGACCCTACAATTAATAATGCTATTTGCACTTTTAGCAATACCACTACAAAAAATAATTTAGTAACCGTATCAGATGGTAATGGTGGCATGTGGTTGGCTTGGGAAGATGCCAGAAACTCTACAACAACGGGTACAGATATTTATTGTCAAAAAATAAATGCGAATGGAAGTTTAGCATTTGATGCAAATGGAATTTTAGTAACAAACGCAGATGCTGGTCAAACTAGTATTTCAATGGTTAGTGATAGTGCTGGTGGGGTAATTATCGCTTGGACTGACGCTAGAACTAATGCTACCACAAGCAACGATGTTTATATGCAGCGTATTAAAAGTGATGGAACTATAACTTATGTAGCAAATGGCGTTGCTGTGAGTAATGGAACATTAAATGAACTTGGACCTGTACTTTCAATGCTAAATACTACCGAATGTTTGGTAACATGGCGTGATAGTAGACTAGGAAATGCAGATATTTATGCCAATAAAATTACAATTGCTACAGGAAATAAAGTTTTTACAGAAGATGTTGTAATTGTAAATGCTACAGGTACACAACAAAATTTTCAAGTACTGGCAGATGGTAATGGTGGTGCTTTTGTTATTTGGGAAGATCAGCGTGTCAGCAGTTCACGTAGTAGTATTTATGCACAATACCTCAATAACAGTGGTGTACCGCAATGGCAGGCAAATGGTATTGCAGTATGTGATGCTAACGCAACTGGAATCAATAATAATAGACAAGCTCCTAAGTTTATAACAGATGGCACTGGTGGTTTTGTGGCTACTTGGGCTGATTTAAGGGCTGGTAGTACAGACAATAACATTTATGCCCAACGCATTGCACCAGATGGATCTGCACTTTGGACAACAAATGGAATAGCCATTTGCACAGCAACTGGTAATCAAACTATTCCGTTAATTACTAGAACAGGTAGTAATATTTTCATTACTTGGTATGATCTGAGAGATGGAACATCAAATGTGAATGTGTACGCACAATCTGTAGCATTAAACGCAACAATGCAATGGGATGTAAACGGATTAGCAATTTGCACCAATACTGGCAATCAACCTTCAACTAGTTCACCAACGGCATCGTCACGTAACTTAAATATTGTTTCAGACAGTGCAGATGGCGTAATTATTATTTGGGATGATACAAGAAATAGTGGTACCACAGGTACAGATATTTACGCACAAAGAATAAAAGCAGATAAAACCATTATGTGGGCTACTAATGGAGTTTTAGTAACTAATGCAACAGGCAACCAAACTTCTCCTGTAAGTTTAACAAATGGCTCGAGAGGAGTTTTAATAGCTTGGCCAGATAGTAGAACAACAACAAACGGAGAAATATATGCATCTAACTTACTACTAACAGGTGTTTTACCTCTTACCTATAATAGC
>Ga0114938_1002716_pt1 | contig 10938 bp, 11 predicted proteins | sample AshMeaBigSpring_FD_88675 | JGI IMG/M metagenome (GOLD analysis project Ga0114938, IMG submission 88675) | Groundwater microbial communities from Big Spring, Nevada to study Microbial Dark Matter (Phase II) - Ash Meadows Big Spring | ecosystem: Environmental > Aquatic > Deep subsurface >...
TAAACTGACAAGTGCCAAAAAACTGTTAGCTTCAGGGGTGCATTCACGAGATATTGCAAAAGATCTTGGAATTTCTCTCGCTACTCTTTATAGGTGGATTCCAGCAACGTGAGTTTTTTACGTTATTAAAAAAAGCGTTATCTTATCGTTTACCGTAAAAGAGTATCATGTGACAGTTACAAAACTGCCTCCTACATGTAAAGATTCTTTTTTGGTACGAGCACTTAGACCTACCCTCTAGGTGCTCCATCTCTTCTCGAAAAAATATTTATTTACTCGTAATTACGTTATGCGAGCTTATGAAATTTTAATCCAAAACCCATCATTAGGTTCAAGAGTATCTGTATCGGAATTTAAGCGGACATAGTTTCCATTATTCATTTTCCACACAATAATGTTTTGACCGTATGTTTGTTTTAAAAAACTCAATGAAACAGTGCTTCCTAGACTGATTAAATTCCATCCTTGCGAAACCGAAGGAAGCGATGTTGATACTTTTCCGCCTTTTAAAGAAATAGTACTATCTCCTGATGAACCATAATTTGCAACAAAAAAGCCTTCTCCTGGATTGATTTGTTCCAAACACTGTAATCCTGCCGCTACTATTTCATTACATGTACGATCAGATGCCCATACTTTCCACGTAGCTTTTGTGTTATCCCACCCATAAATTCTCCATGTTTTGGTGCCAAAGGTTGAGGCAATATCATAAATGGATTGATTGGAAGAGACGCCCATCAAATTCCAGATACCTGATTTAATGGTCAATGATTGAACAAAGGTAGCACTTTCTTGTGCTTTAAGGGTCGCGGCTCCTGCGTTGATTTTTCCATACCCAAAGTAATTATTTCTTCCGTTTATGTACGGAGTGTAGCCTATCTTATCTGCCGTTGTTTCTAAGATGGATTTGAGCGTATCTTTCGTCAAGGAAGGATTGATGCTTAACATCAAAGCAGCCGTTGCAGCCGCCATGGGGGTTGATGCCGACGTACCATGGAACCCTGTTCCATCGGAAGCAAAGGTGTAATTTGGGTGTTCTGGAGAATTGAGTTCATACCCAATAACGCCTGTTAAATCTGTTGTAGCGATACCAAAACCACTGCTATACCCATCGCCTCCAGGAGCGACGACATCAAGACTTACTCCATAGTTACTAAAATAAGCTTTTTCGTTTCTGTCCGTAGAAGCGCCAACGGCAATAACACTCTCAAGTGCGGCTTCATCATTACTCCAAGCATATTGCCCCAAACCATCATTACCAGCAGCAAAAAAAATAGGTGTGCCCAAACCATTGCGCCCATTCAATGCAATAGAGTCAATTGTCGTTTTAAGACCATCGGAGACATTGTATGTTCCCCAGCTACAGCTAATAACATCAGCACCTTGTGCTTGTGCCCATAAAAAAGAGTTGATAAGCTGAGAGTCTGATGTCAATAGTGTGTCACCACTTTCATCTTTCCCTCCTACTTTGATGGCAATTAAAGAAGACTTTGGGGCAACCCCAACGGTACCTTTTCCATTTTCTCGTGCCAGCGCTATTCCACTACACAGTGTTCCATGATACTCGTGGGTGTTACTGTAAGAGGCATCGTTGTCGTCATAGTCAAAATCTTTTTGAGCCACAATAGCATCTTTCAAATCCTCATGTGCCGTATCAAAACCATCATCAATGATTGCTATCTTGACATCAACCCCTTTGGTGATGTTCCAAGCCCCTGTTATATTAATATCCGCCCCAATCAAGCCACCAAATTGACCTGTATTTTTCAAATGCCATAGCTCATTATAAAGGGGCTCCACACTACGCTTTTCTTTTTGATAGACAAAATCGGGGTGAGCAAACGCAACATCGTGAAAAGCTTGGAGAGCTTTACATGTAAGCAATGTTTCTTCGGCGGAAAGGGTTTCTACGGTAAAAAGAGTATCAGAGAGTTGTTGGGTCTGGGTAATGCCTGTTTGCTTGAAAATTTGCTCTTTATTTTCAAGGGAGTTTAGTTTGAGAATAATACGTTTAGTAATACCAACAACTTTACCTTTTTCATCTCTGTAAAAAAGGACTTTTTCGCTGCGTTGATTGCTAATGCTAGTATCAGGTGTTAGCGTAAATATTTTTCCACCCATCGTATATTCTTCCGCATGAAGTGTCCAAAAAAGTGAAGGAAGGAGAAAAAAAAGTTTTAACTTCATGCAGTGATACCTATGGTCTTTTCGATAATAAATCGTGGTCTTGCTTTGGTTTCCAAATAAATCTTCCCAATGTATTCTCCAACGATTCCAATAGAGAGCAATTGAATGCCACCAATGAAATAAATAGGTAAAACCGTAGATGCCCACCCAGAAACTGCTTGGTTGGTAAAGAGCTTAATAAACACGACCCAAACACTCATGGCTGAGGAAATAAAAAAGATAATGAGCCCCATAGCGGTGATGAGTCGTAATGGCACGACTGATAAAGAAGTAATGCCATCCCACGCAAAAGAAAGCATCTTTTTTAAGGGATATTTTGATTCACCAGCAAATCGCTCAGCGCGTTCGTAATAGACTGTTGTTGATGAAAAACCAAGCATGGGAATCATCCCTCTTAAAAAGAGGTTAGTTTCGTTAAATGTCTTGAGGTGGTCTAAAACACGTTTGCTTAACAGTCTATAATCGGCATGATTATGGACAATATCAACACCCATCATTTGCATAAAACTGTAAAACCCTTCTGCGCTAAGTCGTTTAAAAAATGTATCGGTTTCCCGTTTACTACGGACACCATACACGATTTCAAACCCATTGTTGTAAGCATCGACCATTTTTTCTATTGCCGCCAAATCGTCTTGCAAATCGGCATCTATACTGACAATAGCATCTCCTTCGGCCATAAAAAGACCTGCTAAAAGAGCGTTTTGATGCCCTCTGTTTCGTGAGAGTTTTATACCTTTAAAACGTGTATTTTGAGCGCATAAATCTTCAATAATGTTCCATGTTTGATCTTTGCTTCCATCATCAACAAAACAAACATGGCTTGTGGGTAAAATCTTTTTTTTAGCAATGAGTTCTTCCAAAAGAAGTGAAAGTTGTGAAGATGTTGTGGGGAGTACTTCTTGTTCATTGTAACAAGGTATGACAATGCAAAGCTGCATAAAAACTCCTATTGACCTATGTTCATTGAAAAAATTGGTAACAGCATGGCCGAAATAATAAAGCCGATAATGCCTCCAACGATAAGCATTAAAGCAGGTTCAAGCATTGATAGAAACAGTGCGATTTTATCCTTGTTGTCTTCAAAATAGAGTTCAGATAGATTGTTCAAAATAATAGGAACTTCACTGGTCTCTTCACCAAGTGCAATGGCTTGAATAAATGATTTTTCAACAGTATAAGATGATTTCATCAGTGCGTTTGAAAACTTTGAGCCTTCAACGACTTTTTGAGATGCTTGCTCGAATGTATCTCTTAAAACAGTATTGTTGAGAATTTTAGCAGCTAAATTTACGGTTTGTACAAAAGGGACACCTGAGCGTAGCAAAATGGAAGAGATGTAACAAAAACGAGCTAGCTCAGACACGTGAGTAATAGGGCCAAAAAAAGGCATTTTTAACATGGCGTAATCACGCATAAATTTAAATCGTGGACTAAATTTTAAAAGTAATGCAAATGAAGCAATGAAAAGCACTAACAGAATAAGTAATGGCAGCCATTGAGCGGAGATAAAATTACCTACATTGACAACAAATTTGGTGATGGGTGGAAGTTCTTGTTTCATTTGCGCAAAAATACTGGTAATTTTTGGGACAACATAAGAGAGCATAAAAGTGACCGCAAATAAAGAGACGACAATGATAAAGGCAGGGTAGGCAAAAGCATTTTGAACTTGTTTAAAGATTCTATCTTGGTCTTTTAGGAATTTGGCAAGCTCTAAAAGAACATCTTGCAAGATACCACTATTTTCAGAGACCTTGACAGATTGTTTGTAAAAAAGAGGGAGTTCTATGATGGATTGAGTATCAATGGCTTGATAAAAGCTTTTCCCCTCATCAAGCAGTGTAGTAACGGCGTCAATAAAGCTCTTCATTTTTTTATTTTGACTGTATTGATTGGATGCTAATCGCAAAGCATTCAAGATAGAAATTCCCGCTTTGAGATACATTGAGAGGTCTCGGCTTAGTGTTGCAAGCTCTGCATTCGAGAGTTTATACTTACGTGAAAACGCAAGTTTATCTAACAAAGAAGGTGTCTCTTCATGAATGGATGTGTAAAAAATTTGTTTCGCACGAAGCCTTTTTTTTGCATCATCCATATCAAGGGCTTCAAGGGTTCCCTTGGTTTTTTTACCGTTTTTTTCAATGCCATTGTATTTAAAAATCATTGTTTGCCTATGGGTGTTGATAGTCTGATATTAACAAAGGTAAAAGTGCTTTATAGTCAAAATATTCCACTGCTTCATTCATGCTTGTAAAGAGTGTTGGCTTTTTTTCTAAAGTTTTAAAGACATAAAAAATATCTTCGTGAGCGACAATATAAGTATCGGCTCCACCATTTTTAAAGATTCTATATTCAAAACAGGTCTCTTCCATTTTCCCCTCTTTGTCAAATCTTGGTGTAAATGTCAGTGATTTTTGTCGTCCCGTTTCATCGAGTGTATAGACTGCTGGCTCAGATGTGAAAAGTTCAAAGGCTTCTTCTACTTTAGTGCCATCAATGTAAACATAACATTGCTTACATTCCTTGCCACATACAACTTGAGCACTCTTTTTGAATGCAAATCTCTCTAAAGACTCTTTGAGAGTCGGTAAGGTGATGGTGTTTTTTTGATGAGGCTTTGTTGATAGTTTATCAACAAAAACCCCATAAATAACGCCAATTAAGATGACAACGATAATAAGCTCAAACAGGGTAAATGCCTGTTTATTTGAAACACTCTTCATACTTAATATCCTTATCCTCTCCCGCTCCATTTTCTTTGCCGTCGGCACCTAAAGAGATAAGGGTAAAGCCACTGTCCAATTTGATGTAAATGTATTCGTGTCCCCATGGGTCTTTGGGTGTTGTTTTATTTTCAAAATAGCCATTTGGAAGAAAATTAGTATAACGATCGGTGTCAGGATTTTTAACCAACGCATCAAGTTTTTCTTCTGTTTTTGGGTAAGTTCCATTGTCAAGCTTGAACGAGTTAAGGGCTTGTCCGATACTTTTCATCTGGACACAAACCAGTTTTTGCTTGGCTTGCTCGCTTTTACCCACAAGGTTGGGCATAACAAGGGCTGCAAGAAGACCTAAAATAACGATAACTATCATAAGTTCCATAAGAGAAAATGCCTTTTTCATAAAAGACTCCTAATTTAAATTAATTGCTTGGTACCGAAGGAGGTGCATCACTAGGGTTTGGTAAAATACTTTGCTGCTGACTCGTAGTATAGTTAGCAACATCACCACTGTTGATATTAATCGACGTTGATACGCCTGAGGCACCTAGTCCCAATGTGGGAACAAAAGGCGCAGGGACAACGTCTTCTTTGCCTGTTTCTAGGTTTTTAACTTTGAGTTTTACATCACTTTTATCTGATACTAAATAACTGGGAACTTTTAAAACAAAAGGAGTGTTGTCTATTTTGCCATTAACCCTTACAACAGAAGTTGCAACTTTTGCTTCATCCCATGTTTGGTCATTAATAAGAGAAATTTCAAATTTATTTGATTTATCAACAACTTTTGTTTCTACAAATTTTTCACGCTTTGGGAGCTCTTTAGCTTTTTGTTCGGCTGGTTTTGCGGTTGTTTGGTATTTGACTTCCACATCTTTAGTGGGAGCAACTGCTTTAGAGAGCTCACCGCTTGCTTTAAGAGAGGTATATTGGGTTTCGAAATCTTGTTGTCCTGAAAAAACGATAAACCCAACCATGGCTATTGAAATAACGATAGCTGCGTAAATAATGGTATTTTTATTCATAGGGACTCCTTTCCAATCAGTAGATATTAAGAGGCGTTTAACTATACTATAGAGTTAAATTCTATCAAAATTGGGCTTTAAAAGATATTACATTGAGAAAAGCGATTGCTCTTTTAATCACTCTTGCTTTTGTTACAGCTATTATTTCTTTGGTGGGTATCTCGGCAGCGCTTTTTAATAGTGCTTTTACCAAAGTTTCTCAAAAACAATTTATTGTCCAATCAGATATTTTTTTTCGAGACATCAAAACCATTTTAAAAACCAATGTAGGGGACATTAACGATTCGGACGAGCTCTATTTCTTGATAGCACTTCCTTTTGGTATCAGTGACAAAGAAAACGATATCGCCGTGGATATTCATTTTGTATCCGATAGCACCAAAGTCAATATCAATAAAATGATAGATGCTAATAAAACAGTGGCTCCAGTATATTCACAAGCATTGGATAGTCTGATGATAAGCTATAATGTCATTGACAGAGCTTTTTTAAGTGCCTTGATTTTAGATACGATTGATTCGGATAGGGAAGAACGTATTTTTGGCTCAGAAATTGCTTTAGAAGAGCGGTTTTTTACCGATGGTGCCATTGTTGATATGGCTCATTTTAAGAAAATCCTAGATTATTACAAGAAAGTACGCGAGGATCCCTCGGTGGATAACATACCTTGGGAAAAAATTATCAGTTTCAACAACAGTGAAATTGACTTTAATTATGTAACGTCCGAAGCATTTTCGTTTATGATTAGCACACGAACGCTTGAATCTTTAAAACCTTTCTCAGGGTTGAGTCAGAAAAAAGAGCTTTATGCTTCTTTTGACGAATTAAGATTGAGCGTTGAAGAACAAGAAACTTTAACAAAATTTGGCGTTGTTTTTTTTAGTCCACATGTCATTTGCAATACGGAAATGAAGGTTGGAAACCAGCAAGGTACGCTATCGTTTGCGTATAATTTTAAAACAAAAGAGGCATCAAATCTTGAATTTGCATCGTTTAACTAAAGATTTTCTTCATAAAAAACATCCTCTACTTTTTGTGGATAAGACCTCGAAAATAACTCTATTGATAGAGGAGCCCATTGATATTATTTTGTCCCCCTCTTTTTACTGGGTGCGCAAAGAAGAGCTTCCTGTGAAATCGGTTTATGCCGCAAAAAAACTTGTGGCATCCATTTTTGAACCTATTTTGCCTGAGGGAAATTACAGTTACCATGTTGTTAAGCGTGATGGTTTTTTTGAACTCTTTGCGTACGATGATGTTTTTATCGTTTCAACACTTGAAGCAAAAGGAATCAAAACTTCACAGATTAATGCCATCTATTTCATTCAAAACGAGATAAACACTCACGAAAAAAGTGTCAGCATCAATGAGAGTGTTGGCATGCTCAATACCAATGGAGTTTGGTCCATTTTACCTGCTCAATATTTGCATGATGGTGTGCCAATTGAAACCATTATGGAAACGATAGAGCACCCAAAAGAGAAGATTTCAATTGATATTTTTAAGAATTTTGTTTTAGAAGAGAGTCAGCTTTATAAAATCATTGCTTCTTTTGTGGCGCTTATGATTATTTATGGGGTGGAGCACTGGAGTTTAAAACGAGAATTCTCCACTGCTTCGATTACGCAATACAAAATTATGGATGATTATAATCTACCTAAAACATCCATGCAATTAGAGGGTCTTAAACGAGATTTGTTAGCGGAAGAGAAGGCTCAGACGCTTTTGCGCCAAGAGATTAAACAAATGCTTTCACTGCCTCTTTTAGAAGGGGAGCGCTGGAATGAATTGAGCGTTAAGAAAAATGTAATTGCCTTATCTATCGAACTCAAAGACCCCAAAAGGGCAGAAGAACTCAAAAAAATCATCGCACAGAAAAGTCAAATCAATTCCATTAAAGTCGTGGATACAATCATGCATGTCGAGGTTAAGCTATGACAAAAATCAACCCTCTTTATATTTTGATGCTTTTGGCTTTGACATTTGTTCTGATTGTGTATTCCAATAGCAAGCTAGAAAAACAAATTGTTGAGATGCAAGCTATGAATAGTGAACTTGAAAAATCGGGTAAGCAGATTAAAAATCTTAAACGGAATTGGGATAGCAAAGAGCAGATGAGCGCTAAAATCAACACAATTCTCTCAGACCCCCAACTCACCAAAAAAGTGTTAGACAAAAACATTAAAGGAGACACGTATAAAATAGCGTTAGGCGGGCTCAACGATAAAGAAACAGACCTTTTAATGGATAAGCTCCTCAATGGATTTATCACAATCAATCTTCTTTCCATTAAGGCGGAAAATGATGCTAATGTGTCTGTTGTGATGGAGCTTGAGCTATGAAAAAAATGCTGACTTTTGTGCTATCCATTGTACTTGTTATATTTGTTGTGATAGCGTTTGCCCCCAAACGACACCTTTACAATCTTGCACAGCACTACATGGCTAATGAAGCCATTATCCTTTCTGGAGAACGCATTCATGATGGGCTATTGGGTTTAAAAATTACCGATGCCAATATTTATATCAAAGATATTTTAGTGGGGCAGCTCAAAGAGATGACGCTCACTCCTTTTGTCTTTGTTAATACCTTTACATGTAAAGAGTTTGAATCTTCCAAAGAGTTGCGTTCACTGGTTCCACTTTCCATTGAAAAAGCGTCTGTTAGGCATTGGATAGGACAACCCTATAAACTCTTTATCAATGCAAATGGTTCTTTTGGTGAAGCAAAAGGATTTCTAAATCTTAGGGAAAAGAAGGTTCATCTTGAAATATTCTCTACGCCTGAATTTGAAAAGCATATTAAGACGCTAGCTAAAAAAAATGAGGAGGGGTTTTATGTCTATGAATCTAGTTATTAAACAAAGCACAATCTCTCTTTTTCTAAAAATAGTTGTTTTAATCATCATCGTAAAAGCAAGCTGGGTTGTGGCGTCTTTCTTTTTGCCAAAGCTTGGCATTGATAAAATCACGATTGAAACAAACAGTTTTTATGACAAATACCGTTTTGCCAAAGCGTTTGCTCTTAAAGGCGGTACCGCTACTAGCGTAGCAGGCTCAGAACAAGGTCCCGTTTACAAATTAGAAACCATCAAGCTTCAGGGTATTTATATTTCGCACGAACAGTCATTTGTCGCAGTTCAAGACGGTCAAAGCATTGAAATGATTTCCAAGCAAGAGGCGTATAAAGGCTATACACTAGCCGAAGTTTTTCCTTTAAAGGCTATTTTTACCAAAGATGGCGCTCGCTATGAAATTTCACTCGAAGAAGAAGCCCCAAAACAACCCACATCTTCAGAGGTAACAGGTGATGATGTGGTGCGCTTTATTGCCAAGCCACAAATCAAAAAACATACACAAGATATGAGTAATATATGGAAAAATATTAGTATTCAAGAGATAGTTGAAAAAGGTAAGCTGGAAGGATTTAAGGTCACCAAGATTGAACCAAATTCTATTTTTGGGAAGCTTGGTTTACAAGTAGGTGATATCATTATTGGTGCAAATAATAAACGTTTTGCAACCTATTCAGATGTATTGAAACTCTATCAAGAGATAGATAAAATTGATAATTTAAAATTAACGTTTATTCGAGATAAACAAGAGAAGGAACTGGAATATGAGATTTATTAAAAGTACTTTGTTACTCTTTAGCATCCTATTAACATTACATGTAACACTTTATGCAGCCGCTGCCAATGCTGATAAAAAAGCACTTTATGTGGGAGATGACAGGGAGCAAATCAATGTTGCGTTGCAAAACATGAATATTGATGACTTTGTTAAAATGGTCGCCAAGATTATCAACAAAAATATTCTCGTTTCGCAAAGTATTCCAGGAACCGTCAATCTTGTCTCCAATGCTCCTGTTTTTAAAGACGAGATTTTAAATATCCTCATCGCTGTTCTTGACACCAAAGGATTTACCCTTGTAGAAGACCGTGGTTTTTTAAAGATTGTCCGAACCGCTCAAGCCGTACAATCCAATCTCTCTGTGGTATCCAAATCCCAGAGCCTCATGCACACCGTAGCTCTTGAGTGTAAAAACAGTGAAGTTGATGCAACAGCAGCCAGAGTGCGTCAATTTGCCTCTCCTTCTGGAAAAATTGTTACTATTAAAGAGACTAACACGATGCTTATCAGCGATTTCCCAGACAACATAGCTCGCATTAAAGACATTATGCGCATTGTTGATCAAGAAGCCAGTGTTCAAATTGAAGCTGAATTCATACACTTAAATCATGCAAAAGCCTCTAAAATTGTTGAGGACTTGGGGAAAATTTCCAAATCCATTATCAACCAATCCACTCCTGGCAATAAAGTTGAAATTCTCAAAGATGATGGCACAAACTCCATTATTATCGTTGCCAATAAAGAAAACATGCAAAAACTCAAAGAATATGTTCTTCAGTTTGATACAAAAAACTCTCAACAAGTGAGAACCAAGATTTTTCCTCTCAAAAATTCAGAATCAAAGACAACACTGACCACCTTGAATGAAATTATTTCAAAGAAAAAATATGCCGATGAAACACTCAAGCCTATGGCAAGTGCTGATGAAGATATGAATGCGATTATCGTCTCTGCCATTGAAAGCGATATGGAAGATATTGCCGAAATTCTTAAAACACTTGATGTGGAAAAACCACAAGTCTATGTTAAAGCCAGAATTGTAGAAATCAGCGAAAGTGATTCAAAAAATCTTGGCATCAAGTATGGACTAGAAGGCGGAAAAGCAACCAGTTCGGGACTTTATAGCTTTTTGATGAACACGGGAGGCTCTTCAGTGGCACTTTCTTCGAGTCTTTCGAGTGTTATTCAGGTTGGAGAGTTGCAAGAAGGACTCGCTCTTGGTGCGATGATTGACTTTTTAGCAGGTGAGGGAGCAGCAACGATTCTTTCTGATCCATCGCTTCTTTGTGTCAATAATAAAGAATCTTCCATCTACGTAGGTCAAACGCAATCCGTTTTAACATCAACCACGCAAGGAACATCCACAACGGA
>Ga0114938_1002717_pt1 | contig 10938 bp, 13 predicted proteins | sample AshMeaBigSpring_FD_88675 | JGI IMG/M metagenome (GOLD analysis project Ga0114938, IMG submission 88675) | Groundwater microbial communities from Big Spring, Nevada to study Microbial Dark Matter (Phase II) - Ash Meadows Big Spring | ecosystem: Environmental > Aquatic > Deep subsurface >...
TATGTCGAAGCTTGATATTTCTTTAACTTCTGACGGTGTTGGTTATAAATCTATTCAAATTTTTAATAATGAGGATTCGATTCTTGGATTTTTTTTATATTTAAAAAGTTATTGTAAAACGGTTTTTAAAATGATAGTATTTTGTATTTAAAATGAAAGTCCAACCTTTAAAACGGGTCGGACACTTTCATTCTATGTGCAAAATTAAACACCGTTTAAATGGTATTTAATAGTTTGTTATAAACACCTCTTGAACGCTTTTCTTTACGCCTGAGACATTTGCTCCGAGTGTATAATCAATCTCTTTGGTCTTTGTTATAGTAAACTCCTTATAAAGCTCTCTGACTAACTGGCAATCGTTATATGATACAAGGAACTTTCCTTTTGCTTTAGCCAGGACACTTGCAAGTCTCTCATGCTCTGCATGACCAAAACCTCCGGTGTTCTTATAGTAAGACTCCGTGTCAACATAAGGCGGGTCGCAGTAAAAGAAAGCGTCTTCGCTGTCATAAGTTCGGATTAACTCCTCAAAGCTCATATTCTCAATAGTAACCATTTTAAGGCGTTCGCTCCATACTTGAAAGCTTTTATATATATTTTTAGGCTTCCGGCTTTTTGCAGACATGGCAAAGTTATCACCCTTTGAGCCAAAGCTTTGTGTGAGCTGGTAGAAATAATAAGCCGCTCTTTCAATCTTATTGCGTGGACGATAAAAGCCTTTTTTAATGCCGTCAAATATAGCACGACTGATAAGCATATTATTCAAATAGAATGATAGTGTTTGCGGTTGAGTTTGTATCATTCTATGCAGATTGATAAGGTCGCCGTTTATGTCATTGACAACCTCTGCTTGTTTTGTTCCGGTAGGTTTTGGTTTTGCATAAAGCACATTTAATGCGCCGCCAAAGACTTCAACATATAGTCTATGATCCGGCATTGCCGCAACGATGTCTTTTGCAAGTTTTGATTTGCCTCCGACCCATCCGAAAGGTGCTTTGAGCTGTTTGTGTGTAGTGTTCATTTTTACTCCTCATTTGTAAAGATTGACGGCTAAAATGCCGATTTAGCAAAAGCAGCCATGAGGAGTGAGAGGGTGTGGCTGCTTCTACAAACTAATTTTCAAATTCCACAGATGTATCCCATCCGCTCGACGAAAAAGAGTGACTTACGCTTTTAATGCTGTATGTTTCATCGTCTTCACCTCCTAAAGTATTTGATAAAGTCAGCTTTCCTCCAGCATATATCTCAATTCCGGCACATGTAAAAGAACCGGACTTGATGCCCTGGTTCGCTTTTTGAAGCTTAGCCTCTGCCTTAAGCTTTGCCTCTGCCTTGTCTTTGAAGCTCCCCTCGAGGACTAATTGAGGCTCACCACTTCCGACAATAACTTCTTTTTTTACATTGTCTTTCGTGTCGTGCCAAATGGCTTTGCAAGACATATATAAAAGCTTGTTAGAGTGTTTAATTGTCAGACTTGATACTTTTGTTGCATCAATAAAAAACTCAGGGAGAGCGTCGTTTTTTGCGCCTCCTTTTTGCTTTTTGAGAAACACCATTACATTATTTTTTATGCTAAAGATTGCGTTGAGCTCATCTGCAAGTCTTTTGAGAAAGTGGAGATCACTTTCGTTGTTTTGAGCTTGATGAGAGATAAAAACATCATCATAGTCACTATTGACAGTCAGGCTATGTTGTGATGCTATTTGCTCACAAAGTGCTTTTACGCTCATCTTCTCAAAGCTTCGACTTTTCTTTTGCTTGAGTGTTTCAGAAAAATCAGCACCGGTTGCAGTAATCTTTAAAATGTGGTTATCGGTTCGCTCGCTTGTTTGAACTTTGAAGAGACCGCAATAAAACACACCGCTCTCTTTATACCCAAGCCAAAGCTTGAGTTCGTCTTGATATTTTGGACGCTGAAAATCGCCATAAACATTGATTGTCAGCTCATCACTTACATTGCCGTCCTCATCTTTAAATTGCAGATCAATGAGGTTCTGAGCAATGTGGTTTGTGACATCAGCACCATTTGCCTGAATTGCGAAAATAGGTGTCAGTTCCATAGCGATTTTAGCTCTCTTACTTTTGGTTTTTGTTCAATTGTTGGCAAGTGAACAATATCACCGGCAGACAAAACGGTCTTTCCGAAAAGATGCGTATTTACTATCATCACAGAGTTAAAAACTTCAAGTGTTTTGTAATTGTCATAGATGACCTTGTCCAATCTGTCACCGTCTTTTGCAACATATCTATTCATCGTAATACCTCGTCAAAGAGATTGAAACATCTCGTCTTATAGCTTTTCCGTCACGGACAAAGTCTTTGCTTGCAACCTGGATTGATTGAACCAAGACATTTCCAATAACCTTGCCATAGCCCATAACCATAAAAAGTGGCTTTTTTTCTTTTGCGGTGTCAATAAACTCATCAAGAACACTTTGCTTTTGCATGATGAGCGTTGCTTTGATGTCTATTGACTCCGAATATTCATTAATAGAATGAAAAGCAGGTTTATTGCCTATTCTGTCAATTTTTTTAAACCCGAGCTCGAGAGAATAAGACAGCTCGTCAAGCTGATGCTTTGTGAGCTCGAGCTGGTACTCTCCAATCATTGCGTAAAACATCAAATCACCTCGTCTTCAAAACTTCTATTCTTTGCGCTGTCTTTAATCCTTGCAAGAGCCACTCTCACCTGGTCTTCAAGATTACTTTTAAGCTGTCCGGCTTCAACCACTTTGCCGTCAGTTGCTTTGACAATAATGTCTCCGGTAAAAGTTACATCGATTTTGTATTGCTGCGGAGCCTTAGCTTCTTTAACCGTTTGCGCTGCTTGAGCAATATGAGTTTTTGGTTGAGTCGTATTTGCTGGCATACTCTGAGGAGCTGCAACGAGTGACCCGCCTATCATAACAGCTGCGGCAGTCTTTTTAGCCGCCGATGAACCGCCTCCGGTGCTTTCCTGATCTGTATTATTTGCCGGCTTTATGCTTTGTTTTTTTGGCTCTGATAATGTGACAGGCTTTGCTTGAGGAACCTGATACCCTTTGTCTGATACCGCAATCGGCTTGATGACTGGAGCAACTGTTTTGCTCTCGGTAACCTTTACATCTTTTTTAAATACCTCACTACCTATGTTTTGGGTATTATTTGTCAGCTTGACGGTTTTCTTTGTGTCTTTGTCATCCCCAAAGCCCAAGAAGCTTTTGATGCTCCCCCACATTTCTCCAACTTTTTCAAATGTCTTGACGAAACCAGCAATGAGTCCTTGCCATAGGTTGATAAAATAGGTCTTTATCCCCTCCCAGCTCTGCATGACGATACCTATTGGATTAAAACCAAGTACGCCGGTAATAGCAGTCCAAGCCTGACCAAATACAGATAAAACAGAGTTCCACACCCAAGCAAAGAAACCTCTTATCGGTTCCCAGTGCATAGCAATTAAACCAATCGGACTGAATGATAATGCCGTTTTTATAGCTGATTTTGCCGAGTCAAACACTGATAAAACAGAGTTCCAAACTCTTGAGAAAAATCCTTTTATTGGCTCCCAATAAGTATAAATTGCAAAGGCGGCTCCAGCAATAGCCATGACAGCCAAACCAATTGGATTCATAAGTAAAGCCCTGCCTATCCACAGAATAGAACTCCCAACAACCCTTAACGCTGCACCAAGTCTTAAAGATGCACTACTTCCAATAGTTGCCGCCGTATTGTAAGACCATTGCATAGCGGTCAAAATACCCGTCTTTGCCGATGTAAGCATCTTTGTAAGACTCAGCCTATTAAAAGCGAGTCTAAGCCCATTTACGACCGGTATTTGTGCGAGTAAAGAGCCCCTAAGAACAATCGTTGCCATTTGAAAAAGGGTTTTTGTCACAGTTGCTATTTTAATGACAGCCACAAGCCCAAAGAACCCCATTGCAACGCCTCCGATGACTGAGCTTAAAACCGGAAACTCGTTTATAAATGCATCAAGTCCGTTCACCATCACACCGATACCGCTTGCAAGCAAAGTCGCTGCTGGCATAAATATCTTACCAATGCTTGCTCCAAGATTGCCTATTTGTTGACCGAGAAGCTCAAATCCTTTTCCTCTTTGCATAGCGTCAGCCATTTGCTTAGTTATACTGGTGCCTTTTTCCATTTCATCATTGATCTGCTTTTGGCTTGCTGTCAAATCTTTTGTCTTATCAATAAGAGCAGTAACAATCTTAACAGCTTCATCACTTCCAAAAGCCTCTTTTAGTTTGTCCATATTTTCGACTTTTTGCAAATCTCCAAACTTATCTTTTAAGCTCTCGAGTATTTGAGACATAGGAAGCATCTTGCCCTCTGAGTCTGTCATTTGGACTCCAAGCTTCTCTTGAGCCTTTCCAACATTCATCAAAAATGCACGGTAACTCGTTGCGGCTTCAGAGGCAGAGTTAAAAGCACCTTTTGCGTTCCCGATAATAGAAAGCTGCTCAGATAGGCTGACTCCGAATTTTGTTGCAACGGCACCGAGAGTCGATAAGCCAGTGCTCAAGTCAACACCATCAGTCCTAAAAGCCATAACTGATGTCGATATTGCCGCACTAAACTTCTCTCCAAAATCGAAGTCGCTTTTAAACTGATCTCTGTATATTCCATAACCAAGCGCAAATAACTTTGTCATCTCCGCAGTGGATGCCTTTGTTGCAGTTGCAGTCATCGCAGAAAGTTTTGTAAATTGAGCTACACCCTCATCAGACAGAGAGGCAATACCTGATTTGATGTCGTAGCTCGCCTTGATAAAGTCTGAGGTTGTTGTGCCAGCAAACTGGTTGCTAAATTCTCGACCGGCTTTTGTTATTTTTTGGATACCAGCTTCATTAATTCCAAGAGATGCGATTTCGCCTTGAGCTTGCTCAACTTGCATTTGAGCCTGAATAGGTGCTCTTATGACCATTGCTGTACCAAGAACGCCGAGGATTGCATTTTTTTGAGCCAAAAGCTCTTCTTTCTTCGTTTCAAATCTCAACTGAATAATTGCGTCTTTTTTGAGTTTTAGAAGCTCTGCATTTACCTTTTTTAGCTCAATTTTTGAGGACTCAGTATCCATTTTTCTAAGCTCTACACGCTGAGAGTTGAGACTATTTATCTTTTCTTTAAGTCCGCCTATGCTATTAATTGCAGTACCAATTGAGGATTTAAAAGATGATGAAACAGCTGCTCCAATTACGATACCAACTCCCATCGCTTTCAATGACATCTCTTATCCTTTCTATTTTATTGACTATTGCAGTGAACTACTACTGGAAAACGCTTCCTGATTACAATTTATCTTTTGCGATCAGCTTCAGCCTATTCTTTTTCATACCGCTCTTTTATAAAATCATTTCTTTTTTTAAACACTCTGTAAACAGCTGATAAAGCACATTTTTCAACTGTTTAAACACCGTTTAAAGCGGGGGCTATTTTAACCCTCCGCTCTTTTTATCATCTCATCTTGAGCCATTTTATTAAAAACAATAAAGTCCGAAACGAACATCTCAAGACAATCGATATATCCCTGGCTAAAAATATCGCCAAGAGAAGCAATGCCGACAAGCATATCGCTCCACGGCACACCAACTAAGCCAAAAAATCGTGTAGCTCTTTTTGCAGCTTTTTATAATCTTGAACCGAGAGATCATCAATCTCATCGACTGTCATTCCGGTCAAATTTGCAATCAAGTGAACCTCTTTATCCTCTTCGCTTGCGTGATGTGCAACTGCACGCATATCCCGAACCTTTGGTTCTCTGACCGTTACTTCTTTTCCGTTGATTTCAATCTTTTTCACTTGCTACTCCTTACAAAATATTTTCTCTAAGCTCTTGCCACACATCTTTGCCGTCAATCTCGCACACATAAGCGTCAAGGTCGATAAGAACTTGCGTCGTACCGTCCTCCTCAAGCTTATAGAATGAGCAAGACAGCTCCATACTAACTGCCGTCTCTTTGCCATATTCGACTTTAGGAGACTCGAACTTCTTAATCTCTCCTCTGAAAGTCGCTACATGAGAGAAATTCCCTTTTTTGCCGGTGACATTCCATTTCACATAAATGCTTGTCTCTTCCGTGCAATGTTTGGATAAGCTCTCGTAAAGAACCTTGTTATACTCAGAAAATTTGAGCTTTGCAGTCAATGCCTTGAGCATTGATGTGTTGATATCTCTTTTATAGACACCCCCGTTGCTGTCAAATGTTTCAAACTCGATTGCCGGAAGCTCAACCTCTGAGGTTGTACCGACAAAGCCTACGCCCTCGACATAGACCACCGCACCGTTTATCGTTGTTGCTTTTCTTACATCAGCCATGTGTTACTCCTTTTATGAAATTTGTTTGATGAGAACATCAGCGTATTTATCAACATAGCTGAAGTTGACCTCAAGACGCTTGACGATAGGCATGTTTTGCATCTCTGCAACCATGTAAAACTTACCGGCTGTAATGTTCGCCCTGGTGTTCTTGTTTGGATCCCAGTACACATTAAAACCGAGTAACACTTGAGAGCCTTTGAGAGCCAAAAGCATTTGCTCAACTGAGTCTTTTGCACTCTTTAGAATGTCAGCTCTGCGGTCAATTGCCCAAAACAGTCCCTCAAGCGCAGCTTCACATACACGGTCAAATACACGCACCCTTGTAAGGTCTTGCCAAATAGGGTCAATGTCAGTCGTTTCGCCACCCCACGCTCTGAAGTCCTGATAACGAATCAGCGTTGTCACCGCTTTGGTTCTCAAGCGGTCAGCCTCACACTCTTGCCCTGGAGTAAACTCAATATCTCGCTTCGTTCCACTGATACCGTTTACAACTCTATTTGAGAAGCTGTCAGCCCAACCATATTCAACCTCACTGTCAGTTCGTGCGATCATACCGGCTACCCTTGCAGACATAGGCTCATAAGCTGCTGCATCCGCTACCGTGTCCCAAACCTTGACATACGGATCACAAATCAAAAGTCTCTTTGTGCCATAGTTCGCCATTTTAGTGTTTGCATCAGCTTCGTCCGTTGCATTAAGGTCAATGATACCGGTTGCAAGCAAGCCGTCCGCAACTGATTTTAGCTCAGCATTGACATCGAGGTCATGTGAGAAGTATGGAGCAATAAGCAAGTTTGGTTTTACGCCAAATTTTGCAGCAGACTTTCTAAGATCTCCGATTGCATCAATCATGTCGCTTTTAATTGTCGGATCATCATAGAAAAGCTCAGGTGCACCAGCTGCATGTTGCAACTCGTCAATTTGAACAATTGAAAGAACGACCGGACAATTAACATTCTGATCCACGATACCGTCAAGAGCATTGCGAACCGTTCCGAGGTTTTCTTTGAATACCTCAAGAGCTTCGTCGGGGCTTCCATAGTACAAAAGACCGCCATTTTCAGTAAGCTCTGCAATGATTGCAGCATCAGCTGTAACATTTGGATCGAGCAAAGCAGTTGCAGCAATGCCGATTGGAGTTGAACTTGCGATTTTAATAGGTCTCGCAGCGTTGACCGTTGTGATGGTATTTACACCGTAATTTGATGCCATATTATCTCCTTTGAAGTAGTTTGAAGAGTCTATTTGGGCTTATTCGCCCTGGATTAAACTCACCTAATTTGACGCAACCGGCAATTTGAAGTATGCGGGAGCTGAGCTCGGAACAAAACCATCTTTGCTCGTTGTCTCGAAGAGCTACCACAAAACCTGCAACACCGAACCAATCGTAAGACTTGCCAAGCTGAGTCTCCGCAAACACTCGAGCAGTTGACTCATCCAATCCCGAAACATCTATATAATCCCACGCCTCAGGATTTAAAGTGTGAACCTTAGCTCTCACCTCTGTTTCTCTCGGAGACGATGAGATCATCACTCCATCAGAGAACACAATCTCAGTGTGTGAGTAGCCAAGCTTCCAACCACCGTTGAACTTTTCCCTAAAATCACTCGTCCACCATGCAATCATCTTATCGATTGGAGTTGCATTAGACTGAGTCACTTTATAAAAAGCTACTTTCATTCGTATTTCTCCCACACAGTTTTCATTTTATTGATTGCCGCCTCTTGAGCTTTGGCAAGGCTCTCAATTTGAATATCGTGGAACTCGTTATCTCTACCTTTCCAAGTGACGGTTGTTTTGTAAACAGCTGCATAAGCTTCAACCGGAGACATACCACCGGCAACCGCTTGATTGTACTTCCAGTTTGCAAGTGTCAAAATGCGGTCAATTCTATCCATAGCAGTCTCGTCGGCATCGTACTCAATAGAGTTAACGACGACACTTGAACTTGTAAGCTCACGCTCACGCTGCTTTTTCAAGAACTGCCACTCAAGAAGCCACTGCTCACTCTCCGCTCTTTTTGTTTGAAACTCAGCAATAGTGATTTCAATCATCTCCACAACTTGAGCGTCAAGCCATTCTGCAACCAAAGCATCATCAGCATCTACTGAACAAACTTTGACATCGCTTGACGGATAAACCTTGATTTTGTCATTTGGCATGTTGTGATAAACCAAGCTGAGCGTTGCATCGCTTGTCTTTTCGTCAACAAAACTAAAATATCTCATGTCAGACTCCTTTGAATTTTATTTGGTAACTTTTGAACCATGTCGAACTCCTCCAAGATTCTTTTGTAGTAAGGCACTGTCTGAGTCCCTTTCGCATGACCGAGCATGCTTGCAATCGACTCGACCTTTTCCTTTTTGCACGCTCTTCTAAATTTGTGCATCGCATACTTTCTGACAAGCTTATGAGATTGCCAAGTGCGATAACCAACGAAGTTAATGCCTCTTTTGATTTTGGCTCTTGTAACTTTTGAAAGCTCAAGACCAAGCTCACCTTTGAGAAATTCAGTAATCCGTGATAAATACTCATTTGACTGCTCAAGCGTCAAACCAACCAGGGCAAAATCATCAACATACCTGACATAATTTTTCACCTTAAGTTCCCTCTTGATGAAATGGTCAAGCGGGTTGAGATAAATCAACCCATACAGTTGAGACAGTAAGTTACCGATAGGCACGCCCTTGTCAGAGTCATAGTTGGCAAACTGCATCAACAAATCAACGACCGCCTTATCTTTGATTTTTTTCTCAAGCAGCTGCCTTAAAACAGCTCTATCAAATGAGTAAAAATACTTCCTAATATCCAGCTGGAGAAAGTAGCTCTCAGGGTCTGACTCTCTCATGACTGTTTGTAAGTAATCACTTGCACTTTGACACCCATGATATTTTCTGCATCCGTGTGACTGTGTGATAAAGCCTCTCTCGAAGATAGGATAAACCACTCTATACAACGCATGCTGCACCACAATATCTCTAAATGCTGGAGCAAAGATTTCTCTCTTTTTTGGTTCATAAACTATAAATTTGTTGTACGGTCTCGGTGTATAAGTTCCTTTTTTCAGCTCAATTATCAAGTCGCCCATCTCTTTTCCAAAGTTGAGCTCAAACTGATAAACGGTCTTTTTATTCCGCTTATTGTTTTTTGACTCCCTGAACGCATGAAACAAGTTCTCGCTACTTATCACTTCGTCGTATAGATTTCCATAACGCTTCAAATGTTTTCCCTTTAGAGCTTCAGCTGCGCCTACCACAATCGAGGTTCTTAAATATTTCGCTAAAAAGCCAGACACCATATCCCTGTCGATCCACTTTTTGAAGTACGAGGATATACAGTCACGCCCGCCCACATTGTTGTTCGAGTTCGAGCGAACATTATTCAAATTCCGAGTCCGCACGCCGGACAGACCGGAATTGTTCCAATTGCCGCCGACAATCGGACACAAACATAATCGTATGGTGCCTGATGGTGTTACCATTGATTTTCTTCTTTGACCTTTTTAATCCACCCGCCGATCATCCGACCGAGCTCATCAGCCATTCTTGACAGAACCGCAAAACGCTTCTCGCTCATGGTCGTTGGGTTTTTCTCATCCGTTTTTCCATCCTTGAACTCAAAATATCCAAGATGGTACGCCAACAAAATCTTTGCCTTGAGCTGCTCAAATTGAACATCCATATTTGACAAAGAGGTCTTTTTGTAATATCTCTTTTGACCCTCAACCATCAAGTCAAAGACATTGTAAGCGTCTTGCCTGATTGACTGGCAAAAAGCATATTTTTCATGCCTCGGAAAATGGTTGAGATAGAGATTTAACTGCTTGAGAAAATCAATGTATTTTCTGACAAATGCAGTCTCCGCATCAACTGTCATGACTCTCCTTTATTTTAGGATTCGCAGGGTTGTCACCCTGCTACGGAAGGCACCAAACAGGCACGCCCGCCCACATCGCCGTTCGAGCTCGAGCGAACATTAGCCAAATGCCGAGTCCGCACGCCGGACAGACCGGAATGGCTCCAAGCGCCGCCGACAATCGGACACATTTCGTTCACCTGGTATCGCCAAAAACCGTCTTGCCCAAATCTGTTTGTGCCGCTCGTACTGACAGCATTGTCATTAAGAGGCAAGCCAAGATTGTCGAGGCGATAAGCGTTGTTTGTTCTGACGGTATCGCCGCTGAAAAACTGATTTGTACCATTGCCAAAACCAACTTGAGTATTGCTCAATGTCAGAGGCATAGTAAGTGCATCGTAATTCGTCGTTGTATAGGCTACCGCCGCAGTGAGGTTCTTGACATCAATGCTCTCTTTGAGCACAAAGTGAGCTCCAGCTGCGCTCGTAATGTATCCCGCTGCAACTTCCCACATATTTCCGTTTAAGTCAACGACACCGCACTTTTGACCGTTATGAGCGATTTTTGCAAATACAGCATCAGTCACTCCACCGGTAAGACCACAGTTGCTATATCCTAAAGTCGTATAAACTACATTTGCGTCGTTTACATCCTTGAGAGCATTGTTGTTGCACCCTTTCGGTTGGTAAGGCTCAATATCAGCCCATGCACACGGAGCAAAGTTGTTGTTGCGATAGCACGCTTGATAATGAGCGTCTGCAA
>Ga0114938_1002718_pt1 | contig 10934 bp, 9 predicted proteins | sample AshMeaBigSpring_FD_88675 | JGI IMG/M metagenome (GOLD analysis project Ga0114938, IMG submission 88675) | Groundwater microbial communities from Big Spring, Nevada to study Microbial Dark Matter (Phase II) - Ash Meadows Big Spring | ecosystem: Environmental > Aquatic > Deep subsurface >...
ATTTTTCATTAAATACATTTTTGGGCATAATAACTTCACCATAAGTATATTCAAAATCATTTACACCTGTTAAATGATTTTGAATATACTTATAGTGTCCATTTGATTTTTGTCCATATACACCGTCACCTCTTGTCCAAGCTTCATTTGAATTTTCTTCGACACAAAAAGACAATCCATCTAACTTAGGTGTTAAAATAACATATTCAGTTGTTGGAATGTCTTTTAATCTACACCAATTTTTAATACCTTCAATAGATTTTTCTTTATTCATTGAAGCCATTTCAATTGGTAATTTTGATTTTCTTGAGTCATCAATTTCAATACCTATTTGACTTAAAATAGGCGAATTAGGATTTGTTTCCATTAACAAATCTACTAATTGATCATATTCGGAATCGGATATAATAGAATTGCCAGTTCTATATGCCTTATTTGCTTCTAAAATTTTAATTTCTAAATCTGTCATAATTATTATATTTATATCAAATATACGAAAAAAAAATGATATATAAAAATAATTATTTATTTATATCCTTAATATGCTCCATAGAGTGAAATAAACTTCTTATATTAGAAACTATTTTATTAGAAATATCCTTACCTTCATGTATATCATTTAATAATAAATCAACATGAAATTCATAGTTTTTCTTTAACTCATTTAATTTATTTTGAATTTTCTCATTAATATTTGAGTTTTTTTCTTCTATTTTTGTTTCAGCAGTTTTCATTTTATTAACAATAGAATCTACTATTTTTTTACTTTCATTTGTTAATTCTTCTATAATTTTGTCTAAATTTTCCATTTTAATTGATTTTTATTTTTATATCTTTTTTATATTAAATTGTTTTTAATGAAAGATAATATATAATAATATATATCTAAAAGAAATAAAATTACAATAAAATGGCAAATGCAACTTTTCATACTGTAGCAGAACAGGTTTTATTATTTAATAATAACATTACTCAAATGTTAAGTCAATTAAATAATTTATTTACATCTGATTCTTCATCATTAACAATAAACTATTCTGACTTTTCAGGTGTGGTTACACAATATACTATACCCTCTTTTGGTTATATTCAAAATGAAATTGATAGATTAAATAATAATGTTAATTCTTTATTTAATATATCATCATCAGGATCATTAATACAATCAGGATCAAGCTCTTTTCAAAAAGTAGTAACAATTGATTTAAATTCAGAACCTGCTAATATACCTGCTTTAACCATGGTTAGTTCGTTTGTAGCTAATAAAAATTGGGTTTTTGATACATTAGTAGATCCTGAATTATATCTACAATTAGATTTAGCAGGTCTTATTGATTCCTCGGTTAGAAAAGTTTTAAGTAGAAGATACATTGTTGAATTTGAAACAGATATAAATGGTAATTTAACACAATTAGGACAAAGTGCATTAAATAGTTTTAATAATAAGTATAGAAATGTAAATAATATAGACTATAATAGCTTTTTAACTTGGTATGCATCAACTCCTGGATTATTAAATTCAACTAACCCTAATTATGATGAGAAAAAAATAGACTTACAACCAAACGCATTAAAATATAATGGATTGTTTTCTGTCTTAAAAACAGAGGAAGATACTATTAATAATGTATTATATTATCATGTTAATACATTAAATTATTTAGACAACACTAATAATTCAATAAAACAATTAGCTGTAAATGATGAATTAATAATAAATATTACTAATTCATCAACTAAATATTTAATAACTGAAATATCTATGGCTTCTTCTAATCCAAGACTTGTTTTAAGAAGAATAGAAGGAAATAATCCAATACCTATTGGTTCTAATACTTTAAAATTATACTCACCTGTATTAAATAATTATAATATTCAAGTTCCTTTTGGTTATAATGAAAGATCAGTTCTTTTTATTAAAGCAATTAATATGGATACTTATATAGAATCTAAAAATTGGAGTCCAGGTTATGGTTTTTGGACTAATGATTTAAATTTAGCTTCAAATGATTCTAATAATGGTACACCACTATCTCAATATTATGCTAATAGTGTTAATGATTATGGTAAAGTATTAAAAGATTTAGTAGTAAGAAATATATCTAATTCTGATGGTTTAGTACCGAATATACCTATATTAAATGTAAATGATTTTCAAGTTGTTCAAACGAATACTAATTTAACAAGTACAACTGATTCTGATAAATTAAAAAATCTTAATAATCAATTATTATCTTTAAATTCAGAAATTGAACAAATTAATGCTGCTATTCAAACTAAGAATAATCAATTACAAATAAATAGATTTACATCTGATTCTTCTAAAAAACAATTTCAAAATGAAATTGTTAGTTTAAATAACCAAAAAGCTAGTAAAACAACTTTATTAACAAGTGTTACTAATCAAATTGTTTCATTATCAAATTCTCCTAATATTTTAGCAAGTCCTGAGTTTTCTGTAAGAGGTTTTTGGTCTATACCAAATCCAGTATCTAAATCTGGTTTAGCTCCTCAATATATTATTCAATTTGAATATAGATATAAAAAATTAGATTCTAATGGGAAAGAGATGCCAATAGATAGTTTTAATATATCATCAACAAATACAAAAGCTGCTTTTTCAAATTGGACAAATATAAAAACTGATATTAGAAAAAGAGTTTATGATTCTACAACAGGAACTTATAAATGGCAAGTTGAAGATGTTACTAATCCAGATGTAACTAATATTAACCAATTAGATATACCAATTAAATTTGGAGAACAAATTGAAATACAAGTTAGATCTATATCAGAAGTTGGTTGGCCTGATACTCCTATATATTCTGATTGGAGTGAGAGTGTTATTATACCATTCCCAACATCATTAAACCAAGTTACTAATCAATCTTCAGCAATCATAAATAATGCTAATAAACAAGAAGTAGTTTCAACAGTTTTAAATGAATTAGAATCAATGGGAGTTAATGATTTATTATCTGAAAAATCTATTATTAATAACCAAATATATTATTTTAATAGTAATTCTATCTTATCTGGTTTTAAAGATTCAAATGGTAATTCCATTGGATTATTTGATTATTTAACTTTATTACAAAATAGAATTTTAGTTTTAGAAAATACTATAAATCAAGCAATTGGAAATTTAACAATAACTGTTTTCAAAAATTCAGAACAATTTGTAGTTACAAATGGTTCATCATTAAGTTTTAATTTAGAATGTGAAGACTACCTAACCCCTTATATATCTAATAATACTATTAACACAGGTAGAGTTTACCAAAATAATATTTATGTTATTAAAGATTTTATGATTAAAATATCTAACACTACAACAAGTTCTAAATTAGGTTTATTATCTAATAGATTATATAACTCTGGTAATACTGATGTATATCAGCAATCTGCTCCTCAAGTTTTTTGGGTAGATAGTCAGAACAATCTAATAACAAATGATCAAAGTGGTGTAAGTAAAACTCAAATAGATAATCAATTTATTTGGTCTGTTAACTATGATAATATAACTTCTAGTACAATAACTAAATTATCAGATAATATTGGTTCAACATTTTTAAGTTCAAATTCAATTACAGGGATATTAGGTTCAAATAACTATAATATTGGTTATTCAGATCAAAGTATATTATCATTTATTGGTAATAATAAATCTTTATTAGATACTACTAAATGGTTAGATGAAACTATAAGCGTAACAAGTACAACTAAATTATTATCAACAATACATCCTGTTATTGATAAACTATCTTCAATAAGTGAAACAAATTCAACAAAAACTCGCACTGTAGGATTAGGAACATCTAATGATATAAATATACCAATTAATATATACTTTAAGATGAATGCTTTAGATAATACACAATCTGGATTAGACTATAGTTATATTGATTTAAATCAAAAATCAAAAACAGTAACACATACTAAAGAATTAAAGATTTTAGTAGATAGTTTATCTGATAATAGACCAACAATATTTAGTATTAAATTTAATCTTAATAGAAGTAAAATTATAGTTGGTAAAAATTCAAATCAAATTAATATAACTAATGGATAATAGTTTATCTTTATTAAAAACAAATGTTGGATTAACGACAAATGTTAAAATTATGGTTTCTGATAATGGTTTATATCTTGAATCTATTGATTCAAGATCTGAATTATCTAATATAAATTATAAAAAATTTTATATTGATAAAAATAGCTATTATGATGAATTAATACCTGCTTTTTATAACGGATTAAATAATACAATATCTTATTATGTTAAAGATGATAATGATTCAAATATAATGTTTACTGATTTTAGTAAACAATATGATGATATTTACTATGCTGGATGTCGAAATATAACAGATAATAAAGCATATATAGAAGATTTTGAGTGTTTTAGTCCTCTTTATATAAAAAAAGGAAATTTACCAAAAGCTTTTATAATATTTAGAGTAGATGGTCCAGGATTATTAAATTTAAATAAAGATAACTTTAAAGAAGAAATTTTAGATAAGTTAAAAGTAATTAAAGTAGTTGACTTATCTAATTTAACAGATATTGGGTTTTGGTTAAATAAAAATTTTTCTAATAATAAATTTTTTCCTAATTCTCCATTTTATATGGATTTTAGAAATTTAGAATTTTCTTATTGGAATGGTATAAGTTATAAAAATGGAGGTTATACTAAAATAAGCTATTATTTAGATTCTTTTTTAAATAACGAGAACCCTTATTCAGATTTTGAAAAACATATATATGAAGGATATGCACAAAACTCAATAATTTTTCCACATATACTAAATCTTAGTTTTTTATTTAATGATTATCCAGCAACTCCTACAACTTCAAGAGAATGGAGTTTAAATAGATATATGGGGTTTTATTTAGATAATTTTGAATTATATAAAAGTGTTAATTCATATATATTACCTGATTTAAATAAAGACTTAAAAATAACTAATGGTAATATAATTATATCCGAAGCTAATTTCAACCCTTTTATTAATTTATATGAAAATATTGAATTTCCTTATATTGAGATAAATGGACTTTTTTATAAAGTAGAGAAAATCGCAGTTTCATCTGAGAATATGCTTGGTCAAAAGATTAAAGTTAATAATACTTTATTTATAGATGGTATAAAAAGTGTTGATAATTATGTTTATAAAATTATTAGTGATATAGATTTTTCAGGATTAACAAGCTCTTCAATTAATAGTAATACTATTAATTTTATGAATTTAAATACAATTTATTTAGATAATGGTACAAATTTAATACCTGATTATGAATCAGCAAGTGTATGGATTATTGAAATTGATAATATTTATCATAGAATTATTTCAAATAATGATGGTACATATCAATTATTAACAGATTATGCTTTTGAAAGTAATAATAATACTTTAATATATTATATAAATTACCCACAATTTGATAAAAATATTATTAATCTTATCCCTAATGTAAATAATAAACCAATATCTTTTAATATTTATAAATGTAATTTTACTGATATTGTAGATTTTGAAACTACTATTGTAGATACTCCTTATTCTAAATATGAATATGAAAATAATACATCTATAAGTAAAACAGATGAAGTAAAAATGTATAAAACGAATTATGATAGTAATAATATTCCTGCTGAAAAAGATAATTTTATAATTAATTCATCAAATACTAATATACCATGTTCATCAGAATATACAGCAAACGGAGAATTATTTTTATTAAATAATAATACACTTAATACTTTATGGAAAAAAAATACACAAAGAGTTAAATGGGGATATATGGGATCTATATCATCTAATGATTATCCTTATTTATTAAATAATTCGTTTTTATCTGAGCAATATAACAAAACTACTAATACAGAATCATATCTTCCTAATAGATTAGATAGAAATTTAGATTATTTTTATTCTATAAATGCATCAACACATTCTTATGATTTTTATAGTTTAAATATTTATGATATAAGTCCTACATTTTCTTTTTCATTTTTATGAATATGTTTATGGAAATAATTATGATTATTTTAAATATTTCTTTAATAAGAAAGTATCATTTAACAGTGATACTATTATTACAAATACTCATAAATATTCTTTATTTAATTATAGTGAACCTAATATACCAAATAGTACTTTATTTAGAGGTATAAAATTTAATATCTATGATGTATCATCTATTGTAGTTAATCAGAATAATATTAATCAGAATCTTACTATACAAAATATAAACACTATTTGTAATAATAATTATTATAATTGGAAATTATCTATATTATTTACTAGTAATATAACGAAAGTTGATAATAATGGAGTTATAAAAAGTATAAATAATAAACTTTCTTGGACTATTATTAAAAAATTAGATAATGGTTCTACATATTATAACGGTGATCTTATTTTACATTATGATATTTTATATAAAAATATAGGAACTTATAGTCATGTAATAAATAATAATACTATATTAGATTCGAATTATTGGACTCCTTATATAGATAATTATTATTTATATAATTCAGGAAGTTATATTAAATCTATATTTTGGACTCCTAACCCACCAACCCCATATTCAATTGGTGATTTTGTATATAATTTTGGTGAGTATTATACATTTGTCACACAAAGTGGGGTAGATTTTTGGTATCCAAAAATCTACAGTAAAGATAATTATGTTTATAATGATAATAAAATATATAAATATATTTCTCCTATTGAAAGTGATTCATTTGTAAATGATAATACAAAATGGGAATTAGTTAATAACTATAGTAGTTTATTAAATTGGAGATTAATTGAATTATGGAATATTAATAATACTTATGTAACAGGAGATTTATGTGTATATAATTCGGTTGTTTATCAAAAATTAGAAGATGAGATTGAGCTTAATAGTCCTGATAATTCTAATAAATGGAATATTTTATATGAATTATTTCCAAAAGGTAATTATGTACCTTTAAAAGGATATTCATATAATATAAATAATACTTATTATTTATGCACAGGTAATCCTAATTTTGATAGTTTAGATAATGGTATTGATATTTATTTTAATTATAAATATAAAAATATATTAATTAATATTTATAGCAATGATAATACTTTTCCTTATGTTTCTAATGTAGATAGAGATATTATTTATAATAATTTATATACTAAACTATGTAGTACAAATTTTATTAACATGATAAATAATCCATCTTATTATTACAATTATTCTAATTTACTTAGATATATAATAATTAAAGATGATGTTAAAGTTTATGATATAAATAATATACAAAAATTACCTGTTTATATAAATTGTGAAACTTCTGATTTATTTGCAGTTAGGGATAATTCTTTAAAAGTATATCCTATTACAATAAATTCATCTCAAATAAAATTAAATTTTAAATTAAATAATAAAAATATTACAACGTATTCACAATTAAATTATTATAATGGAAGTAGCTTAGCAAATTCTATAATAAGAACACAAGAACCACAATTAATACCTAATTATCATGGGTTGAAAAATAATATTTTTAATTATTTAAATAGATACAGTGGTCCATATTCTCCTATTTTATATAAAATACAATTATTTAAAGCTATTGATAAATATAATGTTAATGATGGAAATTATATATTTGATACTTCTTTAACTGAATTTGGTCTTATGAAAGAATTAATAGTATCAAAAGTAAATAGAGGTCAAAATATTTTAAAATTAAGTAATGATTTAAAATCAATATACCCAATGGTTGACGAATTTGGTTATACAACTACTAATATATTTATTTTTAAATCTACATGGGATTTTAATTTTTATTTAGAATGTGTTACACCAAATACTAATATAAAAGAAATAAATAATAATAAATTAAAATAAATGAGAAGAACATATATAAGCCCAGAATATCAATATAATAATGTTTATGGAACTTTTAATATGAAAGAATTATCGCCTTTTTTTGGATCTAAAATGTTAAAAATTGAAGATTTATTAAAAATAGATAATAATAGTATATTATATTATGAAGAACCATCTGGAGAACAGTTGAGTAAACCAATTAGTGAAAGTTTAAAAGTTTTATCTTTAGATAATTTAAAATTAAATAATCACACATCTGAATTAAATACAAAAAATATAAATAATCCAATTTTAACATTAAATATAAATTATTTAGATATTTTAAGACAATATTTATTTGCTATTTTAAAAAAAAATAAAACATTTATTGATGTTTTAAATAAATACACTATTAATAATAGTATAAGTTCTATAATATACGATTATATTAATTTTAATATTTTAAATAAGTATAATACACCGACTATTGATTTATTTATATCATATAATGATATAATAGGGAATAATTCTAATTTAAAATATAATATTAAATTTAATCCTAATATTATGAATAATAGTAATATCAGAAATAAATTTTCTGTATCAACAGATACAATTAATAATATAATAACTTTAAATTATAATCAAGAACAAAATGCAAATTTATATAATTTTGATTATTATTTTAATATATATTATTATAAATTATAAATTAGTATTTTGAAAAAAGACCAAATAATATTTAACAATTTAGTTATTTTACTAACTCAATTTAAAACAAGACCTTACTATTTAGCTAAGTTTTTGATTAGAAATTCTTGTCTTAGTGAAAGTTTTGTTAAAAAACTTAATAAATTAGATAAGTTTAAAAATGTTAAAAACATAGATGAAATTAATTTTTATGATATAAGTCATATGGAAGAATATTTCGAATCATTGTTATTAGATAAACATTTTTTAGAAGAAAAAACTTTAGAACAAATAACAATAGAACTAAATGAGAAATTAAAAAAATCTATTGAAGAAGAAAGATATGAAGACTCTCAAAAATTAAGAGATTATATGTTGAAAAACAATATAAAAATTTTATAAACTTTTTTATAAATTTGTAATAATATTATTAGTTAAAAAAATAATTATGACAAAAAATTACAAACTTAAAATTTACAAACACAATTTTGGTGTAGATGACTTTACTGAAAATAGTACACCATCTACAGATTTATTAGAAATGGAAAAGTTCTATAACCAATTAGATGTTCATGTTGTTGAGCAAAATCAAATTGTTCATACAACATTTGTTGGAAGAACTAATGATCACTTGCTTTTTGAAGCGTCTCTAAAAGACTATATTAGGGTTGAGAACAAACCAAATGAAGCAAAATACCTTATTAATACTAATATAGGTGATAAAGTAGATGTTCTTATCATGGAAATTAATAATGATGAGTTCCTTATTAAAGGAAGTATTGCTTCTATTTATGAAACAAGAGCACATAACACATTGTTAGCTCTTGAAGAAGGAGAATCAGTAACATCTGTTGTTAAATCATGGAATCCTGCTGGTTATTCTATGGAGATATTATATGAAGGAGTTACCCTTTCAGGATTTATGCCAAATACTTTAGCAGGTATTAATAAACTATATTCTCCTGAATCAATTGTTGGAAAAACAATGCAAGTAATGATTGAATCTTTCTCAAAAGAAGAAGGTACTTATATAGTAAGTAGAAGAAAATATCTTCAATCTTTAATATCTGAAGAAGTTAAAAACTTAGAAACAGGTAGAGTTTATACTGGAAATGTAACAGGAACTACACCATTTGGTGTGTTTATTGAATTTAATGAATGTTTAACAGGTATGATTCATAAAACTAACTTAAACCCTGATTGGCAAGAAAGAATTTCTGAAATTTTACCTGGATTTGAAATTGATTTTTATGTTAAAGAAATTATCAAAGATAAAATTATCTTAACTCAAATTTTAAGAGAATCTTTATGGGACATTATTAAAGTAGGACAAGTTCTTACTGGTAAAGTAAAAGATAATAAACAATTTGGATCACTTATTTATTTAGATAATGAAACTATTGGTTTAATCCAAAATCCTAACAAATCTTTATCTATTGGAGAAGAAGTTAAAGTTAAAGTAACTTTAGTTGATAGACAAAATAGAAAAATATTCTTATCACATAATTAAAAATTAAAAAACCACCAACTAAGTTGGTGGTTTTTATTAAACAATAAACAATAAAACAAAAAATGGAAAATTCAGAACTTGAAATAATACAAGATTTATTAAATTCCGATACTATCGAAGATACAACTTGTATTAATATAATAATAAATGCAGTTGGTTTAACTTTAGAAAGCGACTTACTAACTGAATTAGATAGAGCTTTAATTCTTAAAGCTTTATTTTCTTTAAATCAAAAAATTGAAAAAGGTGAAGATATAATTATATCTACTAAATAATTAGTTAAATAAATTATATGGTAAATCATATTCTATATAATTATTTAATTTAGAAATTATATTTTTATTTATTTTTTGTATTTGATTAAACACATTATCATAGCTAGATTCGTAATTATGTATTACCCAATTAGCTATGATATTTTTATCTGAATCCTTCATTTCATTATGAAATATATCAGGATTAAAGTAATCACTATTTTTCTTATATTCATCTACTCTTGATGATTCAGGTCTATATACATTTATATTAAAATTCATATGATCATTCCATTCCTTTTCAAAAAGAACAGAACATGAAAATAATGTATAATAGTTATTTTTATAACGTAATCTCCACTTTTCATAAGAAGTGAAAATTTCAGGTTTAATTAGATCTAAAATTTGACTAAAATCATAATATGATATACTAGATGGTTCTAAATAAGAATGAAAAAAAATATGACTCCCTACTTTTTTCTTAATTAAGTCAAGGTAGTCTTGACGATAATTAAGAATAAATTTAATAATAACATCAGCATTAAATAATGGTACACCTATATTAGAAAAATGCTTAGCAATTTCTTCATGTTTAGAATTAATATTACCAGTTATAC
>Ga0114938_1002719_pt1 | contig 10934 bp, 8 predicted proteins | sample AshMeaBigSpring_FD_88675 | JGI IMG/M metagenome (GOLD analysis project Ga0114938, IMG submission 88675) | Groundwater microbial communities from Big Spring, Nevada to study Microbial Dark Matter (Phase II) - Ash Meadows Big Spring | ecosystem: Environmental > Aquatic > Deep subsurface >...
CCCCAGCCAAAAATGGGGCGGCGCAGCGTCCACAGGCGGCGGGGCTCCAGCTCCAGCCCCACCAGAAACAGCATCAGCACCACGCCGAACTCGGCAAAGTGCAGGATGTGTTCCACCTCGGTCACCAGCTTCAGGCCCCACGGGCCAATGGCCATGCCGGCGGCGAGGTAACCCAGGATGGCCCCCAGTCCGGCGGCACGTGCCAGGGGCACGGCCACCACGGCGGCGCTGAGGTAAATGAGGCTGCTGGTCAGCCAGTCGGGAAGTGCAGACATGGCCACATCATGTCAGGCTTTCCACCCGGATGCGCACCACCGGCCCGCTGATGTTGCCCAGTGCGCCGATGGAGGCCACGGCCTGCCGGGCAGCGCGTTCGGTGGCTGGCCGGGTCAGCACCAGCAGCCCGGGGGCGTTGGCGGCGTCGGGCACAGGGGTGATCACATCGGTTTGCAAGCCACAGTCGTGCAGGCAGCCCAGCACGGGTGCCAGCAAGGCACCCGGCGTGTGGGTGGGTATGCGCAGGCAGTGGCGGGTGATCACATCGGCCATGGGCAGCACGGGCTGGTCTTCGGTGGCCCAGGGCAACACGCCCAGCATGGGCACGGCCTGCAAGGCGGTGTGCCCGCCGAGCCGCGCGATGTCCATCAGGTCGGCCACGATGGCCGAGGCCGTCTGCTCGCCCCCCGCACCTGCCCCGCAGTGCACGGTGGGGCCACTGGCATCGCCCTGCACCACGATGCCGTTGAGCGAGCCTTCCACCTGGGCCAGCAGGTGGTCTGCGGGAATCATGGCCGGGTGCACCCGCAACTCCACGCCACTGGGTTGCCGCCTGGCAATCCCCAGTAGCTTGATGCGGTGGCCCAGCGCCTGCGCGCACACGCTGTCGGCAGCGGTCAGGGCGGCAATGCCTTCGGTGTGCACCTGGGCGTGGCGCAGCGGCATGCCAAAGGCCACTGCGGCCAGCAGGGTGAGTTTGTGTGCGGCGTCGTGGCCATGGATGTCGAAGGCCGGGTCGGCCTCGGCGTAGCCCAGCGCCTGGGCCTGGGCCAGCGCGGCGTCGAACGACAGGCCCTGTGTGCGCATGGCACTCAGGATGAAGTTGCTGGTGCCGTTGATGATGCCGGCCAGCCACTCGATGCGGTTGCCGCCCAGTCCTTCGCGCAGTGACTTGATGATGGGGATGCTGACGGCCACCGCCCCCTCGAACGCCACCACCCGGCCATGGCGCTGGGCAGCCTCGAACACGAGGTGGCCTTTCTCGGCCAGCAGCGCCTTGTTGGCGGTGACCACATGCTTGCCGCTGGCCAGTGCGGCCAGCACCCAGTCCAACGCGGGGCCGGTACCACCCACGGCCTCGACCACCACGTCCACATCGGGGTGGGTGGCCACGGCATGGGCATCGGCCAGCACCTGTACGTCAGGGCCAGCCAGGGCCTGGGCCCGTGCCACGTTGCGTGCGGCCACGTGGGTGACCACCATGTGCCGTCCGGTGCGCCGGGCAATGGCGTGGTGGTTGCGGCGCAGCACGGCCAGCGTGCCTGCCCCCACGGTGCCCAGGCCCAGCAGGCCGATGCGAAGCTCGGGCAGCCCGGGCGTGGAAGAAAGGCCTGCGGCTGGCGCGGGGTGAAGGGGGAAAGAACGGTGTGGCATGCAATATCTCCAGGACAAAAAACAAACCCAGCGGCTCAGGCTGGGTGGTTTCTTGCGGAGAGAGCGTCACACCAGTGGCCGTTGGAACGGCCACCTGCGCGATCAGGTGGCCGCGTTGGTAATGGTGGTCATGCTCATTCGTGCGCACAGCAAGGCGCACGGGGCCAATGCCAGGGTGGCTTGGGTGGTGCGGGAGAGGTGGCGGGCGAATGGCATGGGCATCAGTCTAACCGAGGTGCAGGGGTTGCCCCGTTCAGCCGCCAAACGGACGTACCCCGATCAGGGGGCCGTGTGCCCACAGGGCAAATGCGGCCCAGGCCACCACGCCCAGGACCAGCGTCAGGATCGTCCGGCTGGCCGGGCTGTGGGTGATTTCAGCTTTCACCACCGCTGCGGCATCGCGCAGGCGGGCAGCCCGGAACGACAGGATGGCCCAGAGCAGGAAGCTGCCAAACAGCAGCACATCGGCCAGGTTGCCGTTGCTCAGCAAATGCGCCAATGCCCACAGCTTGATGCCCAGCACCATGGGGTGCTTCAGCCTGGCTTTCAACGCGTTTGCGGGCACATAGGTGGCGGCCAGCAGCACGAACGACACCAGCGTCAGCAGCGAGGCGGCGTGGCGCAGGCCCACAGGCGGCACCCACAGCACCACAGGTGCCTGGCGCGCCACGCCGTAGCCCCACACGATCAGCGCAAAACCGGCAACCGATATGAGCGAATAGGTGCCTTTCCAGGCGGCTTCGCCCAGGGTATCCAGGCGCTTCTGTCGCCAGTCTTCGGCAAAGATGCGCACCGAGTGGATACCCAGGAACAGGAGGAGGCCGAGTGCAAGGTAGGTCATGGTGGTGTGGGCGTGGGGGGACAGGACAGCGCATTATGCGAACTTGTGATGGCACCTTGCAGCGGGACGGCGGTTGGCCAGCCGTTTGACCCCGTCCCTCGCCCATGGTGGCACCGAGGTGCTGTGTTCAGCGCGGCACCAGTTGCTGGGTGCTGCGGGCGTTGGCCTCCACCTTGGCGCGGTCAAACCACCACGGCAGCACCCGACCTTCGAACCAGGCACCCAACTGATCTTTCTGGTGGGGGTGGAACTGCCTGTCCACCACGCCACCGGACACCACCGCTTCCACCTTCTCGTCGTCGCCCAGGTCGGCCACCAGCCGGGCAGATGCAAACCACTCCACATCGAACTTGCCACCGAACTTGTTGCCCGAGCGCAGCAGGGTGGCGGTGGAGCCGCTCATGGGGGCAGGGGCGGCACCCAGCATGTCGCGGCCGACACCGGTGCGGCGAAGCGGGCTGCTGAAGGTCACGCGGTGCGCATCTCCCCAGCGCCACTGGGCCGGGTTGTTGCCATGGCGGGCCTGCAGCTCGGCGCGCACGGTGGTGGCGGTGCGGCGGATCAGGTCGGGCAGGGTTTCGCGTTGCGGGGTGCGCACGTCGTCAAACCAGGGCGAGTCGGGGGTGGTCAGCAGCAGGTCGAACCGCTCTTGCCAGGCGTACCAGTTGCCCAGCCATTCGCGTGCCAGTTTCTCGCCCATGTCATCGGCGAAGGTTTCCAGTGCCAGGCGTTCGTAGAGCGCGTGGTAGATGAGTGGCGCAGCCAGTTGCTGGTCGTCGCGGCCGTCCCAGGCATCGAGGATGCGTGCCAGGTCACGGTTGGCCGGGTCTTGTTGCAAGGCGGCAACCAGCGCGGGCTTCAGCCGTGGGGCCTGCAGGTTGTGCATGTCCATCATCAGGGCCAGCTGGTCGGCGGTGCGCATGCCCTGGCCTTTGTCCAGCACGTCGATCATGCGGCGGAACCGGTAGCTGGGTGAGACGAAGGTGGTGTAGTCGTAGGGGTACGCGTCAGGCCGCGTGTCGTGGTTGGCGGTGCCGGTCCAGTCGCTGGCCGGCGACAGGGTGCCCGGCATCTGTGCGGGCGGAATGAAGCCCCGCCAGTCGTCGGCTGCGCCCACAGCTTTGGGGTGGCTGCCTTGCTGGCTGGCGCGCACCGGCACGCGGCCACTGGCGCGCAGGCCGATGGCCCCCGCCTTGTCAGCAAACACGAAGTTGAAGTACATCACGTCGATGGCCTGCACCGCGCGGTCCACGTCTGCGGCGTTCCGTGCGGTCAGCAGCTGGTCGATGCCGATGCCGCCACCCGGCAGTTCGGCAGAGGCCATGCGCAGGCTCAGCAGTTTGTCGCCGTCGGCACCGAACACCGGACCACTGACGATGGGGCCACGCACGGTGGCACGCACACGCAGGGTTTCTTCCCGGAAGCCACCGGGTGCATCCTTGTCCCTGATGCGGATGACCTCGTTGATCACCTGGAAGGGGCGCACCTGGTTGCCGTCCACATAGTGGTCCGGCTGGCCGGGTGCCACCTGTTCGATGAACAGGTCCTGCGAGTCGCCATAGGCATTGGTCACGCCGAATGCGGTGTGGGCATTGCGTCCCAGCATGATGCCCGGCACCGCAGGCAGGGCAGCGCCGACGGCCTGGATGCCTGGTGCGAACAGGCCGACGGGGTGCCAGATGCCGGGCAGCAAGCGGGCATCCAGGTGCGGGTCGTTCACCACCACGGGGGCACCGCTGGCGGTGCGGCTTTTGCCCACCACCCAGTTGTTGCTGCCAACGGCAATGGGGGCCTGTGCGCCGATGGCGCCGAGCAATCCGTCCGGCTCGTCCAGTCCGGCCAGCAGTTGCACGTTGCCCAGTGGGGACAGGTCGGTGGACTGCGCAGCGGCACCGTCGCCAATGATCACCGGCTTCCGGGTGCGCAGGGGGTTGACGTTGACCGGCGACAGTTCCTTCAGCGCTGTGTCGGCACCGAATTTGTCGATCAGTTTTTGCATCACCAGTTCGGCCTTGAAGTTGGCCGCCTGGCTCCAGTTGACGTAGTGCAGCACCGTGACCACGTCTTCCACGGTCCAGGGGCTGGGCTTGAAGCCGGCCAGTTTCAACTCGGTGGGGTGGTCGTCCACATGCCCGGTGATGTAGGCGTTCATGCCCTGCGCGTACCAGCCCAGAAAGTCGCGTGCCTCGGGCGACAGCAGCTTGGCGTGCCGCTCGGCGTTGCGGCGCAGACCGACCAGGCGGATCTGCCGGTCGTTGTTCAGGCCGCCGGGGCCGATGGCTTCGGCCAGCCTGCCGTTGGCCATGGCCCGGTAGCCCTCGATCTGGAACAGCCGGTGCTGTGCCGTCACGAAGCCTTGCGCCCGGATCAGGTCGGGCGTGTTGGCCGCAAAGATGTAGGGAATGCCGTGGCCATCGCGCAGCACGCGCACGGGCGCAGTGAGGCCAGTGAGCACCTGCTCGCCACCCGCTTGTGGGCCACGCATGGCGCCCACCATGGCGCACCCGGATGTGGCCAGCGCCACGGCCACCAGCAGCGCGCCTCGCCACGCGGCGGGCTTGAGGGCAAATGTGTTCATGTTGTCTCCTGTTGGGTCAAAGTGCCGGGCGCCTGTCACCCGGCCTGTGCGGTGTTGCGAGCACAGGCGGTGGCAGTTTAGGACGCTGCAGCGCCGCGTTATCGTCCAAAATCGCCAACATGAGTGCCAAAACCGCCAAGCAACCCACACGCCTGCATCTCGACATCGTGTTGTTCCCCGAGGCCTTTTCGGGGTTAGGGCTGGCCCTGGTGGATGCCCTGAGAGTCGTCAACACGGTGATGTCGTTGCAGGAAGGCACGCTTGCCAGGCGGGTCAGCTGGCAGTTGGTTGACGAACGCGACCTTCCGCTGGATCGGCCAGCGGGAAAAGGCATCTGGCAGTCGGTGTTCGCCCCGTATGCCGGTGGACCCGACGGGTCGGGCCCGGCAACCGACGGTGACCCGGTGACCCATGCGTGCGTCATCCTCCCCTTTCTGGCCAGCCACCTGCCTGCCGTGCGCAAGACCGTGGCGACCCACGCCCTGCTGGCCAGAACCGTTCAGGCCCGGCTCAATGCCGGACACACGGTGGTCACGCTGGGCCATGGCGTGTGGTTTGCTGCAGGGGCCGTGCAGGCGGGTGGCCGTTCATTTGCCGTTCCATGGTTTTTTCTGGCCGGTTTCATGGGCGATTTCCCTCAGGCCGTGGCGCGGGGTGGGCAGGCCGTGGTCCAGGACGGTCCCTTCATCAGCACGGCCAGCCTGGATGCCTGGGTCGAGGCCTTGCTGACACTCTTGGCCCGGGTGTACCCGGATGAGCTGGTCCAGACGGTCCGGGCGACGCTGTCGTTCGACCCTGCCCGCCAGGCAGCCGCGTTGCAGGCGGCCGGCGATGGGGTGGTGCACCCGACCCGGGACAGTGTGCTGGCGCTGGCCATCGGGTGGATGACCAGGCACCTGGCGGAACCCTACGATTTGGCGGCATTGGCCCGGGCATGCAAGGTCAGCAGCCGCACGTTGCTGCGGCACTTCGAGCAGGTGATGGACATGTCGCCGCTCGACTACCTGCACCGCCAGCGCTGCCAGCGGGCTTGCTACTTGCTGGAAACGACGCTGGAGAGCGTGCACAGCATTGCGCAGAGCTGCGGTTATGCGGATGCCAGCGGATTCAGGAAGGTGTTCCTGCGGCACATGGGCTGTTCTCCCCAGGTCTACCGCTCACAGCGGCGCTTGCGCACCTCGCGCGCGAGGTGGAAAGCAGATGCGGCGGATGCATCGCCGGATGACAGCCGGGGCACGCCATTGCGTGGCTGACGGAACAGGGGTTGCCCCCCGACGAGGTGCAGGATGCGCCCTGCACGTGAACGTCCAGGCGGTGGGCCGAGGGTGGCAGCGGCCCTTGGCATGCAACGTGCTCAGCAGATGTCTGCTGTTAGCATACATTTGTATAGACAGCAAGATGGTGCATTTCCGGATGTGGCTTGCACAATAACGGTGCAACATCCACAGAATCAGTGCTTTTTTGTTGTGTGTCAACACATTACTTGCGGTGCTGGTGTCGAAGTATCCTGTCTATACAGGATTGGATATGGTGGTTCGGATCTGACTGTTCGGTTGCCGCTGTGGCGGTGGTTCATTTGTTAAAGGAAGTTCTTATGCGTACAACCTTCGTGAAAGCTGCGGCCCTCATGGCCGTGTCTGTCGGCCTGTCCACCGCTGCCCAGGCGCAGGAGACCAAGCTGGCTTTGGGCATGTCGGGTTGGACCGGCTTTGCGCCCCTGACCCTGGCTGACAAGGCAGGCATCTTCAAGAAGCACGGCCTGGATGTCGACATCAAAATGATTCCCCAGAAAGACCGGCACCTGGCGCTGGCTTCCAAGGCCATCCAGTGTGCGGCCACCACCGTGGAGACCCACGTGGCATGGAACACCAACGGCATTCCCATCGTGCAGATCTTCCAGATGGACAAGTCCTTCGGTGCGGATGGCATCGTGGTGCGCGGCAACATCAACAGCTTCGCCGATCTCAAGGGGAAAACCATCGGCGTGGATGCGCCCGGTACCGCGCCGTATTTCGGTCTGGCCTGGATGCTGAGCAAGAACGGCATGAGCATGAAGGACGTCAAAACCGTCACGATGTCGCCACAGGCGGCGGCCCAGGCGTTCGTGACCGGGCAGAACGATGCCGCCATGACGTACGAGCCCTACCTGTCCACCGTGCGAGCCAACCCGGCAGCCGGCAAGATCATGGCCACCACGCTGGACTACCCCATGGTGATGGACACGGTCGGCTGCGCACCGGATTGGCTCAAGGCCAACCCCAAGGCGGCTCAGTCCCTCACCAATGCCTATTTTGAAGCGCTGGAGATGATCAAGGCCGATCCTGCCAAAGCCAACGACATCATGGGTGCCGCCGTCAAGCAAAGCGGTGAACAGTTCGCCCGGTCGTCGTCGTTCCTGCGCTGGCAGGACAAGGCAGCCAACCAGAAGTTCTTTGCAGGCGAGCTGCAGTCCTTCATGAAGGACGCTGCTGCCATTCTTCTGGAGGCCGGCATCATCCGCAAGGCTCCCGATGACTTCTCGGCGATGTTCGACACCAGCTACATCAAGTGAGTCCCATGAGCACCACCACCGCTGTGGCGGTGCCTCCCGCTGCGGCCAAACGCCGGCGGCGGGGGCTGGCACCGCTCGAGCCCGTCAGTGTCGCCACCAAATGGGCGTTGGGTCTGGGCTTTTTCGTTGTGTTTTTCGCCGTGTGGGCCGTTGCCACGCTGGGCGGATACGTGTCGCCCACGTTTCTGGCCAGCCCGATCACGATGGCGCAGGAAGGTTGGTTGCTGTTCACGCAATACAACTTCCTGTACGACATCGGGATGACCGTCTGGCGCGTGTTCGGTGGCTTCATCCTGGCAGCGGTGGTGGCCGTCCCATTGGGCATTGCGATGGGGGCCCACAAAGGGGTGGAAGCCTTTTTCGAGCCGTTTGTGTCGTTCTGCCGTTACCTGCCAGCATCTGCGTTCATCCCCTTGCTGATCCTGTGGGCGGGCCTGGGTGAGTTGCAGAAACTCCTGGTCATCTTCATCGGCTCGGTTTTCCAGATTGTGCTGATGGTGGCCGTGACCGTGGGCGCTGCGCGCAAAGACCTGGTGGAGGCCGCCTACACGCTCGGTGCCAACCACACCGGCATCGTGAGGCGGGTGCTGATACCGGGTGCCGCCCCCGAGATTGCCGAGACCCTGCGTCTGGTGCTGGGTTGGGCGTGGACCTATGTCATCGTGGCCGAACTCATTGGCTCGTCGTCCGGCATCGGGCACATGATCACCGATAGCCAGGCATTGCTGAACACGGGGCAGATCATCTTCGGCATCATCGTCATCGGGCTCATTGGCCTGGTGTCTGACTTTGTCTTCAAGGCCCTGAACCGCCGTTTGTTTGCCTGGAGTTCTCTGTGAGCACGAAACTGTCCATCCAAGGCGTGTCCCGCGTGTTTGCCAGCCCGAAAGGGGTGAAGACGCAGGCGCTCACACCCGTTGACTTCGACGTCCGCGAGAACGACTTCGTCACCATCCTGGGTCCTTCGGGTTGCGGCAAGTCGACCTTGCTGCGCATCGTCGCGGGGCTTGACCAGCCAACCACCGGTCGCGTGCTGCTCGATGGGCAACCGGTTGACGGCCCCGGTGCAGACCGTGGCATGGTGTTCCAGAGCTACACGCTGTTTCCCTGGCTGACCATCGAGCAGAACATCCGATTCGGATTGCGCGAGCGCAACATGCCCGAGGCGCAGCAAAAAGAGCGGGCGGACTACTTCATTGCCAAGGTGGGTTTGCGGGGTTTCGAGCACCACTTTCCCAAGCAGCTGTCCGGCGGCATGCAGCAGCGCACCGCGATTGCACGTGCCCTGGCCAACGACCCCAAGATCTTCCTGTTGGACGAGCCATTTGGCGCGCTGGACAACCAGACCCGCGTGCTGATGCAGGAACTGCTGCTGGGCATCTGGGAGTCGGCGCAGAAGACCGTGTTGTTTGTGACGCACGACATCGACGAGGCCATTTTCATGGCCAACCGCGTCGCGGTGTTCAGCGCCCGACCCGGACGCATCAAGACCGAGCTGGCGGTTGACCTGCCGCATCCGCGCCATTACACCATCAAGACCTCGCCCGAGTTCATGGACCTCAAAGCCCGTTTGACCGAGGAAATCCGCGCCGAGTCCATGGCCGCTGCCGAACACTGAACCTGACCATATGACACGTGACGTCACCCCGGATCGCGAGCGCCCTGTGCGTCAGCGCCCATCACCGGCCGCCACTGGTGCCGATGCGCTGTACCAGCAGGTGAAAGACTTCATTTCGCGAAAGATACAGGACGGTTCGCTCAAGGCGGGCGACCGCCTGCCGTCCGAGCATGAACTGGTGGCCCAGTTCGGCATGTCCCGGATGACCGTCAACCGCGCGCTGCGGGAACTCAAGGAGCAGGGCCGCATCGTGCGCGTGGCCGGCGTCGGCAGCTTCGTGGCCGAGCAGAAGTCACAGTCCACGCTGTTGCAGATCGCCAACCTTGCCAGCGAAATCCGCCAGCGCGGGCATGACTACCGCTGCGAAGTGGTGGTGGTTGAGCGCGTGGCGGCGCCGTTGGACGTGGCGGCTGCGCTGGGCGTGCGCACGGGGGAGTCGGTGTTCCATTCCGTGTGTGTTCACCTGGAAGACGGCCTGCCCATCCAGTTGGAAGACCGGTACGTCAACCCGCGCGTGGTGCCGGATTTTGCCCAGCAGGATTTCAGCCTTCTGCAGCCTTCGGAATACCTGGTGCGCAACGTGCCGTTCGATGAAATCGAACATGTGGTCGACGCCGTCCTGCCCAATGCAGAGCAGGCGGCCCGTCTGCACATGCCGCCCACGCAGCCGTGCCTGCTGCTGACGCGCCGCACCTGGACCAACGGTGTGCCGGTGACGCTGGTGCGTTGTCTGCACCCGGCCAGCCGCTACCAACTGGGCAGCCGCTACCGCGCAGACGGCAACCCGGTCAGCACCTGATTCCACCGGCATCCGTTTGTGTCCGATTGAACCCCCATGACGCGCACGAGTTCTGCTCGGCCGTACTTGTCTATACAGGAGAGCCTATGTCTCACGAAACGATTGAATTGACCCCCGGTGCCGTCCCGTTGGCGGCATGGCGTGCCGTTTTCCGTGGTGCGTCCGTCAGGCTCGATCCGGCCTGTGCGCCAGCCGTGGCGGCCAGTGCGGCGGCGGTGGCGCGCATCGTCGCCAAAGGCGACCCGGTGTATGGCATCAACACCGGCTTCGGCAAGCTGGCCAGCGTTCGCATTCCCGCCGAAGACCTGGAGACCCTGCAGCGCAACATCGTGCTGTCGCATTGCGCCGGCATCGGCGAGGCGAGTCCGACGCCGGTCGTCCGGTTGATGATGGCGCTCAAGCTGGCCAGCCTGGCCCAGGGCGCGTCGGGCATCCGCCCGGCCACGCTGGCGCTGCTGGAGGGCATGTTGGCCGCAGGGGTCATTCCCGTGGTGCCGTCGCAAGGATCGGTCGGTGCGTCGGGCGACCTGGCGCCGCTGTCGCACATGACGGCGGTGATGATCGGCGTGGGCGAAGCCGACACCCCCACCGGGCGCAAGCCTGCGGTGCAAGCCCTGGCCAGTGTGGGCCTGTCGCCGGTGGTGCTGGGCCCGAAGGAAGGCCTGGCCCTGCTGAATGGCACACAGTTCTCCACCGCCAACGCGCTGGCGGGGTTGTTCGACGCGGAACGGCTGTACCAGTCGGCCCTGGTCACCGGTGCCTTGTCGACCGATGCGGCCAAGGGCACCGATGCCCCGTTTGACCGCCGCATCCACACGCTGCGCAAGCATCGGGGACAGATCGCGGCGGCTGACGCGCTGCGCAACCTGCTGGCTGGCAGCGCCATCCGCGCCTCAC